>Ga0307515_10015091_pt1 | contig 14261 bp, 8 predicted proteins | sample 17_EM_MG_FD_194513 | JGI IMG/M metagenome (GOLD analysis project Ga0307515, IMG submission 194513) | Populus trichocarpa ectomycorrhiza microbial communities from riparian zone in the Pacific Northwest, United States - 17_EM | ecosystem: Host-associated > Plants > Roots > Unclassified | place...
TTTTATTTTTCTTGACTTATAGTTCCAGAAAGGTATGGATGTTAGCTTTCTAATGCCACTGGAATCACTTCGTTTCGACTTTTAGAGCTCACGCTTTGCACAAAACATCGACTGAGGGTCAAATCTGTCAATTACCTCCAATTTACTCCTTTTTGCATCTTTCATCTAAAGGTGCCTTCAAAACATAAAACAAAGAATATCAAGGCATTTTATACATAAAACAATAGGCAAAACACTAGTTAAATGTGAGTGAAACTATCGAATAATATGGTTACATCACAGTGTTGTGAGTTGATGCAGTGCTTCATGGGCCTCTTCTTGGTCAGCACCTAATGACACATCGTTGTCATCATCGCTGCTAGAAGAACTACCTATGATTATATGCTGACGACGTGGAATTAATTTTCCCTTATACATTTACACAAATTTGATGAATATTTGGATACACAATTTCATTAAAAAAAAAAACAATTCGGCAACACCTCCCCTACATTGTAAACTACCCAAAATTTTCAATTCTGCAAATGTACAATTACATGCCACAAACCAGTTGATTTTATTTTACTTCAACCAACAATTTTAAATAATTCAATTTCATCTCATTTTCAACGTGAAAATATTTTTTATCCTAAATTGACAAGCATTTTTTGTAATTAAATTTAATCCTCTATATTCAATTGACATTGAACAAAAAATTTGATAATAACAATTAAAACTCAACAAAACAATAAAACATTATTGCAATATAGACAAAAACAATAGACAAAAAGAATAATACAAAAACAAATATAGGCCTTAGGAATGAAAATTTATTACCTTAATGGTGTGCTTAATTTCAGAGTTTATCTATGTGTAATACAAAAAAAAATGAAAATACATTGTTAATAAACTGAAGAAAAGAAGAAAAATAAGAAGAAAATATGTCAAAAGATTCACCACATATACCTGTTAATTGTGTTGAGAGAAAGAAAACTCAATTTCTATTATGTTCGTTGTTATTTGAGGAGAGGATTTGAGAGAGTGAGAGTGATTTTGAGATTGAGAAAAAAAAATAAAGTTCTGATGCGCTCATTGGGTTTCTACTATGTTTTACCGAGGAGATAACCAATGGACTATTAAATATTATTATTTTAAATTAGTTCATTAGTGATTCCCTCGATAATGTCCCCTTGAAATTTACATTTCGCACCAAAAAATTCAAAAAACCCTCCAGATTTTAAGATGCCTCTCAGTTAATGAACTTTAATTGCCATCACCGACATGTGAAGGGGAACAATTCCTTTCACCTCTGGAATACACAGACAGATTGAAAACCGTCAGTATTTTCATCGGCGTTATGCAAAGTGAACAGTGCTTGAGGGAGGGGAACAATTCCCTTTGCTTCTAGAATGCATCGACTGACAACAAACCGTTAGTATTTCCATCGGCATGATGCAAAGTGAACAGTATCAGGGGGAGGGGAATAGTTCCCTTTGCCTCTGGAATACACCGACGAAATGTAAATCGTTGGTAATTCCATCGGCATGAAACAATGTCTGACGTTAGATTGTATTTGTTTTCCCTATCTATCAATCCTATAAATACTTAAATTGAAAGTTGCACGCACAACAAGTTCATATAACAATAATAAAATAAATACTTCTTTGTAGATAATTTTATCAATAAATATTACATTATAGTTTATGGCATTACAGTTTCATGTTTTGATGCTTAGTTAGAATTGTCTTTTTCTTTTTCAATCGACTCATCATCAGCTCCATCGCAATCTTCTACGTTGATATCGATGATATCATTGCTATCATCATCTTCATCGACTTGTGCTTGTCCACTGGAGCTCATAACAACATTCAAGTCCTCAACATAAACATTATCAAAGACATGGAAAATTTGAATTTTCTTCTAAGTCAATGGATGGAGCAACTCTATATGGTTTAACTAACTCACTAACTTAAAACACACCATCTCCCATATTTGAGTCATCGTTCTCATCCTAAACAACCTCAACATGACCCCTGAGTGCATTTGGTTTTCAATATGAATAACCAATCAACTCGTGAACAATCCTTTCTAAAGGAAGAGGTGTATGTGTAATAAACTTGCTGGCATTGCTTGACGAAAACAAAGAAATCGTTGACGTTGTGGAGTCTAGTTTTTGAGTTATTTTTGACCAAACCATGATGGGGATCTACTCTGATTCCTCTGTTAGTGGTGGCATACCAATAACATTTAAATAAAAAGACATTATTATGCTCGCTATGATATTGCAATTCAATTACCTCTTCTAATCTCCCATAATAGTCAACTTTAAACTCATTAGAAGTTGATCCCTTAACACCAACCCCATTGTTATGTCTTTCTACTCTGCCCATATTCTTCAGAATGGAACACATATCCATTGAAAAAATATTTGTTGTAGCACTTCACCTTTCTTTCAGAACCCAGACTTAGTAAAGACAATGTAGCACTAGCATTCCTTCCCAATTTATAAATCCTATTGTTATGTCTTTCTTTCAGAACCCAGACTTAGTAAAGACAATGTAGCACTAGCATTCCTTAACACAAACCCCATTGTTATGTCTTTCTACTCTACCCATATTCTTCAGAATGGAACACATATCCATTGAAAAAATATTTGTTGTAGCACTTCACCTTTCTTTCAAAACCCAGACTTAGTAAAGACAATGTAGCACTAGCATTCCTTCCCAATTTATAAATCTGGTACATCAAGTACAACAATGAACAGTGAATATATTTTCTGAATTCTATTTCAGAAAAATATCTTTCCCTGACAATATTTTTTGGTATGGGTCGGCTAGGATTGAAGAATATTGCAAGTTCTCACTCGAAGGCACTTCACCACAATCATCATGCCTTGGAACACGATTGATTCTTGTTCTCAAATAAGGCTCAAAATAGTATGAGATAAATGTTGAGATCTCCTCAACAATATAGTCCTCACATATTAAAGCCTCAACATGCGCCTTTTTTTAACCTTGTTTTTAAGGTTGAATAAGTGCCTGCATGGAATTAAACGAATGTTTTCAATTAACAAAAAACATTGAAAATACATTTTTAATTACATTGCATGTGTAATTTCTAACCTCTCGAATGGATACATCCATCTATATTGGACTAGGCCTCCAACTTTTGCCTCATACGGTAAATGTATAGGTAGATGCTCCATCAAGTCAAAAAATATTGGAGGAATATCATCTCAAGTTTGCATATTGTTTGAATGATATTCGTTTTAAGCCTCTTAGTGTGTTGTGTCTGCAACTTGTTGGAGCATATATCTCTAAAGAAATGACTTATCTCTATGAGTGCATCCCATATCCCTTTAGCAATAAATCACAATAAGCTAATGGAATGAGTGCTGCCGCCCCACGACTGCCCAAGGAGGCACGTCTCCTCCATTTCTCCAACACGTGGGAAGCCACGGGTCAACTTAGCAAGTGCGTGTCCTTGGTAGGCATCTTTTTGAGCTCTATAGAGGAAGAAAAGTAAGTGAAAACAGGGGAATAAAACTTTCTTCTACCCCTGTTTTCTGCGCGTCCAGGGGAAGAAGAAAGGCTACAGTGCCGTTCAAAATGGCACCGTTTTAAGCTCTGTTTTTTTAACAGTGTATGAAACGGCGCTATTTTGGAAAAAACGCATCGTTTCATTTAAATGAAAACGATACTAAACTTATGTCAAAGTACAAATAAGTCCTTAATTTGTTATTTGTTCAATCAAGTCCTCAATTTCAATTTTGATTTTAAAAATCAATTCAACTGCATCCCTACCAAATTTAGTCGTCGTCCTTGAAGTTGACCGCCTTTTCCAAATTGGTCCTTAGTCTCAAATTAGTGCAATTTGATCCTCAATTGAGCAATAAACTTCTAATTTCTTCAATTTGGCCCCTGATTTGGTTTAATTGCAGCCCCTCTATTTACGTGCCTTTTCTAGTTTGGTTCTTGGTTTCATATTTCTTCAATTAAGTCCCTAATTGGCCATCAAACTTCAATATTTATGCAATTAAGCCCCTGATTTGACCAAATTAACTCTAAAAAATTATAATTTGACCCCAAAACTTTAATTTCTTCCAATTAAAGCCCAAATTAACTCCAAAATCAATTTTTCTTGCAATCAAACCCTCTATAAATTCAATTAAACCTTAAATAAAATTTAATTGAGTCCATAAACATCTGATTTTGGACTTTTCTTCCTCAAATTGAATTTTCTTTGTCAACAGGGCTCTCATTAGTCAACAAATTACTGTCAAATTTCAATCTTTGTATTTTTGAACCTCCTCAACCAATTTTTCGTCATTTTCTGAGCGCTTTGGCATCTTTTTTTCACTGTTATTATTTTTTTGGATTTTTCATTCTAATATATTTTTTTATTTTTTTTCATTTTCTTCTTTTTTATGCGGGGACCTAAAAATGGGTTACAACAGTATTCATGATGCTAATTTATGTTAACAACAAATCAAGTTCCTCTCATAACAACGATGTCGACCGAAGACTATGAAGGATCAACATTTATTGTACCAAGTGTTATATAACATAAATCTAGAGTAACCATTTAACAAGCAAGGTATTAAGAGTGAATAAGATAAAAATGATAAGACATGTTAATAGCAAACTTTATTGAATATAAGCATTGAAGTCCATGTTGAGTTTATATTACACTTATTCTAACACCATTAGTGAAACCTTTTCACATTGACATGATAAACTTAGCTACACATTATGAAAAAGAGAAACATGAATAAACAAGATAAGAACAAAGTTAACTAAGTATAATAAAGGAAATGAAAAGTATAAACAAGAGATTAATGAAAATATAACATGACATAAAATTTGAACATTACAAAAAATAGAAAGAAAGAAATCAATAACATGATCTTGATCTGAAAACCAAGATACCTAAATGTATGGCAAATACCTCCTTTTATAGGCTAAAATTCAAAACTATTGATTGGTTGACTAACTATTTAGTTGGTTGCCAACCATTGACTTGGTGGCTGGTTATTGACTTTGTTAGCTGGCCAAAACATCATTGCTAACATCAGAATTTGAGCACATCATCTAAATGAAAGTTATGGGAAATTATCTTAGATTTCCAACAAAAATAAGAATGAGCTCATTTTTACTTCTAGAATGTGAGATATAAGTTGAACACCGAACAATGTCTGGGTTGTAGGATAGATTCAGACTTCTCTTTTGTTGCTAATATTTGAGCTTGAAAACGACAGTTTTGAATTTTTGACTCTTCATGAATGTTTTAGGCCTATGTCGTAGCTTTCCATCAAGATAAACCAGACTGGAATCCAAGTTCTACAACTCCAGTTATGACCCAATAACCGAATGGTGTTCTTGTTTGAATTGAACCAGCATCTCTTCTTTAAGCTTAGTCCTCTCTTTGTCTTCTCACTTTCAATAGTTAATCACATCAATCAATCATTTGAATTGTGAGAAATACCTGCATCTAAAATGAATATTTACTATAAACTAAAGCTATCTTATATTATCAGACTTGTTACTATAAAACATGTTTAAGTTAAGGAATTTAACGATACTTTAGTGCAATATGATGATATAAAACCTTAATCAAAATGTCCTTTTAAGTACTAATCAGCAGACTCTTAAGTCATTGGTAGACTAGTAGTTATGCATTCTTATCTAAGGCGAAACTTGCTTCGGGCTTTACAATCCGTGACCCAGCATAAATCAACTTCATATTTTTACGGTGACAAAACAATACTATATCTATTTTAGCCTTAATGTTGTCCTTTATCTTCCCCTTCACGTCCATGATCGAGTTAAAAATGTTCTCAAACATGTTCTTTTCTATGTGCATGACGTTAAGGTTATGGTGGAGGAGATTCATCTTCTAATAAGAAAGCTCCTAGAAAATACTTCGCTTTACCCAATTATAGGTCAAACCAATATCAAAAAACTTTTGCTTACCTGATTGGAAACCAAACAAAATATCATTGTACTCTAACACCACGTCATAATTTTTCACCAGAAAGATGCGAGGGTGAAACATCATTTTCAACTCTGCCAACAAAAAATCCTTAGTATTCTTTTTGTACTTGTGATCCATTGACAAGAAACACCAGTGGCAGTAAAAAAAACATTTTACCTCCGTTTGTTAGCGTGAATGCCTTGTTTTTTTTCATGTGTGCTCTAACCAGAAACCATTCTATATGCTAGAAAATCATTGATAGTCCACATCAAAGTTGGCTTCATACCAAAATTTTGTTTCATTGATGCTTCTTAAGTCAAAGCCTCGGAGAACCACAACTGCATCAACTCATCAATCAATGGTTGAAGATAAACATCTATATTCCAACCCAGACTATTAGTATCGAGTATGATCATAGATAAAAACATGAACTCTAGCCTTATACACATTCCTAGTGGCAAGTTGTAAATCATGAGTAGAACTGGCCAACAAGAATAAGGAGCAGCAAATGACCCAAATGGATTGAATTTATCTATACATAACCCAAGATGCACGTTCCTTAATTTAGTTGAAAAGTGAGGATGTACACTATTAAAGTGTTTCCATGCTTCACCGTTGGAAGAGTGCACCATCACTTTATCCACTATATCATGTGATTGGTGCTATGTCATGTGCTCAGCAGTCTTTGCTGACATGAATAACCTCTGTAGTATAGGTGTGATTGTGAAGTATCTAAATTTTTTATGTGCGACAAGAGTCTTTACCCTGCCAATTTTAGGTTTATAATGGGAATGCCCACATGTCCTGCACTTGGTCAGCCTAGCATTTTCAAGATAGTACAACATGCATAAGCTTGGACACATGTCAATTTTCTAGTATCCTAGACCGAGGGGTTTCATCATGGACTTAGCAAAATAGAAGTTCTCTTTCAGCCTGCCCTTCAGGTAAAATGCTTCTCACCCATTTAATAATTCTATCATAATCGGCCTCACTCAACCCATAATCCAACTTGATGGTAAATACCTATGCAACGACCGATAATTTACTATGATTTGTGCAATTATCCCATAATGATTCATCTGAATCTTTCAAAAGATCAAAAAATTTGGCCACATCTACATTAGGTTCTTCATCTATGATTGGACATTGAATTGCATGACCTTGATTCATTCTCATCGCATCCATATACATAGTCTTATAAGGATTATTGTGGTCATTTATAACTCCATGCACGTTACTAGTACTAGAAGTTGACTCAACCATCCTTTCTACCATGGTCTCATAAGGAACAAATAGTTCTCTATGTGCATACCAACATGGATATTCCTCTATGAATTGTTTATGTAGAAGATGCATCGTTACAGCATCTAGATCGAGAAACGTTTTATTTTTACACCTCTTGTATAGACACCTAATATTGCATCCACAAATATTTCTTGGATTAGATGTTGCGTAATTAATAACACCCTGAACCCCATTACAATAATCCATCCTCCGCAATCTTTGGGGTGAATCTCGATACATCTATGAACGATGATCATCCATGACTTCTATCAAAGCTATATCAAATAATGATGACAACATGTACTAATTAATTATGTTAACTAAATAAATTTGCAAAAATATTGCTTCTACTTAAATACTTCTCTTAATTCATTATCAATTATCTTCGTACTTACAAATTTATGCACATTTATAGAAATTACAACTCAACAATAAAATTGAAAAAATATAAAACAGACCCGTTAAACAAGCCATTTTTTATTTCATCACGACACATCTAAGTCGGTAATTCGACATAAGTTTCAATAATTTACAAACAAATACAATTTAATTTATAAAATCTAAAACAAACCATAACATGTACAGAATCATGAATCCATAAAACACGTTTGTTTGAGAAAAAACAATAAAATAATTAAACACTCAAACAAAATACATATACTACAAAAATATTCAATAAAAAAATTAACATTTTAAAATTATGTTCAAATTAAAAATGGTAAATTTTCTTACTTAAAATGGAAAATCCATAATAAAAGTTCAATTAAAACATGGATGTTGTCAAACAGAGTGTTGTTGTGACTGAAAACGTTGTGGAAGGATAAGTTGTGTTGAGATGAGGGGGGATGTGAGGGAGGCTATTTGTTTGTTGCAGAGAGTTTTTTTAAGGAAGAAGGAGAAATAGGGGAGGGGAGAGGGCCATGTCATATATTAAATATTACCGATGAATTTACCAACGGAATTTTTCCATCTGTCAATACCTCGGCAATTCTGTCAGTATAAGTGACACGTCACTATACAGCTTGACTGCTTGAATCCAACAGTAATTTTGTCGGTAACGACGTCCGTAAAAATTTATATGTCATCGTATTGTTTTTTTTTTAATTTCTTCTATTGCAACTAGGATTTTCTTGGTATATACCAATGACATATTTTCATCGGTAAATACCAACGGAGTTAGTGATAGAAAAAATTTGGTCAGTGTTTCCGTTTGTATTCATAGATTTTCTGGTAGTGATAATGCTATTGGTTTAAATTATGCTAAAAAATTAAGGGTCAAATTGAAGAAATTCGCAGTTAATGATCAATTTGCAAAAGGTGTCAAACTATAGGGACTTAATTTGAGTGAAACCAGGAGTAAATTGAAGTAATTGAAAGTTTAATGGTCAAATAAGGGCTCAATTGAAGAAATTCGAGACCAAGGACCAAAATGGAAAAGTCACCAATATCTAGGGTGAAAATTGAAGTTTTTCCAAGGACCAAATTGCATAAACTTTAAAGTTTAAAACTGATCAGGGGTGTAGATGAGATAAATCAGACATTAGAGGACCAAAACAAACTTTACCAAAACAGTGTTGTTTTGGTTACTGTCCATCTTCTTCAATCTTCTCTGAAATGACAACTTAGAGAGGTTACTTTGCAGGTGCATTTAATGCCTCTAAACTTTACCAAATTTGACCAAACTTGAACACAAACGATCACCTGACATTGCTTTACAATCTCATATTATCCGTTCAGACTGATTGACATCACGGTGGTTGTGGCACCGGCCTAAATTTACCTACTTAGACAGCCTTCAACTGGCAGATTTGACAGTTCATGGTGCCTACTTTAAACCAATGGTTGAGATCCTTCTCAATCAAATCAAGGGCCAATAGTTTTCCCAGTGTAGACAAGATTGCCCTCTTTTATCTCTTATAAATAGGGGTGGATTACATGGCTTAAGCATGAAGAAACGAGAAGCCAAAGTTGACACAAAACCATCTCTACCCAACTTTTTTTTCTGCCATTTTTCTTCTCTTTTCCCTATCTTGCCCACCACTTTGGCTAGCTCCACCACCATGCCTCAGCCACCGTGTCCACCACCAATCACTTACTAGTCTTTCCTGCAATACCAGGACTCCTCCAGCCTCCCTTCTCCTCTGGCCAAGCAAGGTTACTTGACACGATCAAAGAGTTGATTTCTTATCCCAAGTGCAGGAGTGTCAAAGTAATAAATAACCCGGCAAGACCGGGGTCGAACCACAAGGAGGTGAACTATATAAATTATAAATAATAATAATAATAATAATAACAACAATGATGGTGGTGGTGGTGGTGATGATGATGATGAGTTAAAGAGGACTTTGAGATGTAAGATAAATGTGAAGATTAAACAATGATAAAAACAAATGTCAAGGTTAGAGGATCCACTAATAGTATTAGAGATAAGTAAAGTATAAACTCTTTATAAATTATCAACATGATCATATTAATCATCTTATTTACATAACACCATACTTATAAATTTTATCAGGTATTCATGATGCTAACTTATATTGACAACAAATCAAATTCCTTTCATAACAACGATGTCGGTCGAAGACTATGAAGGATCAAGTATTTGATGTACCAAGTGTTATACAACACAAATCTAGATTAACCATTTAACAAGCAAGGTATTAAAAATTAATAAGATAAAAATGATAAGACATGTTAATAGCAAACTTTCTTGGATATAAACATTAAAGTCCATGTTGAGTTTATATTATACTTATCCTAACACCATTAGTGAAACCTTTTCACCTCGACATAATTAACTTAGCTAGACATTATGAAGAAGAAAAACATAAATAAACAATATAAGAACATAAACATGATATAAGTTAACTAAGTATAGTAAAGGAAATGAAAAGCATGAATAAGAGATTAATGAAAGCAAAACTTAAGCATTACAAAAATATAAATAGAGAGAGCAAGAACATGATCTTGATCTGAAGAACCAAGATTCCTAAATGAATGGCAAATGCCTCTTTTTATAGGCTAAAATTCAGAACTATTCATTTGGTAATTGATTATTGATGTAGTGGCCAACTATTGATTTAGTGGACTTGGTGGATAGCAGCACTCAAGCATTTTGGTTGGATGAAATGATATTGATGCAATCAGAATTTGGCAACATGTTCCATATGAAAGTTGTTGGAAATTGTCTTTTCCTTCCACCCACTAAATATCAGAGCATTTGGATCACTAAAGCTCGAGATATGTCTAACATATTGAGTAGTGCTGCTGGTGGACGTGGTGGATAGCCCTCAAGCTCTTGTCTGGATGAAATGTCATTGTTACCATCAGAATTTGAGCAGGTCTTCTCATGAAAATTCTTGGAAATTGTCTTTTCCTTCCACCCACCAAATTTCACATCATTTTGCTATCTAGAACTCCAGATATGGGTAAAATTCAGAGCAGTGTTTGGGTTGGATTACAGGACAGATTCTGACTTCTCTTTTGTGGCCAAACTTTGAATCTGAAAATGGCAAATTTGGGTCTTACACTATCATGAACATTGTAGGCCTATTTCTTATCTTTCCATCCATGTAAACCAAACTGAAATCCAAGATCTATAGCTCTAGATATGACCCAATAACTGAACAGTGTTCGACTTTGAATTGAATCGGTATCTCCTTTCTAAGCTTAGCCTTTTCTTTGTCCTTTCACTTTCAATAGTTAATCACATCAACCAATCCTTTGAATTGTGAGATATGCCTGTATTTAAAATGAGCATTTACCATAAATTAAAGCTATCTTATATTATCAGACTTGTTATTATAAAACATGCTCTAGTTAAGGAGTTATTGATACTTCAAATGCAAAATGATGATATAAAACCTTGATAAAAATACACTTTTAAGTACTAATCATTACTCTTCCTTTTGCTCCCCTGAAATGTGCCCCATAGCCAACCCGACCACCCTTTAGCAGCCAACTTTTTCAGGTCATGATAGCAACTTTGAACCAATGGTTGAGATCCTTCCAAGTCAATTAAAGGGCCAATATTTAGCAATAGAAAAGACAACATGTTCCTCTTCCATCCCCTATAAATAGAAGTGGATTATATTCCCCAAAAAGGAATAAATTAGTGTGCATTGTTGGCCAAAAATCATCTTTGTTTTCAGATTTTTCTTCCCCCTCCACCGACCTCACTTTCTCCCTCCTTTTCTCCCACCTCTGGCGACGCTACTACCTCCGGCCACCATGCAGGATCTTCCATGCAACACTGGGAATGCCTCCAACCTTCTTCACCTTCGACCAAGCAAGGCTGCTCTTCCTTATGCCACCTTGAAACCTGCCACTTAGCCATTTTCATGTAGAAATTTTGCATGCAAATGACACTTTCTTTCTTAATTTAGTTGGCTGGACCTTTTTCCAGCTCAGCCCAAAATGTTTGGGCTGGATCCAGCCTGATAAAAGAAAAACAAAAAAAATTAAAAAATCCTTTCAAAAAAATTATGATTTTCTTGCATGTTTTTCCTACCAATTTTGCATAATATCGAGTTTTTTATTTATATTGTAAGATACAAACTCGGTATTAAAATACTTGGTTTTCTCCAAAATATTTCTAAAAAAATCTCAAAACTCTTAAATTAATTTTCCATTTCAAAAGACAAAAAAATATTTTGTTTTCATGCATACGACCAAATCCTACAAATTTTCTAAGCATATTTTTCATAAGAACAAAAAACAAAAAAATTGCCTCTTTCTCATGTTTTAAAAATCCAAGAATGGATATCATTACCAGTTTATGATTATCCATTAGGATTTGACTAGAGTATTAAAAACCCTTTTTCCAATCTTTTTAATGGGGTTTAATAATTTATGGGTGTGTAAAACTACCCAATAAAGTGCACCCTCTGGTATTAAAGATATAAGACATAAAATAAATACAATGCTGAAATTCAGACTATAAAACAGTTAGGATTTAACCTGATAAGGTAAAGACTCTCTCGTGAAGAAAGATCTACCTTGAATCGTAGACAAGACCAACAAATAGAAACCCGACCTAGAAAAAAACAATGCAACTTACATTAGGTAGGGTGCACTGGGGATGATGCATTTTTTCCTTACACAATCAATCTCTTACCTAGACTCTCGTAGACCATAGGTTCCTAGTGACCACAATACTAGGGGTGGCGACTCGTAAACTTTAACCATAATTTTATGATTAAATCAAAAAATCCTTCGCAACAACAACACACACCTCCTCAAAAGGCATGATAAAAACCTCGTCATCGCCCCCCCCGACATCACAGCACCCCACAAAAATGATTATGATGTTGTCATATTTTTATATTCTATCTTGTTTCACAATAATAACAAACTATCTTTATAAATGGAAATAATGAACATGTTCATCTTTCATGTTTCTTTGTCAGAGACGGGTGTTGTCAACTCTACAGATTTGAGCTTTTCAGGGACCTATACTTCAACCTTCGTATGGATGTGTGAAATTTAAACATGAATGCATGCATGCTCATGAATGCAAGTGTAGGTACAAGTACATCGAATATGAATTAACCTATTCAAAGAGCTAATCCATGACTTCTTTCTTGAACACGGGCAAAAATCCATAGTCTGATTAATCTGAAAAGATCTTTTCAAAGTCCTCTCTTTTAAATCTCATATACACATTAGAGAGTGTAAAACACAAAAGTGGGTCTAAACCTTTTTTTATTAAAAAAAAGACAAGATTTCTATATATGGTAATTTCTTGGCCTTGGTTTATGGTAAATTCCTCCAACTGGTTACATCATCTTAGGTTATTGCCCGTATTTAGAAAAAGTCATGGTCTTAGCTCAGAAAATCTTGTGGAGTTTAGGATTATTGACCAGGTATGCCTTGATGCAAAACGAAGGTAGCACATAAAACCTAAGGATAAGTTCTATTTATTAGATGAGCATGGATAAGTTTTCTACTAAGTCTCAAAAAAGCCTCGGATCTGCCCATTGATAGTCTTTGTAAAGATAATATAGGAGTGTTGTGAGGAATGGTTAAAGCATGTACGCCCACCATTACCATACAGGCACTCAGATATGAGTTGAGTGTTTCACGTATTTGAACCCTAACTAATAGTCATGTGACAGATTGCTAATAATATCAAATCGGCATACTAACCACTTCCAAGTAAACAATCAAGCGAGAGTCGGATGGTTTCACGACTCTTACCCAGACTAAAGCCATTATGGTACCATTACTTCCCCACTTATTCTAAATTTTAAGGTGTGTGCTTTTAAAGGGATGCATGATAATAGGAATGCATGCTAAAGCAGTAAAGGAAAAAAAATACACAAATAAGCTCAACAAACAAAATAGCAATAATAAGACAAAAAGCAAAGTTTAGTCCTAAAGTCCCTAGTGGAGTCGTCATTCTATCGCACCCGATATCACGACGACCTTTAAAATTCTCATGGAAAAAGAACATATATCTGGCATCTTATTCTTAGAGGGAAAAAAGGTCTAGTTTAAGGAGTCACCACCTAATATTACTGTCACTAGGTACCCTAACTGGTCAACAAATATTCTGTGGTACGAGACTGGTTACACAAAAGGAAAGATACTATTATCTATTAAACGTCCTACCTGAGATAGGATGCATTGTTGATTTTGTCTTAAATTGCTAAGGGTTTGTTTTGTTCTATTTTTTATGGTCTGCTTATAATATTTATAACTTTGGTGCTAGTGAATATTTGACTATGTCGTTGATAAATATTTCTTAACAAAAAAATATGGTAATTCTGACTCCGACATCAGTTAATAAATCAGTAAAATTTGGACTTAAAAGCAAAACATATCTTTTTATTAAATTTTTTTAGAAAAAAAATGATAGACATATATCGCTGACGCGTATAAATCAGTAAAGAATACTTACTGCTCAAGCTGTAGGACTGGAAAGACTTTCTCTATCATACCAGATTCGCATTTCATAGTAAAAATCTACAACTCAAATACTTAGTCAAGTCATTAAAAAAAAAATATGACAACCCCATAAATAA
>Ga0307515_10015092_pt1 | contig 14261 bp, 7 predicted proteins | sample 17_EM_MG_FD_194513 | JGI IMG/M metagenome (GOLD analysis project Ga0307515, IMG submission 194513) | Populus trichocarpa ectomycorrhiza microbial communities from riparian zone in the Pacific Northwest, United States - 17_EM | ecosystem: Host-associated > Plants > Roots > Unclassified | place...
CATAACAACATCAAATATATATTCAAAACACTTTGAACTTGTTTCTCAAAATCATATATATCATTTTCAACAACTAAATCTGCCCTACCAGAACAATACATATTGCATTTAAGACTCTTAAATAATCATCACAAAAAAAAAAAAACTAAACATTCAAATGCTACAATGATTGAAAGAGAGGTGTGCTAATTGAGCTACATCATCCGGTCAAAATTTAAGGTATATCGTCTTCAATTGATGATGCTTTTTTATTTGGAATTTCTAACCTTTTTTTAGCTTCAGATCCTTGGTGTTTATAGCTCCTAATATTTGATTCGTATGTTCTTTCTTTTTCTTTCTTTCCCTCTGTTGAAAAATACTTTTCTGGTATCTTTCTCTCAATTACTTCTAAAACTTCCTTTCCTTTCTTTTTTTGTCTTCTATTTTCTTCAGAAACACAATAAGCAAAAAATAAACCAGGAGGTTACAAGTGGATTTTGTTTTAGAATCTAGGTGGTTATGTTATGTCTCTCTCTTCTATAACATATTCCCGAAGGTTATGGTATTTTCTTTTCCTTTTAAGTGAATCCTAACCAGAGAAAGCATCTTCAAAAAAGTAATTTTTATGAGTATTTTTATTTTTTAATCAAGGCTAACTGGGTGGGGTATTCTATTGAAACTATCATGGAATTTGGGATGTCAACATGCCATTAATAGACTTGTATTATATAGAGGGGATGTAATTATATCATTAGAAATAAACCACACTTGATTTAAAGCTCTATAAATCCATGTTCATTTATTGAAAGATTGGTTCCCAATCAGCTTAGATCTATCAATGCAGAGGAAACTGATGGGGGACAAGATGTTTTTAATTTTATCAAGCCAAATAGGGTATAAATGTTTGATGTAGATGGCTAAAATTTATAGATGAAGTGTTTCTCAGTCTTTTGGTGCCAATTATATCCCACGAGTTTCTCAGAGTTGACATATTCATTCATTTGAAGATAACTTCTTAGTTAGCTTTTCGAGTGAAAGAAGAACAGTGACCAAACAATGTATCACCTGGTTTTTTCATTGAATTTTGAATGAAACGTCACTTATTACTAAACTTTAAAAATTAAAGTTTTTAATAACGATTTTTAAATTTTTCTATTTTGTCTTTGTACTTTTAATTTCAGGGTCTGTATCTTCGATTAACCCGAAAACTTCTTAATTTTTGCTTTTGCATCCTTGCAAATATTGATCAAAATCCTTTAATTTACATGTCTTTTCCAACTTAGTCCTCGGTTTTTAGATTATGCAATTTGACTTTCATTTGACCATTAAACTTTTTATTTGTCTCGATTTGGCCTCTGGTTTAATCAATTACAATCCCTAAATGTACGCGCCTATTGCTCCTTGGTCCTTGGTACTAACATTCTTCAATTGGATCCCTAACGAACCTTTAAACTTCAAATTTATTTCAATTAAGCCCCTGATTGCAACAATTAGACTTTCCAAAATTCAATTGGGTACATGATCTTTTAATTATTGCAAATTGACTTGAATTAGGTCTCCAAACTTAATTTTCCTTCATTTAAGTCTTTGATTAAATCAATTAAACCCATAAAATTTTAATTAAGTCCTTAAACTTAATTAATTCTTTCAATTTTGGCCAAATTGACTTGAAAAATTAATTTTACTTCAATTAAACTCTTTATAGGTCAATTAAACCCATTTAAAGTTTAATTAAGTCTTAGACTTATTAATTATTTTATTTTTTGCCAAATTGACTTGCAAACTTAATTGATTTAATTAAGTTAATTAAATCCATTAGAAGTTTAATTAAGTCCTTAAACTTAATTAATTCTTCTAATTATGGTCAAATAGACTTTCAAACTTAATTTTCTTTCAATAAAGTCTTTTTCAACCTATCTGGTCAACAGTAGTCCAACCTGATTATTTTTCTGGCGTTTTGACTTGTTATGGCTCAAAAACTCATCTATTTGTGTCCCAAAGATATTTTTGGATTTTGAATTTATGATTTTTTGGATTATTTAAATATAAATAAAAAAGAAATATATAAAACAATTTTGGAGACCCAAAATTGGGCTATTACATTGAGTACAATAATTTTTTAATTTTTCTAATCAAATGCTTCTCTTAGATTTTGTCATTTATTTGTTGATATGATCCTTAATTTGACACCGAACATGTTGAGATATATGACAGTGTATGAACTTTTACTTTGGTTTTAATTGAGTATTTATATATTTAATTATTTTACTATTTAAATTTATGCAATGTATTTAAATCTTGATACTTCTAAAATTTTATCAATTAAATGATTTTTATTTTAAAAGCCAACAAGTGTTTACTCTCCATCAAGCCATATTTGCTTAAATAAAAATAAAATGTATTGTTTTTTATAGAACTTAATGTATATTATCGCAGGGGACACCTTAGTGAACTTAGTTTAAAAAAGAAAAAAGAAAATTGCCGCCTAGTTTTATGGACTATGAACTCTAATTGGTCTTTAAAGTTCTAGACAAGAGGTTGATAAAAAAAATATCATATATATCTTACCTAAGATAAGTTGCATTATGCTTGTTTTTTATGATAAAATGCATATTATGCTTTTTTATTTTTTCCTTAAAAAGTGAGATTTTTTCTTAATTTTTCAAAGTTTGTTTCGCTTGTAAAAGCATTAAATTCATGCTTTTAGGTGCTCTTCAATGATTTTGACATGTTCATGTCAAAAATTAAAAAATAAATGATGCATTTTCAATTAAAAAGCTCTTTTAAAAAACATATTGTACCACATTACCAAACATACATTAAGACATAAATTTGGAACATGAGCCTAGCAACAAGGCTTAATCCTTATTTTTAAAATACAGACATTGGATCCTATAAGATGATAGTAAATTATAAATTGAGTTTCTAGTCTATTTTACTTGATTATGTCTAAAATAGACCTGAAAACCTTCACTCTCACTTAATAAATCATGTTGACCTAGCCCCAAATCCACTTAATTTTAAGGAGGAACATATCGCAAAACTTAAATATTCATAAAAAAATGACCAAATAACATTTACAAGAAAATGGTAAGAAAAAGGACCAATAATCTCTAGAAATTAGTACATATATAAACTTTTAAAAAAAAACATAGCTTTGTTGTATAATAAATTTGTATTTGAGATATTATTATAAAAGTATTTAATATTTTTATCTCATAAAAATGATAAGAATAAGGACCAAATCTTACAGATAAGAAGTTGAAGGAGGATGAAATTGAAAAAAATTCTAATTTCATAAATTATTTCAAATAAAATAAATAACAATCAAAATAATAAAAACTAAATCTAATAGATAAAAAAGTTAAAAGAAGATGAAATAAAAAAATATATTATTTCAAATAAAAAAAATGGTAATAAAAAGAACAGGGACTAAATTTGTTAGATAAAAAAATTTATTTAAGAAAAGAATAAGAGAAAAGTAAATAACAATCAAAAGAACGAAGACCAAATTTGATATAAAAATCAAATTAAATCAAATTCTAATGGATGAAATTGAAAAAAAAACTTATAACAAAATATATATCAATCAAAAGACTAATGACCAAATTTGATATAATCAACAAATAAATAGTAGTCAGGTCTTTACCAAATTTGATAGCTCAAAACTAAGGATAGGCTTCGGTTTGTTCAGTCTGACACTATTTGTGTTCTTTGTCAGGAAGAAGAGGAAACTCATAGCCATCTTTTCTTTGCTTGCACTTGGACTTCCCTATTGTGGAGGATGGTGAAGACCTGGCTAAGAGTTCACAGGCATATGACAACCTTGAGTAGTGCCATTAGAGGCTTAAACTCTAGTAAGAACAACCTTGAAGCTAGAATGGGGAGAGTTTCCTTAGGCCTTCTGGTCTACTTAGTATGGGAAGAAAGAAACACGTGGATATTTGAATCAACTTGCAAGTGGATTGATCTTATTTTTCGCAAATTCGAAGTTATGTTTTACACAGTCCTGCATTTTCATGAAAGAAATCATCTTATTTTTAAAGCTAGTTGGCAGTGGCTGCCCATGTTTCTTTATGGTTGGGCTGGTTGTTGGGTTTTCTTCTGCCTAGTTCGAGGGTAGTGTTTTTGCTATTGTTTGTTGCTTCTTATGGTTTGTTATGCTTTTTCTAGGCCTCTGATGTATAGAGACATTGTTGTGATCTGCTGTCATGTTTTGGAAGGTCATTTGGTAATGTGTGTATATATTTTTCATCTTCATAGGGTTGTTAGTCTAACTATTATTGGTTTCTATTGTGCTGGGTTTTAGGTGGTCTATCCTCCCGGCATGACTTTCTTTTGTTAGGATGATTTGATGTTGCTGGTCCTTCTGGATTGACTATTGGAGCTTCAAAGGCTGTGTTATGGGCTGTGGTGCTCCAGTTGGAGCATGCATAGGTGTCCCTTCATCTTCTAGTTGTTTTGCTGATCTGTTGGGGCATCAGTTGCAGCTGCTACTTTTGTAGTCGGGCTTCTTTATGCTCAGCGTAGTTCGTTGGCTGCTATATGCCCATGATTCTATAGTTTGTTGTTTGCTGCTGTGGATAATGCTTTTCTTTTGTCTTGTGATGCTGTTTGGGTTAATTTTGACACCTGCAATCCTTGTTTGGTTTCTTCCTTAACCATTGTTGCTCACTAGGTTGTTAGGCTTTGCATGGCTAGTCATTGATGGGAGCATGTTCCCTCTTTGACTTTGTTTTTATTGTATATCATATTTTTGCTTTTCTTTCGCTGCTTCCCGGATAGTTCGCTAATGTATGTATGACTTGGTTGTTCGGTTTTGTTCTGATTGGGATTATGTTCCCTTTTTAGTTTTCATATATTTTGTACATGTATATGAACTTGCTGGTTAACCAACATGGTTACTTTTGATCTTAATACATTCTTACATTTTGATTAAAAAAAACAAAAAACAAGATATTTTTTAATTCCTTATAACTTCTGAAAAGTGTTTTCCGCTCAAAATAAAAAGAAAACACTTTCCTGGAAACCAAGCCAAAATTTCCTTAAACTGGAAAGTGTTTTCCATTAATCAATTTTTCTAATGGTAAATAAACACGATAAAGTTTGGAAAGTGATTTCCATGAAACAAACAGACCTATAATGACTAAAAATCCCTTATATAAAATATTACAAAGTTGCCAATGAATAAAAAAACTTAATTGTTACAAATTTTGCATTGAATAAAAGATCTCTAGTCATCTTCTTCCTTTTAACACCAAACCTAGTTGCCGCCTTCCCTTCCTTTTGATCCCACAATAGACACCATCAATATTAAAGTTTGCCCTTTTATTTGAGTCGTGTAGCACCATTTAATTATCGTAAAACAAAAATAATTTTTTTTTGCAATTATTTATTGACCCATTTCATGTCTTTATAGTTTGTACTCTATAGTTATTATTCTAGTATTAAGGAAACAAAAACACTTAAGGGGGGTGAATTCGATGTTTCACTAATAATAATAATAATTGCAATTAACTCAATTAAACACGATTAATACAGTTAAAATACTTAAAGTAAAAAGTATAAGGATAGAAATTATAACCTCAGTTTTTTAAGTGGTTAGACAAACCTACATCCACACCTCATACATCAAACCGGTCTTAAGTATTGTATTATTTATTAAGCCAAGTCAAATATTACAATATCCTTCATGAATTCTTACCAAACTCTTTTTCACCACTTGAAGAAATATCATCCTCAAGATTTATCACCTTAGTGATGTACCTCACCAATAACCAAGAGTTTTCACTTAAACTCTTGAAAGATTATTATTTTTTGAAATGTAACAACACTTTATAAAAGAATAGATAATACAATTGATGCTTATATCTCTATAGCTTACTTAATAGCACTTAGAATGTATGAAGGTGTTTAAGTGTAGTAAGTATGAGAATTTATATTTTTATGCAAATATAAGTATGATATAAGATTGATGATTTGAAGTTGTTTTTTCTCTTAAAATAGTTCTTTTTTTCTAGAAACATATATATTACTTGTCTAATTGCAGAATTATGTATAAAAATTGAAGATATATATATAATTTGAAGATTGAGATTTGAAGTATGATATAAGATTTAAAATGTATATATATATATTTCAAATCTTATAGTCGTTATTGTTCCTTTGAAAGCTCAAGTGATCAACCAAATCAAATTGGTCAAGTTAATCGGTCGACCGATTCCTGTAAATTCTCAAGTTTTCATCATATATGAATAAGCAATCAATTAGTTCATTTAGTATCATCAAATGGTTGATCAGTTCATGTAGAATTCTAGATTTATCAGTTTTAATCCTAGTGAATTCTTAGACCCGTTTTATCAATTCTTTTTAAATGCATGTAAAGTGAAGTGTGTGCATTCATTTTAATTTGTGTTATCAAGTATAATATACAAATTTACATTTAAGCACTAAAATGAACACTTAAAAACTAAGTCTTCACTTGTTTTGTATCCTAGACTTGTTGATTAATTTCTTCTTTCAATACCTCATATTTGTTGATGTGATCTTCATATAAACTTGTTTAAACTTAATTTCATCTAAGCATATCATTAATCCATTTCTATTTAATTATTATCATCAAAATACATAAAATATTAATATGTAACCCAAAAGTCAATAATTTCTCCCTTTTACATGATGTCAATTAATATGTGTGTGTGTGTGTACTAATCTCCCACTATATTTTGCAATGTAATCTCTTAGAGACTTCAATTAAAAATAATCTATAAATATAAATTTCTCTAATCCTTAATCATGTTTTATATCTATTCTTCAATTCTCTCATAATCTCCCTAAATCTCTCCCCTTTATCATCAACGAAAAGTAAATAGGGAAAATATAACAATCATAGAGAAATAAGACATAAAACCATTGCAGAATGTTCAAAAGATAATATTCATTATGAAGTGAAAAGTATTAAAAACATAAAAAATAAATAAAAATATGTAAACATTAAATGATTATGGTACAGTCTTCTAAGGTGGTGGATAGCGAGAGAGCAAGCTAGCCATCATATCCTTGATATCGCACACATTCTTTCAAATATGATGCACCTTGCCCTTAATATGCTCTAGTCGACCTTCCATCCTTTATTGCCAAGAGCTTGTACCAACATCTTCTAAAGAGGAAGTTATAGGTGGTGTCTCAAACATATCTGCAAACTCAACATCACCACCGACTTTATGCTCTTCTCCCTCATCATGCTCTTCTTCAGCATGAGCACCAATATGGTCTTTAAAAGACATCCAAGTACTATCATTAGTCAAGACATACATCATCTTATTAAGTATCCTAGTGTCTATTTCCATTGCCTTTGAGTACAGATTCTTGTCTGTATCCGTGAGCAAGCTATCAAAATACTAAAAAATAATAGTCAAGCACTAACCATATGATAAAAAAATTTGTTTGTGATCATGAGCCATAATGATATTCTTTATCATAATATAAAGAAGATTAATACGACATCCTCTAATATTACAGTCTATCAAGCATATATCCATAAAAGTGACCTCATCATGATGCTCTTTTTTGGGTAGAATATTATGTGCTATTATGCGGTAAAAAATCCTAAGATATAAAAGCAAATTATGGCTCTTAATCTTAGCACCTGGTGTGAAATCTAATCGATTAGTATATTGTGCTACGACCTTATCATACATAAAATCTCCAATGGTTGGTATGATTTTAACTTTAAAAAGCCTAGGACCTTCATTGCTTATGCCTAAAATATTTCATAGAGTATCACAATCAAATTCAATTAACTTATTTTGCAAATGACTTACTATTCCAGGCTCGATATTGATTTGCATATTTACGAAAAACATTTAATAAGCTTAGGATAGGTGAGATTCTTCAAATGAAAAAGATTTTTATATAATCAAATTGTATTTATCCTATAATCACTTAACATGCTTCTTAAACCTTTTTCGACGGCTATAGACCGATTAGCAAAACAAATCATATACTTCTCTATATTATCACTGAGAGGGATATTAAGATCATTTACCTTTTTTCTCCTTGATTCTAAATCTTTAGTATGTCTTTTAGGCACTATGCAACTTTAATCTCCAAGAAAGTAACTCCAATTGAGCTTAATATTGGACAACCCCTTTTATACTGTCGAGCAACTAACTGGTCGGTTGCCTTAAATTAGTCAAACCAATTGGTCGATTTAACTTAAACATTGAAATTTCCAAAATTTCTCTTTTGATCCTTCTTATACACTTATAAAGGATCCTTTTGATGCAAATTTTTTTGTTAAAAACTAAAAGAAATCAGGAGATCAAAAATTAAAAATTTAGGTAGTAGCGAAAGGTTTCGTCCTTTGTCTCAATCAGGTGGCCAGTTGTTTCAGATGTATGAATTGGTTAACCCGTTCACACGAAAACCATATTTTTCCAGTTTTGATCAAATCAAATGTTTTTTTAGACTAACATGTACCATTTTATCCAACTTGTTGTCTCAAAATCTAAACCCTCTATTTCATCTAGTGGTTAATTCTCTATTCTTGTGTTTCAACCAGTCGGCCAGTGGAAGTGGTATGAAGAACTGGTTGACCAGTTCATCCCAGATTTGTACGTATACTCTATGTTCACAAGAAAAAAAGTTATGTTTTTTCAATGTGGGATTTAAAGCCTTTTAGTATAAATACTCTATGTTCCCAAGAAAAAAAAGTTATTTTTTTAATGTGGGATTTGAAACCCTTACGTATGTATATATACTCTATGTTCACAACAAAAAAGTTATGTTTTTTCAATGTGAGATAAAAAACTTTTTAATTTAAATATTTCAACTTAAAAGGATAACATAACATCTTTTCAATATGAGATTTGAAGTCCTTTAGTATATATATTCTATGCTCACAAGAAAAAAAATCATTTTTTTTTCAATGTGGGATAAAATTTTTTTTTGGTTTAAATACTTCAACTTAAAAGCATAACAATAATCTTTTCAATGTGAGATAAAAAACTTTTTAAAATATTCTTTTAAACTTATTTATTTATAACATGTATAGTCTATATTCATATGAATTTTTTTTTAATTTTTTTATATAAAATATTAAAATTTTAAATATTTTTTAAAATTTTTTCAAGTTAATACAGGTTAATTTATGAAACCTGGGATTCGATGTCTTGGCCGAATCAACCCCCACGGGTTCGATAACTATGCGTACATCTATAAAAGTTGGCTTGTCCTCAAAGCCAACTCGACACGCGCGCCCACCGCCCGGTATATAATCGCGAAACCTCTATCTGTATCTTGAAAATTCCCTCCCTCCCTCCCTCCCTCTTTCTCTCTACAACAGAACCAATACGTCGATCTTTTGGTCTTCCAGTCTTAAGACAACAATGGCGAACGAGAAATCGGTGATGGCTGTGATTAGAGCAGCGAGGCCTTCCTTTAAAAACAAGCACGACAAGGTCGCTTTCGCTGTTCACGCCGCTTTCCTCGCAAGTGGCTACGCTCTCACCGCCACTGGTCTTGCCGCCTTCTCCGAATCTGCTGCCCTCTCTGCTCCGTCAACTAGTAAGCTCTCAATTTTTTTTCTTTGACTTGTTTAATTGCTATTAACAAAACGAAAAACTAATATATATATATATATATATATATATATATATATATTCTGTGTAATTTTTACCCTCTGCCTCTGTTATAGATGAGGTAGGAACTGAAAATTGGAATGAGGTAGATGGAGAATATGCATTCGTGTATGTAAATCCTGATAAAGAAGGAAAGAGGGTGATACTGAAGTGTTTGGCTTTGAATGGGAAATTGGCGGTTAGTGCCATATCTGATGGGATTTCGGAGCCGGTCAATCTCGAAATCGAGTAGGGTTTTCTTTTAGTTTTTATTTATTTATTTTGGTATTCTAGGGTTAGGGTTCTGAATTTGATTACTGTTGCAGTGTTGGGGATTATGTTGCGGAGAATGAAGGTACAAATTACTCGGAGCAGTATAGGAACTTGGACAAGATTTATAAGAAACTGGATGAAGAAATTTTGTCTAAATTGGATGGCTCTTCTACTTCTTCTTTGAAAGCGAGTTCATCAGGCAACCGTAATGGGTAATTGAGCTCTCTTATTCTGTTTAAGGATGTATATTTGTGCAATTCATTGCCTTTAACAAACTATGATGCTTGTTGCTGTTGTTTTAATTTGACTGCTTAGCCTTTTTCCCTTTTACATGCCACACTCTCCTTGTACTTTAGCTTCGTTTGGTTGGAATTTCAAATGTTCTGCTGCAGAATTTATAATTTATTGTTCTCAATCTTAGCATTTAAATATTTACTTTGACTGCATTAATTCTATTTCTTAGTTGTTACCTCATATTCTAAAACATCTCTATGATAAAATTCTTCATAAGGGTAGCCATCTATTGACTTGGCTTTTCTGTATTGATTTGCCGTGTTTTGTAGGCGAGAAGCAAGGCAGGGATCAAGACAGAATAATGAAACTGGTGTTGGATTTTCTGAACCTGCTAGCCCTCAAATTCCTCTTCCGGGGTATGTTATTCTTTTCATCACTGTACCTTTCTCATATTGGGTTACATATTATATCTGTGATATTTTCATTCCCATAGGGAACTGCTGCTCATATGATCTTAAATTTTGTTTGCTACTTTCATTTGCTATGATATATTAGATCACTACTGTCCTTACGAACTTTGATTTTTCTTGTGGCTTACATTTGTTATGATATAATGCAAGTGCTTGTATCATTCAAGTAATCTCCTCATATGCATGAGAAACCTTGTCCTTAAAGTTGATGCTTTATGGCAATGAATTAGTTGTATAAAGAGGGGGAAAGTTGCTGTTAGCTTTCTATTCCATGTGCTGGATTATAGAAACCTGCTAATACTACTACAAATATCACTGGCTTGTTTCTGCTATGAGCTTTGAAAAAAAGAAGACATGTTTGTTGCAAGAAAAGTATCTGGTTGTTGTAGAAAGTGCTTAAGACGTTACAAATGACAAAAAAGTTATTTATTACAGTAAAAATATAGCAATATGAATGTTGTATATTGCCCAAAGGTTTGAGGTCAATTTCACCCATTTTTAGCTTTTGATTTTCTCTATTAACCTTTTGAAGTTTCACAAATGTTATAATAGGAGGTTTTTGAAGCCATTTTTAAGAATTAAGGTTAAGTCGATGGAAAATAAGTGAGATCCATGTGTACCTAGAATAGTTAGAAACAGCTATTATAATGGATCAAGTTAATTATTTCGCTTATGAAATTATGGGGAAGATAATATAGCTAAAAATACCATCTGAAATTGCTTTTTCCTTTTGAAAGCACCATTAGAGAGTGCGTGATTCTTGTTATCAAACACTATTTGGTGGTGTGGTCCTTGGTGGTGTGGTGGGGACCAAGACCTGAACTCATCTTGCATTCTTGTTTCAAATTGCATGAAGAGGTCATCATAGGCAAGGCCCAAGTTGAATGTTTCCTTCGGTTACCAATGTTACCACGTCCACAACACCAGCCATTTTTATTTTTATTTTTTTTAATAAAAAACAAGAAGAAAGCTAACCATACTTATAAATACATCATTTTCTGGAGCATCTAATGGAGTACATATTATTAATTTGGGTAGTGATAGTCTCTTCCTTGTTTTCATCTCTTTTCTCAACATGACTTCCTAGTGAGGGAATTCAGTATGATAAGAAGGAACTCTATTTATTTAGTAAATATAGTCTTGCAGTTATTTGGTAAGTTATAAAGTATTGTTGTTGTTAAAATATTATTTTTTTACTGGATTTATGTTTACTATTTAGTTTAGATAACTACTAGATCTTTGGCCAGCGCTATGCTGTGGATCAAATCAATTTTTTTTTAAACATAAAAAAATAGCTAGGTGTTACTAATGTTTTTTCTAGTAGAAAGAAATTTTCAATCATGTGAGGATTATACAATGTGACCTGATTGACTTTACGGGTACAAAGACAACTCGGACAACTGGTAAAAACATAGTTTGACTTAAAATAAATATTCAAAATGATATTTTTTTTTATAAATATTTAGATGAAAATATATTTGATTGATTCGGGTTAATCCAAGTTAATCTGCAATCTACATGTTGGGTCTGGGACCTGATAGAAAGCAAATTAAAAGAAATTATGAAGCTCAATTTTCAATAAACTCAATATTGAAGGATGAAATTGAAAAAAAAACCAATTAAAAAAAGAAAAAAAAAACCTGAGTCAACCCGCTATACTCTCAACCTAGGTCATGAGACTAGAATAACCCAATAGAAAACAAATTGAAACAAATTATGAAGTTTAATCCCTAATAAATCTAATGTTGAAGGATGTAATTGAAATTGAAAAATTGATTACAAAAATGACAATATACAACTTGAGTCAACTCGGGTTAATTTGCCAAACTCGTAACCCGAGTAATAAGATGAGAATAACCTCATATAAAGCAGAACAAAACAAATAACAACCTTAATTCTCATTCAACCCAATGTTGAATGATGAAATTGAGAAAAAAGGTCAATTAGAAAAAGAAAATAAAACTCTAGTCATCCGATCAAATCCACAGTTCGAGTCATGAGATTGAGATAACCTCATAAAAACTAAATTGAAAAAAATTATGAAGCTCAATCCCTAATAAATTTATATGAAATTGAAATTGAAAAAAAAAAATCTCTCTTAGTTTTTAATTAATGGTTTCTTGGTGTCTATATGAACAAATTTTCTATGTATTGAATACATTTTATGATGAATTAAGATTGTTGTTAAAAATTGGTTATTCTATATTTTTCTAACCATTCCCCTCCTTTCGGGGACTTTGCTTAATTAGATTTTAATTTGCTCATACAATGTTTGAATACAGGAATTATAATTTTAGGAGCAAAGTTAATGCCACAAAATTCATGAAAAACTTTAATTGCTATATGTATTCAAGATTGTTTGCTCTGTTGTTGTTGCTGTATTTGTATTCATCACATGACTATATAAAGCCAATATTTATCGATGCTGTGCATGATTCTTGATCTTGTAATATGTTAAAGAAATTATGTTTATTTAATTGTCATAGGGTCAATTTTCTTGTCAAAATTTTCAATCCTTATGTGGTAGTTCAGTCCTGCTAGGCTCAGCCCTTTCGCTCACCGATTCACTCATGTATGCCTACAATTGTTTGTCCCACAAACCCAAGAGGTTACCCGCTCTTTCAATGTTGTAAACAAGAGAAATACACAAATGAATATGAACAGAAATAAGCACACAAGTTATTACAGGAATTAATCCCAGCTAACTTAAAAGGATATACACAAGTCTGTCTGCGTGTGTGCTATGCACAATGTTCTGCCCTCCAGAACTTGCATTCCCTACATCCTGCTGGAGTGCAGTCAGTTTCATTCAGTTCCCTGCTATTATGAGGGTTCACTTTCTGTTTTCTGATTTGCTTTTCAGATATGTAGTTCCTCCAGTTCCTGTAAATCCAATGAGCGATCTTTATCCTGGAGCTGGAGCTGGAATGTATCCAACAGGGTATGCATCTTAAAATAGCTGTTTGTATTCACTAATTGGTATTTGTCTCACCATTTTAGTTCTCAATTTTAATGATATATTTTGTTGAACTGTTTTTCAGGGCTGGCAGAGGTGGGGGCATGCTTATAGGTTTGTACTTTTTAATTGCAATTAATGAAGCAATAAACAGGCATGTTTCATTTATTTCGGCATTGCTTATTCTTACCATGTGCTTGCAGGGCCTGATGATCCTAGCTGGTCTGGTTTATTTGGTGATGACCCTGGTTTCCTTGGGAGACAACCGTGAGATCTCCCTCTCTCCCTCTCCATCTCCCTCACTTTGCTATAATATGGTATCATCAACAGAACTAATAGTGTGTGAATTTATGAACGCAGGGGCGTTCCTCCAGGTGCTCGGTTTGATCCCTTTGGCCCTCCTGGGGTACCTGGTTTTGAGCCCAATCGATTTACCAGGTACATTGATTGTTTTACATCTGCCAAAGCCCATTTGGGATTTACTTTCTTAATCTTTGTTAAGAAAAACAAAACAGTCTGTAACATTATTTGATTAAAACTGAATTACTGCAGTAAATCAAGACCATTCAGTTAAATTGGATTTCTTTTACATCATGTGGTTGGGTGTGGTTTAAAAAAAACCCAGTTTTGGTTTTGTTCTGAACAGTAAGGACCTTGCTCACAATGTGTTTGGTACAGACCAAAGTAATGTGTTTCTGTTGTCTTGGTGAGCTGTTGCATGCCAAGATC
>Ga0307515_10015093_pt1 | contig 14260 bp, 14 predicted proteins | sample 17_EM_MG_FD_194513 | JGI IMG/M metagenome (GOLD analysis project Ga0307515, IMG submission 194513) | Populus trichocarpa ectomycorrhiza microbial communities from riparian zone in the Pacific Northwest, United States - 17_EM | ecosystem: Host-associated > Plants > Roots > Unclassified | place...
AGAAACAACAACAGAGGACCAACAAAGAAGTCTGGAAATGTTTCCAGATTTCAACCGATCCAGAGACCCACATCACCATAGCCATCCTTTCAAACACAAACCAACACCATGCCCATCAAATCGTGAGATATCTCCACCAAATCTCAGCCTTTATAAACATCATCATCTTCCTTACCTTCCACTAACCCGAAACAAACAGCACTAGGGAGAGGATACAAAATACTGGAAATTTCATCCTCTATTCCTCATGAACGAATACTGGAAATTTCTCCGGTTTCTCCTCCACCCGGGCCCTTCTCTCATTCAATCTCCTAGATCCATGCTCTCTTTTTGAAATGCTGAAAGTTCACTTCACCCAACTCTATATCGAGCTCTTTCTTCCCTGTTTCAGGATCGCTCAGAACAACTGGCTTCTTCACTCGTTGATTCTCAGATCTAAAATGCAAACCAGCTGCTTCGTGCATCTATTCTCTCCTGGCCGGTTTGGACTTGAAACCTCCACTTCAGCGGTTGTGTGCCCGAAGGTGCCTTTCTTTCCTTCTTGCCTGAGTTAAGCTCACTCACGCAGTTTCGCGTTTCCTGGTTCGCTTTCTACCTTTGTTTTCGAGTGGCGAACGGGAGCAGCAGAACAGAAGCATTGAGAATTTGAGGTGTTCAAAGAAGTTCAGAGATGCACGATTTTGTGTAGATAATTTTAGGCTCAGGGATTTAGATTTTGTTTGTTCTGTGTGTGTGTGTGTATCAACAGCTGAAAGAAAGATGAAAAAACACGCAAATCGCAATAGTCAATGGCCCAATAACCCAACAGCCGCTGGACAGCTGGAGCGAGGCAAAGGTTACAGGCAGTATTTATTTTCTGCCAAAATCGTTAAAACGGTGTTGAAATCGCTTTTTTACACGATTTCACTCGATTTTAACGATTTTACCCGATTTTAACCCGATTTCATTTATTTTCGAGTTTTATGAGCGATTTAGCACGTAAAGCCTACATTGACTCGTAAAATCGTATGATTTTACGAGTTAAATCGCGATTTTAACAACCTTGACTGTAGGTATTGTCCTTGATGAAGACGCTAACATTTAACATCATCTGCTCTTCTGTTTGGAATCGAACGAGGAGTTAGAAGAAATAACTTGTTACTTGGTTTCAGCGGATGATGGAAGGGGTGTGGTCAATCCCCTTCACAAGCTATATATAACCGTAGCCTTCAGGCAAGTGCAAGGATTCGAGATATCGGGAAGGATCTCATAGGTGAAAAGAGGGTTGGAACTTGCACAGAAGAGTTCTGATCCACGCCAAGATCTCATCAGTTGCATGCTTAGCACCCTTGATGAAAACAATAGAGAAGTAATAACTGAGAAGGGAATTGAGGACATTGGCATGCTTGTTATGACTGCAGGACATGACACTTCATCTATTCTGGTAACTTTCCTAATTCGGCTTCTAGCTAACGAGCCTTCAATTTATGCAGCTATTCTTAACGGTATACATGACCTATTCTTCTACTCTGCAACCGACAATCTGTACCGGAAATCTGAGCAGCATAAACAACACCAATATGCAAAAATGTTTTAAGCATAAACACTGAAATGCATTGCATGTCGATGATGATTATTATTATATTTTGCAGAACAAGAACAGATCACGATGAACAAGCAGAAGGGACAGTTGTTAACTTGGGAGGACCTTGCTAAGATGAGTTACACGTGGAGAATAGCACAGGACTTGAGAATGTTCCCTCCTGTCTTCGGTTGCTTCAGGCAAGCCGTGAAAGATAAAGAATACAATGGATACCTTATTCCTTTTCTTTTTTTTTATCTCTTCGTTGCTTTCGTGCACAACATTTATCGAAACTCTTCTTTTATGATATTTAGATATTCTGGGCAATAAATATGACACACACAGACGACAGCATACTTCCAGAACCGTCATAGTTTGATCCAACCAGATTCGAGAACCAAGCTTCAATTCCACCTTACTGCTTTATTCCACTAGGAGGTGGCCCTCGGATGACCAGTATACAAGTTCGCAAGGATTGAAACCCTAGTTACAATCCATCACCTCGTCACTCGATTTACATGAAAGTTTTTGGCAGACAATTTTTTCAAAAGGGATCCAATGCCAGTTCCAACTAAAGGACTGCCAATCCAAATCATGCCAAAGACAAACTGTACATTCTAGTTTTCTAAATCTAAACAACAGAACTGGTCTAAACGAGTTTGTAGCAAAAAGATGTTCTAGTATTCCAGCTTCGAGTCTTGACTACTTAGCAGTATCCCACTTCTTATAGAATGGTCGCTGTTATGCAGAGCAGATTCACTTGATCAAGCTAGATGATTTCTTTTAAAACCAAGGATAATATGTCCGTATTAAACGAATGAAAAAAGATGACAACTACCTAAATGAAACGTGTGACTTGTATGGCGTAGCACTGGCACTTAACAGAAATATACAAGAGTAGTATTCCCAAAAGGGAACATCTTGGCGAATGCAACAAGCAAAGCATCTTTCTCCACTCTTGCATGAAATTGAATGTGACAAATGAGATTTTGGGAGCATATCAGAAATTGGAACAAATTCTGTTAAAATAACTAGTAGAAGTGGCAACTATGGACCAATTCAGCTTAGACAACTGCGATGGAAAGGAATGACTGAAACAATCACATTCCATGCGTGTAAATAGTCTGCCATGTGGCTAATGTATACGTGTAAGAGAATTAACAGCTAATAGTTTCTGTAGTTTTACACTATCATAGTCATATTTACATTAACTAACAAACCCTTTTGTTTAGCTGCTTCCATGCATCAAATCAAAGAATAATGCAGCCGCTGGCATCAACTATGATTTTACATCAACATCAAGAGATGGGAAGCCATTTAGCAATTCTGTGTTCTAAAGTAATTTGGGGGAAGCGATGGGCACCTTTCATTCATATGGGGGTAAGGATCCATGGTATTGTATTCTGGTAGTTCCATTCGATACTGCCCTTTAATCTGACAAAATGGGAGCTTCACATTGTCTCCATCATTACACCACTTTGGCAGGCGGCTTGAATTGTTTTCAAAAAACCTTAGTGCGTAAGCATCTTTGATCTGCATTTTCACCAAGAAAATGAATGCATTCAGGGGGTGGTGATGGGGAAGAGCAGCAGAACACATTCAATCATTAAAGTTCTTCATTAAAACTAAAAAGTTTATAGTGATTCTGTTTTTTTTTCCTTCTTTCTTTTTTTCTTTGGTTGCAGTAAGTAGAATATTGATGTTAAATATCAATGTCTTGATTCAAACAGAACAGATTTTAATAAGTGTACTTGGAAGACTAACCGTAAATTCAGTCACTTGTACAGAGCTAGTAATTGGATCAAACAGTCCTGCTTCCTTGTACATTTCCAGGACAAAAGCAATACATGAGGTCGACTTTCCATCAGTATACAACCAATCATCCTGTTCAGGAATTGTCAACAATTTTCCAAAGGATGACCCACGCTTTTCAACTTCTACCAAGATATCAGGAAGATCAAGGCTCTACATGGAGCACAAAAGTTAAAATCACTGTTGATAGAATCAGAACACAGACCTTTCAGAAGAAAACGTACACCTAATTTTCTGACTTCAGAAGAATAAATTCACGCAGGCACTTGAAAACTCAGCTACACTCATCTAATCATCTTGACTCCCTTGGATATGTGGCTTGGTGATTAAGAACTAATATCTGGATAAAGCTAACGAAATAAAGGATGGGAGTAACAGGCTAACAATTTTTAGATCGTTTTAGATACAAATGACCAATACCTAAAAATCAACCAGTTATTGATAGTATGTGCATGGATTTAATTGAACCGTCTAAACAACTTAAATCATTTGATAAGCTAGTCAAATAGCATAAAAATGCTGGATTGATTTATTAAGATACCTGAGTTCCAAGTCGTTTGTTCAAGGCTTCATTCCACATGTTGGCAGCATATTCAGGTTGTATGTGATTCCAAACTGTCATAAAAGAAGCAACCTGCAGGACCACAAAACTGGCAATCAAAACTATGTAGACCAAAAACCTCAAAGTAAAGTTGTACATACAAAAGAATTGTTCTGTAAAAATTCTGACCGATGCTGCTGCTTAAAACTTCTGAAACCAATATTTTCATCAATTGGTTTTTTAGATATAATACTCTCCAGTACCCCTAGCAGATCAAATGCGCATCTTGAAATATTTAAGGATTGCAAACAAAAGAATTGTTCTGCAAAACTTGGAAAACATTCTGTCTGATACTGCTGGTTAAACTTCTGAAACCAATATTTTCACCACTTGGTTTTTAAGTTATAATACTATCCAGTACCCCTAGCAGATCAAATGCACATCTTAAAATATTTAAGGATGATATTCATAACAGCATCACAGTGAAATTCTTCAAGTTTTTTGAAGATGCCACATATGGCTCAAACTTGTCGATGGCAGCTAACCATCACAAATGTAGCATGCAAAAAAGCTAGGTTTCTAGCTTCATTTCATCAAGATTACAAGTTCTTATTATACTAGACGTTTTATCTTATAAATTTACAACTTATGTTATGAAGACATCAGCATACAACTTCACGATATAATGCCAACACAACTTTCCTAGACAAACTAGGCAGAAACAAGAAAATTAACTCATCACTGTAATCTTCTTCCTTATCTAGTGGTAACAACATGATGCACATCATACATGGTTAACCTTGGGGGAGAGAGAGCTGGAAAATATCTTGTGATGACCCATCTACTTTAGAAATGAAAACAATCATGTTGTCTGGTGTCCATGATAAGAAGGTAGAAGAAATAAATTATAGCAGCAGCATTAACATGGATAGTTTCAATACCAGATGAGCATCCAATGGTGGTGGATAGTTCCCATCCAGAGTGTCTATCCAGCTGAATATCAAGTTATGATATCCATAAGGTTTTCCTTTCATGCTCAAAGCATACTCCCACGCAGCAGTCTCATTGAACTTAGCTCGCACATCAGGATGCAGAGGAAGCAGTGCAATATGTGGATTTGAGTTGTCCTTATTCAGCTCAAATTCCCACCATTCATCCCAGGGTAACACAGCAATAACATCTTCTCCCTGCAAAATGGACGAAAATGTTCAAATTAGCCAGACAATTAATGTGGCTATCTTGGTTTCTCCTGAGATCGCCAGGTGTCCAGAAAGAACTAAACATGAATGTTTTGGGGAAATGCCATATCCTGGGCAGTATCACACCTTCACATAAATCATTGCACAAAGAATAGAAAATTATTTAAAAAAAAAAAACCAAGTGGTGATGTTAAATGTTGTTCTATCAGTTCTAGGTTACACCATTGAAGTACTATATTGTAACATATTTGAGCAAGTTCCACTTAGCTTACCTGTTCATTTTCATTTCCTGATTCACCAACCCATAGTTTTCCTTCAGAATCCCGTAAGAAAACAGCAGAATGACCAGCATAAGCTCCACTGACCCACTTCTCCAAAGTCTCAAAACCACCCCATCTTCCACGAATTTTTGATATAACAAGGAAGTCGCCAGAGTGAATATCATCGACACTGATGTTGGTAGCCCAAGGCTGAGGACGCTGTTCAAAGGTAGCTCCCATGTGTTTCTCCAGGAACCCAATATTAGAATTCTCACCCCATCCAGTATTTGTAAATAAGGGAAAGACATCCCACAGTGCTTGAAGGGTTCCGAGCATCCCCGCATGCATAAGGAAAATAGAGACTCCCCGATTTTTCACCTGATTTCATTGAAAGTAAGATCACAACAGTAGCTCCAATCTTTTAACCAAAAATAAAACAAACTAGCTAATGTATTAAATACAGAAATGACAGGAAGTGGCAACTTACATATTCGTATTCAGCTTTGCTTTCCCACTCTTTAAACTCTAATGTATGTTCTCGAGATAATAAGTAATAATCCCACGTCACACGATATGGAGTGGCAAAGACATAAATATCCATGCATGTCCAGCTGTGAGCATTGCTAACCTAAACAGCATAAAGACACATTTCAAATCACTACAAGCACAAAAAAATGTGACCACTCATAGGTGCTAACACAGATAAACCACCAAATGTAAAACTTACATGGACTAACAGAAGTCGAGTTCTTTCCCTCAAAATAAAAACATCCATTTACCATATAACAAATCCTAAAAATTTCAACAAAATGAACCAGACTCCAAACTAGAAAAGGTAAAATAAAACTCAAATGCGATGCTCCAGGCATTGCAAAGCCCGAAAAAGATCAAATTCAGTTCTAAAATTTAACAAAACTCAAATCCCTATACTAAATTCTCAAATTCAACAAAACAGCTAAAGGAAAACAAACCAGTCACCATAAAAATTCAAAAAAAAAAAAGTCAATTAAAACCTGGATTCGTGCTACAGGAACTCAAATTCACCAGACATTCAACTCATGCAAACCACGTACCAAATGCTCCATATTTTCAGCAAAACCAACTAAAATGAAATCAAAACAATCACACCATATCCCCATATTTGCTTCCTTTAACACCCTGATACCAACCAAACGAGCTTCAACTCACACTAAAATAAAACAGATCTAATATCATTGCCAAGATAGTAAAAATGGTCAAAATTCCAACAAAACCAATCAAAACAACCACACCGAAACCGCAAATTGACTTCCTTCCACACCCTGAAAAGCTTCAATTCCACACTAAAACCTAATACATGCAATATCCAGATACCAAAACCTTCAAATTTCAACAAAAACATCAAACTTCTCAAGATTTATATTACCATAAAACAAGAATTTCCCATCACCAAATTAAAAACCCAGAAAGCAAATCCCCCAAAATTCAATCAAAACCAACAACTTCAATAAAACCCAAAACACCAAAAATCCACATATTTATTACCTTAAATATGGATTTAGTACAATCAAATTCAAAACCCAGATAGCAAAATCCTCCAAAATTCAATAAAAACCAAAAACTTCAACAAAACCCAGAACCAAAAGTTAACATCTTTAATACCTTAAGATGAAGTGTTCCACCACCAAATTCACTACCAGTCTTATTATGAAACTCCATCCAAGCCCGGTTCTCGTAAAAGCAAGCACCTTTCCAGTCACCGGTTTCATTTAAAGCAGAGGCAGCACCAACAAATGTGGGCAATAGGTCTACAGCACCATGTAGGCGATTGAGAATAGGCCATGAAACTTGTCTTGGTAACAAAGGAAGCAAATCCTGAGGATGGAAGGGTAATTTTACAGCTAGAGATGATTGTGGGGTGACAAAGAAAAGAAAGAGGGAGATTGTCAGTAATGTTTTCAAAGAGATAGATGGCTCCATGAGAGAGTAAACTGAAGAATTGAATTGAAAGTTGCTTGCTTTTGTATCTCTCTCTCTTTGTTTGCAGTTTCTATGGAGTGTAGATAGAGAGGACCAACAAGAAGGGAAGAGAAAATTTTGTACTTCAAGGTCATTGAATTTTTATTTATTTTTTTCTCTAATGAAAGTACATGTCCTGTCATGACGTGATTGGTTTATTTTGTCTTTATATTCAAGTTTTCTCATTTTGACTAATTATAGTTAGGGAAATGGACAAATTGGTCCCCATACTATTATACTTGTTTCAATTAAGTCTCCCATCTATCGAGATATCCATCTTCGCATTGTTATCATATCGTATCTGTATAATGTATCTATATTTGCAATATTTTTCAATTTAAATATTAGAAAAATCATTTTCACCTGTGTATTAAGGAACAAGAATTTCTCTTTGTATTTCTTTAGTTGGAGCCAAAACTTATTTACTAGCATTGAAAGCCAATATAGTCCCGGTCCTGTTTGTTTATTTGTTTTGATGATTGGAAAGTTTTTTTTTTTTTTTAAGATTTAATTTTTTAAAATTAGTTTTATTAGTGTTTTTGAATATTTTTTGATGTGATAGGTCAAAAATAATTTTTTTAAAATATTATTTTAATATATTTTAAAATAAAAAATATTTTGAAAATTAACCGTTATCGTAATATTACTTTGAAAATTAACCATTATTGTAATATAAAGCGATCTTTTAAAGATTGTATAAAGAAAATAGTATATAGGATGTTTAAGAGTATGGTAGCGGTTAGTTTTTAAAGTGTTTTTTTTGTTCGAAATGTATCAAAATAATATATTTTTTATTTTTTAAAAAATAATTTTTAATATCAAAATATCAAAACGATGATCCAAAAACATTAATTTGAGCACTTGAGGTCATGACCTAGCGGTCTTGGCAGGGAATTCCTTACCTCTACACCCAGGTTCGACTCTCTATGTGCACGTCTGTCACCCCCGCAGTGCCTTACCTGCCTACTGGACTTGCAAGGTGTTCAGTGAATCCGGGGATTGGTCGTAGTGCGCGTAAGCTGGCCCGGACACCCCGGATTATATATAAAAAAAAAACATTATTTTGAAATAAATAAATAAAATATTATGCATGCCCTGATTGCTTTTTTTTGATACAACACTCTCTATGTAAGGTATTTTGCGTAAGAGAAGTGGAGCATCATCAACGATAGACTTGGTGTTTAGCAGGCTGTCGAGCTTGGCCCAGAGAACTAACAAAAACAAATAATTAAATAAAGATGAGCACATGAAGGAAACTTATTCGCATCACCATGCTTTCTGCAGACATTAATTATCAGTAGCAATATCTTTAGAAATTGATAAGAGTTTTAAACATCCGATCCTCCTCGTGGAGAAAGCTTTCCTTGAGAGTCTTCTAGTTTTGTTCAATACCCTCCTTCATCTTAAGCTAGATCATCCTTCCATCAAATTCATTTAGTAGTTTTTTTATTCTATTTTAAGATTATATTTGATAATGCGGTTTAAACATATTTTTTACAATATTGTTTTTTTAAGTATTAAATTGATGTTTATTAAGTGTTTTTTTAATAATTTTTATATATTAATATTGAAAATAAAAAAATTGAGTTTTTTTTATATATTTTCAACAAAATGGAGGAGTGTTACAAATCAGAAAGGGCAGTGTTAAATTTAGAGAATAAAATGAGGGACCTAATTGTAAATAAAAAATAACACAGGAGAGCGATTAAATGAAAAACTAACGAGTGGGAAGGTAGAAGCTACTCTTCTATCAGAGCCTGGTTTCGATCCAGGGACCTGTGGGTTATGGGCCCACCACGCTTCCGCTGCGCCACTCTGATTGTTGAAATTAGTTAGCAGAACATTAATATATAACATAACTTTTTCTTGTCTTCATAGTTCTTTTCCTTGACCGTCTCTTCCTCTCTTTCGCTTCTTTATTGCAGCAGCATCCATAAAAAATTTTACTAACCAAGAAAGCAATTCAGAAGTTCAAAGCTTTGATCAAAACCCAGAAAAGAAATCAATCAAAGAAACAATCTTTGATCAAGAAGAATGAGGAGGAGACCTGGTATTGGTGGGTTACAAACAGCAGCTGCTGCAAGGGTAACTATTGTTTGATTCATAGGTTTCATTTTTGTTTGTTAAACTGTTAAATATTTATTGTTGCTGAATTGTTGTTTTTATTTTTGGTTTCCATAATGCTATTGAAGGATCAATATCGATTACTAGGAGAAAATGTAGCAAAGCTAAGAACTGATCTTATGAAAGAACAGCTTGCCACTTTCCGTTCTCAGCTTGAAGATTTTGCCCGTAAACACAAGGTAAGCTGATAGAACTCTGTATTATATCAATATATTTTACTATTTGAAGATGAAAGAGTTAGGATTTTTACTGCTGAAGTTGTGAATTCAAAGGTGTTTAATTCTGTTATGGTAAAGAATGATGAAATTTTGGGCTTCTTTGATAAATTCATTCCTAACCCAGTTGCTAATTTTGATGGATTTTGAGAAAAAATGAAGGGAAAATAGTATGATTGTCAAGGTTGTGACTTTTATGGAAACTGGTATTGAGATTTTGATGTGGGCTGGTGCAGAATGATATTCGAAAGAACCCAACTTTCAGGACGCAATTCCATGAGATGTGTGCTAAAGTTGGAGTGGATCCACTGGCATCGAATAAAGGTTTTTGGGCAGAGCTGTTAGGGATCGGTGACTTCTATTATGAACTTGGTTAGTACTGTTTCTTTCTTGATTATAATGGTGCTGTCTGTATGAACAGATACACGTTCTATTATGAACTTGTGTTTGAGGTTTCGAGTGTCTTTGATGCAAGACAAGAAGGTGTATCTGTTGCTTACAAGAATGTTATAAATGCATTCTAAGAACATTTATTTGCAGTTTGTATTGGAATCATTTGACATGTTTGCAGGAATACATCACCTAAGAGGCTATTTAACTAAAATTAATTACTTTGTTTTGTAATAAGACCGTTGGTGGGTCTCAAATTGAGCTCTGATTTAATTATTGAGGATTGAAACCTTATGGCTTTAAATTCAAAGATCTTTGGGGGATTACCAGTTAGAATGTTGTATTTTGAAAAAGTACAGTCTCATTTTTCTGATGGTGAATCATATAATCTTTGGTGTATTATGTGATTCTTTGTTCTTGAGGTATTAGGTTGTATCTCGGAAATCTTTTTGCTCCTCTAGCTCCTGCATTCCACTTTCAAGTCTAATCTTTTCAGTGTATAGCATGTTATTCAATATTGCTCTAAAATGTCATTAATGATAAATATATACTTGGCTCCAGGAGTGCAAATTGTAGAGATATGCTTGGCAACAAGACCTCACAATGGAGGTTTGATCAATCTGCAAGAACTCTGTGCTCTGCTTCGGCAGAAACGAAAAAGTGATCGTGAAGCTGTGTCAGAGGATGACTGTTTGCGTGCTATAAGTAAGCTGAAGGTTTGTATTAAGGAGCTTTTGTGGTATGTGTTCTATTGATACTAGCTCTGTTTGAGAAACAAGATGCAAATGCAATGTGAAGTTCTTCTACTGTTGACTGGGGGCAACAGAACATTTTTATGTGTATGCTGTTTGCAAATTAGTTTAGATGCATAATGCTTGCTGTAAGATAGATTAGTCTTTGCATTTGCTTCCATATTGTTATATTTCAAGCATGCAATAGTGTCGTTCTCTATTTCATGATCAGCAATAGAGTTACATGTCTCAAGTTAGTTTCCTGGCAACGTTTGTTAATTGACTGAGTGATGCATTATTAAAATCCAGAGCTTGAATCTTTTCAGATATTGGGCAGTGGTTTTGAGGTGATTTCTGTTGGGAAAAGAAAGCTTGTTCGGTCAGTTCCAACTGAATTGAACAAAGACCATAATGAAATTCTGGAGCTGGCTCAGGTTTTTCTATTTTCCATATCTTAAAATATCATCTTCATCAAAGAACAAGTCTCTCATGTTGCATCAAACTTCTTAATTCTATCAGGCTCAAGGTTTTGTGACTGTTGATGAGTTAGAGAGACGGCTTTCTTGGACATCTGGTCGTGCTACTGATGCCCTTGATACTTTATTAGATGTAAGTGTTTGTCACCAGTATTTTATTACACATAGTCCAATTTCTCATCTACCCCATTCTCGCTTCTCAAACAATTGGATTCTTGGGGTTCTTAAATCCTTATTGGTGTATCAATGCAGGAAGGACTTGCTATGATTGACGATGGCCATAGAGATGGCAAACGCCGCTATTGGTTCCCCTGTGTATCTTCCATCTCCACTTCAGTGGTTTCTGATATTTAATACGTGGTTCTTTGTCTCTCCACGTCGTTTATACTTGTACACCGACTTAAAAGTGCCTTAGGCATTCGATTTTTCTCCTCCGTATTTGTTGTGTTGGAGGTGCTATGAAAGTTTCAAATACAATTTTGACAGAAATTGATGTATGCTGTTCCCCTTGCCTGCCTGCCTTCCTCCTCTCGGCCAAATGCATCTAACAAAATTCTTTTCTGCTAGACGTGGATGAGATTGACTGCTTTAGATAAATCTTTCAAAGCTCTTCTCTCTAATAATGGCAATGTACAGAGGGCATGGTTGCTTATGCTCATTTTTAATCAAGGAGCAAACAAAATTCTACTCATAAAAAAACTAAGAGATGAATGAGATTGATGACCAAGGGTCTGTGGTCCCAATTATAGTTCTTTGAGAAATTAACTATAAATTGTATACTGAGATTATCGAAACATGCGAGGAATTACAGAAAACAATCTTATGACTGAGTGTGCCTCTTAAATTTTGCTAAAAATTTCATGCATTTACAACACATCTTGAATTCGAACCAAAACATATGTGCTTGACAGAATTATTGGACTGCAACCTGAGAAGCGCTCTCAGTCTCTTCAGTCCAGTCAGTGGTAGGTTCACTCCAGGACCTTGGTCTTACCCCAAGCTTAAAATACAAGGCCATCTCTAATGCCTCAAAAACCTTATTCTTATCCAAGAATTCATTCCAAACTCCACTCACTATGCAATAATTGTTGTTATATGGTTGCCGATGATGAGCACCATGTTGTGACCTTGACACAAGCAATCCAACATCCTGCAATGCCACTACTATGGGGGGTAACTTGCTCTTTGTGCCATGAGCCCACGCATGAAATTGCTGGCTAAACATGATACAACCGGAGCACACACCAACAAAGGCATTTACAGTGGGATCATTACAAACCAAGTCTACAGGAAGCACAAAGAATGCTACTGTTCGTGCAAGAGCATGCAAGTTATTAGCAAACTGACGCCTAGTTATTGTCCATGGCCACTTATGATGACCTTGAAATGCTTCAATTTGATTGCCAAAAATCGGTGTTGATCCATCACCATAGTTGTCAATACCCCAATGGTAAACCCCAGATCCAAGGTCAGCTAAAATGTACCCAATATAGCCTGCTAACATGGGCTCAAGCCAGATATGAGAATGACCTGCACCTGCAATGGCCTTAGCTAGAGAAACCAGCACCGTGGTGCACCCGGTTGCTACCCATGTTCGGTGAGACCATGTTGACTGCAAACTTGGGTCATTCAGCACAGGAGGGGTGCTAATAGAGGTGACTAGGTTTGGTGGGGTTACAAACTGTGGCTCAAAGGTTAACTGGTTAGGGCTAGACTTAGGCTTGGTAGGGGTGGTAGTGGCTGAGCAGATGATACGCTTGCGGTGCCATGGATTATGGGCTGGAGACCTTGTGAGGCAGTGGTTGTGCTGGGGAAGGATAGACATCGAGGGTGGCTAAGAGAAACCAACTCCAGCGTGGCTTGAGAGGCGATATATACGAGCTCAAAACATGAAACTAGTGGCCCTAAATCATGCTGGTGGTCTTGTGGAGATATTCGAAAGACTTCAATGTTATGGTCTGCACATAGGATTCGTGGGGTTATGGAAGTCGCAAGTTCCTTGCTTTGAATTTTGCATCGCATACGCTATTTGCTAGAGTCTTTGCCTCGACATTTTTAATATTTAGCTTGTTCTTAACACTTTATGTTGCCTTGGCAAAGAATTTGACACATAACAAGCGATGAAATACATGGTGGTAGACAAAGGGTTAGTTTATTGGAGTACAAAACTCCTTAGAGACCATACAATTTGGTCTCATTTATAGTGGTCCACATGCCAAGATTTTGGGTGACTTTTTTTTTAGCCAATTGGATTGCTTTCTTTCTAAGTCTGTTTGGTATTATTATAATGATTATTTTTTAAAATATTTTTTGATATTAATAAATCAAAACAATACAAAAATACATATAAAAAAATAGATTTTTTTTTAAAACATAGAAATAAATCAATTTCTGCCAAAGTGGACAAACAAATTGAGTGGACAGTTTTTTAAGATGGTTATCTTTCGATGCTCAAGGTTGTGACCAAATGGCTCTCTCCATCTTTTGTCTAGTGGTGGGCTTGGTGAGGGAAAACTTTTCTACAGATGGGGATGGAAAAGGAGTGGTGTTCTAATAATATAGCCATTGATAGTGAGAATTGCTGTGGAATATTCAAGTCCTGAAGCATCTACAAGTTGCCCATTTGACATCGGCAAAATATTAAATATGTATGAGTGATATGAATATAATGGAGTTAAATAGCATTTTCAAGTTTCTAATTTTTTTCAATAATCTTAATTTGGATTTCTTTATTTTAATTGTTTGAGTACGTGAATTTTCAATTTTTTTTAATTTAAAATATATTTATTAAATCCAGTCTATTTTATTTTGACATATTCGTTAAATTAATTGATGTTTCCACTAGTTGACATCCTTGTACAAGATAAAAGTTACTTGAAGTATCAATCCAATTTTTTGGAATTGGTGGGTTCCAAGCAGCAAATAGAGAAGGAAAGAAACGAAATATAAACTA
>Ga0307515_10015094_pt1 | contig 14259 bp, 9 predicted proteins | sample 17_EM_MG_FD_194513 | JGI IMG/M metagenome (GOLD analysis project Ga0307515, IMG submission 194513) | Populus trichocarpa ectomycorrhiza microbial communities from riparian zone in the Pacific Northwest, United States - 17_EM | ecosystem: Host-associated > Plants > Roots > Unclassified | place...
AGAACGACACCTCAAGGAGCATTGATGAATGATGCGGGTTTACGACCGGCAAAGGCTCTTCTTAATAACCGGGTTAGGCGGTATAAGTTGAGACAGATGATGATGCCCGATGCTCAAGGCGGAGGGAGAATGTTAGAAGTACGGAGGAATGTCTTACAGAGGGTGGAGGGGATTGATGAGTTGATCCTGGAGGATAAACCTTTCGAAAGGAGGAGTTATGAAAGGACGACATTACTGACGGAAAAAAGATGCCTTAAGGGCAAAGTGAAAATTCAGGATGAGGAACAAGCGCTGAAAGAGGCAAAGTTAGAAAGAGAGGGACTTGTTCTTTGGACTGATGGATCGAGAAAAGAAGATGAGTGGGTCGGATGTGCAGTGGTATGGGAAGAAGATGGAAGGTGGAATAAGAGGAGGACACATCTAGGTCGACAAAAGGAAGCGTTTGATGTGGAAATGTATGCGATGTCGGAAGCAATGAAGGTTGTGGATGAGATGGCAGAAAGAAAGGAGGTTACCAGACTCACGGTTTTTACGGATTCTCAGGCAACCTTAAAATGAATACAATCGGACGAACCAGGCCCAGGACAGGTGCTAGCATTACGAACGATGAATTGGACCGACGCATTAGGCAGAAAAAATATCCAGGTGGAGTACCGGTGGGTACCCGCTCATAAGGGGATAGAAGGCAATGAAGAAGCGGATCAACAAGCGACAAAGGCGGCTTATAAGTATTGTGGAAGTTATACCGAAACGCAAAATCCGCAACCGTTTTTAGATTATGTTTCTTTCGCCCACGTTAGCCGAAGGTTGACTGAAGTGAAGTGGGAAGAAAGTAAAGAAGAAATAATGGAGTTGGGGAAGAAGTCAAAGCACAGTTACCGGTATGATTTGGTGAAAAGGGGGGGTAACAGTGCGGTGATGGGAGCCAAAAAGACGATTGCGGCGAGGTTTTATCAGCTTAAGTCAGGACATGCACTGATAGCGAAATACCTATTGGGGATCGGAAAAAGAAGAGATATGAAGTGCTGGTGGTGTGGGCACGAATATCAGACAAGAGACCACCTTTTTAAGTGGTGCAAAAGATGGAAACGAGAACAAAAAAGGCTTTGGGTGGACGGGCAAGAGGGGGAGGATGGGTATAAGGGCGTTGAAAAGGTGTTTAAAAAGCCGAAGATTTCATTGCCAATGTCTCTCGTTTTTGCAGAAGAAAAATGTTCGCAGGCTCTGATGGATTTCTTATCTTGTACAGATGTCGGCAGAATTAGCGGAGTGGTGGAGGAGGCGGAGAACTCGGATCACGAGGAGTCGAGTGATGGGGGGGTGTAAAAGTTGATGTTGTTTTTGGCGGTTTCTTTTGTTTTAGGGAGATGAGGACTCGCGACTTTGCCTTTGTTTCATTATGTTACGGAAGAAGCGGGGAGGAAATATGTACGGGATATGCCATGGCCGCCAGCGGCCGAATGCAATATGATTACAAACAAACAAACAATACACTCACCGCCGGCGTACCACAGGGGTTGCATATACTTGTGTATCCCTCCCCCTTCCTCTCATCTCTGCTTCACGAACTACAAGCTGATGGAAAAAGCCACAGGAACTGCCACCACGGCTACCGACCTGCCAAAGTCTGGCAATAAGAAGGTGGTTGATGAAGCGACTGGTACGTCTGCGTCCCTCTATACTCCCTGACCTAAACCAATGAAAGTCATAGGAATCGTCTTAGAAATCGCCACCATTGGTACCGGCCCACCGAAGCCCGACAATAAGAGGGCATCTGATGAAGCGGCTGATATGTCCCCGCTTCCCTGAACCTGGTGACTGGGGTTGATGAACACTCAGGTGCGATGTAAAACCAGCCGTCGGCTGACCCCGCGAGCCCAGCTAGTCTCGAGGAGTAGCAGTGCTGTGGGAACGGGAGAGCAAATCGCAAGCAATTGAAGCATTGATAATCGGGGGTTAAATCCACCTGCAGATCTGCTGCCGCTAGATAGAACTCAGCTGGAAATAAACAAACGAAAATAAACTGTTAAACGTCTCTTCAGTGCCGGGGACGATTTCAAGGTGACCAACAAGCACTCGGCTTTTCATACACATCGTCATTCTCATTAACGTTAACGCCACCAAATATATGCATGGACACAAGGCGGGCGAGTGTGAAAGGTTACAAAGAACAAGCGATCCCCCCAACTTTTCTTCCTTGCATATGCCCGCTTTCGAGAAAAACCAACCCCTCCAACTTTTTGATACCCCGTCACCTGGTGCCCACCCTAAATCCCAAAACAAAGATCCATCAACATCACGTACATACACGAAAATAGAAAAGTAGGGAGAATGCGGTCATATCGAGCGGGAAGTGGGAAACAAAAAACAAACATCACCCAGCAAAGGAAGAAAGGAAAGAAAAAACCTTACACGCCCCGCTAAAAAACACAACGAAACCCATATCTACATTCCAGCCACCCATACTCCAACGAAACAGCAAGCAAAATACTAAACAAGCAGAACAAAAGGAAGTCAAACATATCCTGTCTAACTACCGCCGCCACCAAAGAAGAATCCATCAAACAGATCCACCTGGCCTGCATTCCCCTCTTCACTCCAGCTGTCATGTTCCCACATTTCCGCCTCAGGGATTCCAAACTGCGACATATCAATGTAGCCCCACTCGCCCGGGGTGGCGGGCGTATATTGAGGTTGTGGTTGCTGTAATGCGGGATCGATCATCATATCCGCTTGTGGCTGGGGGTAGATACTCTGCTGATGTTGGGTGTGTGTAAAGACCGAAAGATGGTACTGCATTCCCTCGGTTAGTGTGGTCGGGGATTGAACGAATCCGTGCTGCTGCTGGGGGGAATACGTGGCCGGGGTGGTGGTGACGTGCTGAGGGCGGGGAGATGTAAACAACTCTTGGAAACCGTCGTCAAAGTGTATAGGTTGTCTTCGACACGCCTCGGCGGCAGCAGCAGATTGTGTGTAGGATTCTGTGCTGCTGGCGCGACTGACGGAGCGCTGGTGCATTACTTGGTGCTGCGGTGAGGGCGGTATGTGAGGGACTGATTGTGAGGGTTGATAGACGGGCCTGTACTGCTGGGTTGGCATGGCGTTGTCCTCACTCTTAATTTGGTCCCCGTGTTCGATGGCTTGGTGACAGGGTGGTGGTAGTAGTGGTGGTGGTCCCGACTGATATGTGCCGCTAGGGGCGATAGTCGATGTTGGGCCTCGCTTTCCACTGAGACACATCTGGACTGTAGCCCGAGACATGCGTTCGAATGCATCTCTGCAAGCCTCCGCAGGTGGACATACATCCACAAGATCACCGAGAACAGACGTGGCCGCAAGAATGGTAAAATCAACATTATCCATGGACAACCGCGAGCGAACCAGCGGAGAATGCCAGATGGCATACAAAAACGATATACCTGTTGAAATATCAGACGAAAGAGCATGATCGCGGGAAAAACAAGGTAATAATACCCGCCATGAACAGATGGTGTGTCGCTAAGAAGGTGTAGTTGACCTGGTGCACGCGATGTAATTGTCGGTAGATTCGAAGCACCTTAGTGCCAGCTTCTGCTACGATCATGTAAACTCGCTCTTCATCTTCAGCTCGTCCGGGAACCATATGAGCCCCTTCGCCCAGTCCTCTCTCCGCTGCGCGGGATCGCGCATTGCCGGCGCTGGCACCCAGTTCGCCAGCAAGGAGAACGGGAACGGATAAGCATGGCCTGTACAACATGATCTTGGCTTGCCAATAGTTCAACTCGAGGAACTGGGGAGAGAATTCTACTCCTGTTTCAGTACTCAACTTAGGTGCGGTGTCTATCCATTCTTGCAACCGACGATCAACATCTTGATGCCAGGCCTGTAGAGAGTGATGGCCATGCAGATATGGAGTCTGAAGGTGGTATGGGTGGTGGCGGGGGTAGTTATGTTTTCCCTTATACATGTCTCTCTTGAAGGCCGTTTCAGAGGAAGCAGAGGCAAAAGCAAAAGCGTGAGATTGTTGCTGTAGAACCTGGAGAATCTCCGACTGGAGAAGCCGAAGGCGAGTGTAGTGATCAGATATTCGTTTGTATGATGGAGTTTTCTCGCCGTGAGGCGGCTGGATAATGCCCTTGGTGGGATGGATGTATTGGTCGTCCAACATGGAAGGAAACTAAAAAGTTCGGTTAAAACACGAATCTTGTAGGATTGAAATGATTAGGACATACCTGTGTGCTGATGACTTCGTCTGCAATCCCAAATGGCCTTCCGACACATGTGCTGACTAGACGATCCAGATTATACACACACCACCAAAGACGCCTTCGCATGTCTCTCACCCACTCTCTTCTTCCCTCTTTTTCGGTTTTCGGTTCGCGACTTGTCTGCTTCTTCGCTTCGGTTTCCGCATCTTCATAATGCAAGCCCAAGTCCACTGCTAACCTTACTGCTACTCCCACGATGTACCAAAGACCAGGTGACACAGGTCTGAGCAAGGCATATCCCGCCAAGAGCAAGACTGCCTGAAGCTCTTCCAGACCCCCTTTACTCTGGCTTAGAAAAGCTTCCAGATGAAGCATCGCAGAAGCGTGATACGACTCCGGTTCGCTCTGCACAGGTTTGTCCTTGCGGTTTTTGGAATCAACCTTCTGCTTTTTCCGCGGTCCTTCTTGCGGTCGGCCATGCTCATCATCGGTTCCGGTATTCACTTCAGGGACAGTCAGGAATATTCCGGCTCCAATGGCACAAACGATGTTGAGAAGGTAGCGTTCTCGTGCCGTACCGCCAAGGCCAGTAGCTTGTACGCCATAATCCGATACACCATTAGGCGTGCCATCAACCGGTGAATAAATAGTGTCCAACACGCTCGCAAACTCTCCCCGATGAAGAGATGGGATTTGGGGATTGGCGTGTTCAAAATAAAGGCCAACGAGTCTCTCTGCCACAGAACGAGTGGGAAATGGAGCTGGCGATATTGTCGGTTTCGTATGAAGGCCAAAGAAAGAATCTCTCATTTGCGTATCCGCGTCTACTTCGCCCTCTTCGTCCTTAGTAGCCCCACCTCCCATCCCGAGTCCTCTCGAGCCACGAACACGAGAGGTGGATCCGATTCGCCGATTCCTACCTTTTGGGGGATCGGTACTATTCTGTTCATTTTGTCCGCTAGCTCCTGGCGCGCTGCTCTTGACTGCAGCGAAGACTACTCGAGCAAAGGAAATCCCGGAGACCGAACCTAGGTAGCGAGGGTCGCTTGCGCCGGCAAATGAAACCAACCCGATATCAGAAACAAGGTTATCGAGTTTCTTTCCTTCTAGACCTTCAGATGACTCTCGTTTGACTCTCGGGGAAGAGGGGTGCCGGGCTTCCCCTTGGCCTTGTATTGCGGGGTCAATTGGCATGCCCGGAGGGGATGTAACGGTAGGTAGTGGGGGAGCATAGAGAGCGGTAGCGGTCGACGGAGCGGACAGCGCCGAGGAGTTAGTTTGGATGGGTGGTAGGTCGGGAAAGTCCTCTGCTGGCGAGAAAGCAATGTTGTTATTGGTAAGAAGTGATTCAAGGTAAGCAACTCGCGTTTCGAGATAATGTACGTAGCTGGACCCAAGTCAGCACCTAGCCTTCGACAGCCAGTCGGCAGCCAGTCGGCAGAGATGGCAGGAAACACCCCGATGCAACCGATCGGAATATCTCATCTCTAAAGCACTAGCAAGCCAGGCTCGGGCGATGCTCACCTCCTCGGGATCTCTCTCTTTGTTATCGGGTCGTAGCCTGTGCACGCACCATGTCAATCGCGATCTCCAACCGATGTGGCGGTAAGAAAGAGCCTCTTCCCCGCCAAAAGCCAAAACACCGATGAAGCGCGGGGAAGCAGAGACGCAAGGAATACACACCTACACATCGCACGCCCTTGAGAAGAGTTCAGCATCCAATTGATAAACAGGAGTCGCAGGCAGTAGCCATACGGCGTAGGGTAAATCGAGAGCGAAAAAAAAGGGCTTGTGCCAATCTACGTACCGCCTTTTCGCAGCTCTGACAGGCTGGCAACCGTTGATCGCATCGATTCTTTCGCAGCCGACATCGGTTACACGCTGAGACATTCCGGAAAGATGAAGTAGCACCACCGCCAGTTCCTGCTCCTGCTCCTACTCCCGTTCCAGTTCCTCCAGTCATTCCTCCACCAGTTCCTCCGTTGGCTGCAATTGGAGAGGCATTTCGTGCTGGCGGTGAGTCGAGTGGATTCGGTCGGGAAATCGAGACATCGTCGGTCTGGGTCTTTCTTCGACGTTTGGGCGCTCCTGGTGTGCTCGTAGACGAAGGTGATGCAGATTTTGAGTTCATTGTTGTGAGCGGGAAAGTAAACGAAGTGGAGGCGCTGTGTGTGCTGTTGCTACTTGCGCCGTCGGCCGGGGATGGGAGCGAGCACCCATTCAGCAAGGCGCCTCGGTAGACCCTGTGGACTTGGTGTGAATGCGGCGATAATAATGGCAAATCACCAAACCCGCTACTGCTCGCGAATGCCGCGCCTATGGGCAGAGAAATCGGGCCCGGTTGAAAATGGCAGAAACTGTGTATTTTGGCGGTTCGCGGAGAAATTGTGGGGACTTGTTGAGGGAACAACTTGCAGCACTACTAGAAAATCTCACGAAAGCGAGAGATAATAGGGATTGCCACCCTCTCGGACTTCTGGTCGAGTCGAGGCTCTATCTTTCTCAAATGGTTACCTACGGTATCGGACACGAGCTGACAGATCGGTTGGGCAAGGAGCTTGTCAACGCCGGCTGCCTGGCTGCAGGATGATGTTCGGCGAGGTTACGAAGAAAAACACACTTCGTGAAATATGGATAGCAAAGACGGGAATGATTTGACTGAATGTTTCTGCTTGTTGAGTTGAATTATTTAGAACTGGGAAAAAAGAAACTCCTATTATAATTCCAAACAATGCGTGTGCTTTCGAAAGTCTGTTGATTGATCGATTGATCGTGGGTGGGGTAGGCGGTGAGGATATACCAAAATGAACTCCGGCAGCACCACCGAAAAGAAATTGCCATTGCCATCATCACCCGCTCGATTTGATGTTGATGTCGTCGGTTTGGGTGCATTGGGACCCCAAATGATAAGACGAAGACCTCAGCGCCACAAAAAGCAATTAACAGATGTGTGCTGCTACTGCAGTATAGAGCCCCCCACGCCTAGACTTTATTCCATCAACTACATCTTGTACTCTCGTCTTGTCACCACTTCATCCGGATCCTGACCAGCCTGCCGTAGAACGATGCATCCTGTATGCTGCACATACAGCTGCATGCCCACGAATTCCTGATCGATATCTCAAATAGCGGATACTCTGGCTTCACAATAGTTCACTTCTAATTGGCCCCTCTCAAGGAGTTCTTAGTATTTTCCTTGAATCCTCGATATTCCCTCGAATGCCGGAAAACGGAATCAACAGCACGACACCAGTGCAACCCTGGGTGTTTCATTTTCTTATGTCTCCTCCTCTTCAAGATCATAGAGTCTGTGGCTCCCTGTTCATTTGGAAAATTCCTTAGCCGCGAAAGCGGGGCCGGGTCTGTGTTCCTTCATGTTGCAGCACAGTGAGCCCGAGGAAGCATGTGAACTCTCGGTCTTCATCCGGTGCCACCGAGAGGACATAATCCGGGGGCGCCGTGAAACACAGATCAGGTTACTGGCACCGCCTTTCTATCGATCAGGAGCTTCCACAATACAGAGCGGAGCAAAATTACCAAAAGGGTTCCTAGGTGGTGCTAATATTTCTCCGCTTCTTTGGACACGATCGAAGCGTTATTGATACTGTATGGATGTCGGATTTCTATTGGAGGTTATGAACCATGGCGATTGCACCATTTTACGGGACCTGCTACCCATTTTTGGATATATTTCGTCCGAACACAACCCGGGATGATTACTGTAATATTTACTAACAGCTCGTCAAGCTCCGCCACTGAATTTAGGACGGGTACATTACCACCCCCTGGTAACCTTGGTGCAACATGATTGGCGCACCCAACGTTCGTTCATTCAACGGCGATTATCTCAAATGATGTAGATATCACCTAAACAAGAAGTTGTTTTTGCTAGAGCCTTTAAATACTCTAGGATGTTTTCATGGAAGGCGAAAGACTGAGATTAAGCTATCTTTGCACTAGACCAGAGGCACCTTCCGTCGGAACTCCCTTGTCGCCCGAAGGCATTCTATCTCTAAGTGTGCGTTACTAGTTATGCACCTTCGGCGAAGTAGATACTGCCTACATACCCGCCCCACCATCTTTGACTTCGAAAGACTCGGTAGCTAAGTACAATTCCAATCTCGCTTGTGTTCTGTATTTTTCTTATTAATAACAGATTAGACATAGATATCTCTTTCAATCCGCCCGGCAGGATTTGGGTTGACTGGTATACCACACGTATATATGGACCTAGATAGCCGCCGCCAAAGAACCTCACACAAGTACGAGATATCTCACAGCTTGTCTTGCTTGCACGTAACCGACGCAAAACGTGGCCAACGAACTGCCGGAAGATATTGGAGTATTCGCTCATGCAGCAGAGTTATTGTCTACCCGGTTTCTTCTCTGGCGGCCTACAGTAAAAGTTTTACGTGCAAGGACGTCAGCGCCTTTTTCGGTGAATATTTCGGCCTAGCCCGGAGTATTATCAAATGGCTCAATTGGTTGGGTATTGGTATCAGCAATGAAGCAGGGACAGATGGATGGATGGACGGAGTGACTATGATGATCCCAGGATACCAGTATACCAGCACTTCATGATTTGTGGTGTCAAAGCTTTGACTTGCAGTGCCATCTTGTGTCTGTAGGTTTGGCGGACCCACTTTAGAACTATCATAACACCAATTATTACATTACGCGTATGTTGTAGAGATCAATATGCAGTTGGAATACATCCTTACTACATACCTCTACCTATGATAAGTAGCTGCTCTTTCGCCTCCAGCAACCGCACTGAGAAGCTAAAAGTTTGATGTGTGGCACTTATCTACTTGGTAGATTTGTGCATCGAACATATGCAGAAAGAGTTTAAGTTAGTCAGATCCAGTCTTATGGTCCCATGCATGTATGTACTATATATATAGCTATATACAGGTGTGTACCATAAGGTAAATTTGCATGGGTGCATACGGATAGAAGACCGCATTATTGGAATCTCTTCGTCTACGCTGTTACATACTTTGTGTACCTACGTATCGGAACGAGGCCGCGATTCTTATCTTGTCGATCGGCCCGAGAACATGATCTAGATTCTAATAGCAGCATTGACCAGCCAGAAACCACAGTGCGAAAACGGACGGTCTGCTAGCGCGGTATAGTACGCAGGTATGTTGTGGTCTCGAATCAGGTTCTCAACTTTTGTAGTGCACTAAGATGAAAATGGAAGTGACAAAAAGGGAATAGTGTTACAAGGGCTAAGGAGTTGTGAGAGCCTGGAGACATCGCTTCACACAGGTCAACCCGGTGAAAATTTCAACATCATGGGTTTGAGCTGGGTTTCCACAGAAAGAAGAGTTCAGGGCGAAGGAAACAGAGTCTATACGGGGCACTAGGTAAGTCATGCAAAATTTGTGCCGTAAAGTGAATGAGAATGACCGGATCAAGCTGGCTGCGATCTGGATCAGCTTCAGGTTAAGGCTGCAGTGACTCTGAATGTGCTGGATTTTTGTTAAAAAAACTCGGCATTGACTCAGGTAGATGTTACCTAATCCCCCCCAAAGCTCAGCTCTCTAGAGGTAATTTGAAAATTTGGTGGAGTGAAGTCTCCAGGCCCTTTCACCTCACTTTTTTCATGATCTCAAATTGGGTCAGACTCACCATTTCGGTTAGTATAAAATCACGTGAGATCAAAGGGCCAGAGTACGAGGCCAGGTATGTTGTCCAGGTGGACCTCAGTGATTACTAACGGTGTAGTGGTTGTGGATCGGCATTGAAACTTTTTGACTGGCTAACTTACGATTCGATTTGGCTGTGCGGATCTAGACTCCTCAGCGTTAGCTCGGAGGGAAAGGATAAAGTTGTGTAGACGGAGAATTAATTGCCGTGATAGTGGGCGAGCTAGCCATCATTCAAGACATGCCCGAACAGGCTCAAGGGTCAAAGCTCAAAGGGTGTGTTGTACGCGAGACTACACAAGGCACAAGGTTTGTCATCGTTTTCCTTCCCTGTCGTGGAGGGATTTTCTCAATTTCCTCCTTATCGAGCAAGAACAAATCTTATGTGCACGGAGAGGAGCAGTTACTGATTGTAAATCTCCAGTGCGGGGCTGATCATGATTTTTTAGTTGGGGCCGGGGGCCCTGGTACCGAGGCTAGAAACCCCTCTGATTTCCCGAATACTTCGATCCCTGGAACGTCCTCCTGTGGCAGGTTGTATCTGGCATGTGGGCGGTTTTGCTTCCAGAAAGTGTTTGTGCGTGTGGTGGTCTAATGATGAGAGAGGAGGATATAGTACCCTAACCCTATTGTACCTCTCCCCTTTTCGATGAAGAGAAACAACATCACCCAGTGAAGAGAGATAACGGTATAACGAACCGCACGGAGTACATGAATGATCTGGATCAAGGATCTAGAGTATGTGCATAGATGACCGATAGGTACTCTATTACGTATTATTCGTATGGTCTTTGTACATACATACAGTCTAGCTGCACCACGTCTAGGAGGAGTAGAGGTTAGTGGATGAGGTGCGGGGAACAGTTGGCGAGATGGTTGGGATGAGACGACCATCTGATAGTAGCGGTAGGTTGGTGTACTTTGACTGACGATCCGTCTGAGTGGTTTATTCGGTTGCGGGCTTGCGGAAATTTTTAGTATTGGTGTTAGCAATGGTATACTATGAATTCTAGAAGCTTTGTTTCACTTGGTAGCGTGCAGCTTTATCACCCCACCCCATCATCGGAGCGGAGATACTGCTTTCGGAAGCGTCATGGGTGCTCATCTATCACAAGTACGCCGTCTGCATGTAATGTCATAACCGAATGAAACTCTACAGGTTCCGTCCTACAACTTCATGGGGACTGATTTGATCGTCCATCCCTCTTAACTAAAGATCACCACATCCATCCATTCCTGTTCTATACGAGGAATATGGCTTCATACCACCCAGTTCCCGAATTCGGAAAGGCGCGTCATAACCGGACGGATGGATATGCAGGAACATCAGATCTCATGCACCCAAAGAAAGGGGAGAAAGGAAGTATGCGAGGGTGAAGTGAGTGAGTGACTATGTCCGGCGCCGGGTTTGGGTCTTAAACTACGTCTCGTGCTCCACCGGCCTCGACGGGACCATATGGAGATTAGAAAGTTGATAGTGGAGCAACGAAGGCTGCTGAGGGCATAGATAAGATGCAAATTCTTACACCCGATGTATATTCACAATGCAGGGGGTTCTCGATTGGACCCTTCAAAAAATTTCGCTGTCATCATTCTTGCTTTTTGCCCAAAGAGGATCCCGGATGGAAAGCAACCCCCCCGAAATACGGACCAGGGGGGGACTTCTGACAGCTACCATCTAGAGCAGTAGTTTCCACCGAAAATGTTGGGTAGACATGCTTTTCCCGCCACCGTCGGAGGTTAGTGCGGAGGAAAGGACGGTCTACCGACCGGGTAGATATTATTGGGCTGGCATTGATCGACAGTTGTTTCTTAGAATATTTCTAGAAAACGATGATTTATTACGAGATTGTAATATTGTGAGACATAGTTCTGCTAAGCGAAACGCGCTTAACGGACAGACATGAGAAAAGCCTAGCTCATGTCGCCGAAGTTTGACTTGAAACCGGAGTTCAATATCCCTACTATATAACACACGAGGGCATAGTCACGAAAATTTACCCGGCCGCAGGAGACAGCCTTCGGTTTACAGCCAAATATGGCGAGCTTGCGAGCAACACGCCCGAAGGAGCCGGAGGCGAGTTCGGGCCAACTTTGAGAGAGAACCAGCAGAAGTAGTAGAATCTTATTTTTCGGGGTACCGTGTGGTTTCCATACGCGTGTTCCTTTGTGTATATTGAACACCGACCACACATGGCAAGCCCTCGGATATCGTTCACCCCAATTCTCTCGAGAAAATATATTGGAGAGCTCTCGGTTTTTGGTTCTGTATGGACATGTGCGCGAACATTATGTTGGACGTAGGCACTCTCGGTATCCCAACCGGTGGAGGTAAACGCTCTCGCTCTGAGTCGTCTCCTTTGGAATGTCGGGCTTTCCTTCGACTCCATACGATCAGACATTTCAATCTCTGTGAATTCATGAAGAAGGGTAGTCATTATATAATGTTTTTGCGAAAAACAGTAAGTTCTAGCAATAGAGGAAGGAATGAAGTTGTATTTAGACCCACGCATCGCGGGGGTGAATTCTTGATAACAGAAGAAACTGAGTGTGGCATTATTTTGATACTGGACGTCCGGAGGATAAAAGATGGTTACAAAGAAGAAACCGTGCACGACAAGTCTTAACTTGAACTATCGCTAATGCAGCTGCATAGCTGATATAGGACACAAGGGCACAAGCTTTATACGAGACTCCGTGGCGCAAGGGTAGCGCATCTGATTCCAGACCAGAAGGTTGCGTGTTCAAATCACGTCGGGGTCACTCACTTTTTTCTTTTGCCATATTCACAAATCTTTCTTTTTTCTTGGGTAGAGGTGCTCTCGTTCCCAGAATTTTTCGTCGCTTGTAGTTGGCTGACGAATGATTTTTGAGCGCAGGGTAGGGGCTATCCGGGTCTAGTGGTGGATACGGGTGGCCTGCCTAACTGCGGATCCACCATTGGCCCGGGACACCTGCGTGAGATCTTGGTTTGAAAAAAGCCTTACATGTTAGATATCTAAAGTGTAACAATTTGTTCATGTTGTGCATGAACACTAATTTTCCTTTCCCTGTTTAGCAGTTCCTATTCTTCCTTAAAGGTTCATCATCGTGTTCCTAAGTTCCAGAATCTATTTGAAATCTTCATATCAAGTTTAAATCTGGATGTCAACCGCTGCAATAAGTAATACCTCCTCTAACCACACCTCTGACCTAAGACTCTTCAGTGGTTAGTATATGTGTAGACATGGGGCATGCTGAAGGGGGGGATGGGGTGAACAGAGGGCGGCGAGCCAGTCATGGATCCGCCGTTGGGCAGTCCAGTGGTGGATATTGGACCATCTCCGTATCCACCACTGGACCCGAACAGGGCTGATTGTTTGGCAGCGAGCATCATTCCTAGCCATCTATGGACAAGCTCCGGCTAGGTTAACCTGTGAAATAATACCATGAGTGACATAATATGGCCCTCATAGTTGTGGTTAAGTACACGTCTAGCGCAATATGAGGCCTATCTCGGGGAGAAGAATTCCCGAGATCCCGAGGGTTCTCACCATCACTAGCATAGGTGAACGACACGGGTTTGGGTCGTGGGCAGAAGCTATAAGTGCACTAAGGGGGCTTGCTTCAAGGAGGGACCTCGTTGACCACTAACTCTGCTACCTGACCTAAAAGCCCCGTAACAGCCGGCTACCACACTCCGAGACTAACAGCCGGCCCGAACTAACAAAAACATTCAGGGTTAGTCTCTCTACAGTGAAAAAAAAAAGAAATACATAACGGAAGTAAACGAAGCATTAGGTACCTCGTTAGGCAAACACCGCGAAGCAAACCAATCATGCAACCCTACGCATCGTCCTCTACGTCATCTCTATCTCAGATCTCATTTCTCCTAATGATCTATTATATACCATATGTGATAAACATTCAACTTGAAGAACTAGATTAATCAGAGGAGCGGCTAGTAGTGAAACGCTGAGATGTTGTACAGTGAGGTGAAAGTAAATGTCTGGCAAATGAACCGAGCCCATGGTAAGTAAATGAAGAGAAAAAAGGATAACCTCAGGTTTCAACCTTTGGATTTGGTGTTTGTAGCACCTATTGAGCACTGTAGGTTTTGAACCCGTATCTTGATTACATGATATTTTCTTACACCATGCTTAGCCAGCTAAATTAAGAGTTTGCTTCTTGTACTCACAAACGGTGTTAGCTATGACCATGCAAAGCTCATAACTTTATCCGCTGGCTACTTTCATGAACCATCACTCACAGACTTTGATCATTCTCTGTTGAAATACTGATTGCTAGAAGCTTGTATATTCTAAAGTACAGGTACATTCATGGACTTATATACGCGGTAGTCGGAGTATGTCTTTGTATGTCTTGTACGCATGCATGCGCACTCAGCTGGCATCTCCAGCTGAGTGGCATCTCCAGCT
>Ga0307515_10015095_pt1 | contig 14259 bp, 9 predicted proteins | sample 17_EM_MG_FD_194513 | JGI IMG/M metagenome (GOLD analysis project Ga0307515, IMG submission 194513) | Populus trichocarpa ectomycorrhiza microbial communities from riparian zone in the Pacific Northwest, United States - 17_EM | ecosystem: Host-associated > Plants > Roots > Unclassified | place...
AAGAGTCAAGAATCAAGAGTCAAGACAGGATTTTATTGTAGCAAATGCAAGTAAACATGTCATTGCGGGCTTAACGTCCACAATGACATGCAAAAATGGTTTTGGTCTCGATTCTTGACTCTTGATTCTTGGCTCTTAACTCTATTTCACCGTTGGTTTCCACTTTTCCTGTAGCTGCTTGATAAAATATCCTCCTACTACGCTGCGCGCCTGGAAACCTACCTGTTTGCCATCCGTGGTTTCATGCCAATCACTTAGGGGTACACGGGTTGGGGTTTCCATGGCGTATTTGTAAACAGGGGCAACAAGCGTTTTAAAGTCGTCCTGGTTTTTGGCCAGGGTGGCTGTCCATATTATCCAATCGCTTTTGGTGTAGGTTTTACGGCTGTCTAATGGTAAGCCAAATTCGTTTTGTTTGGCGAGATAAAATTTAACTTCGCGGTCATAAACCGATTGCGGGAACAGGTTTAAGCCAAGAATTTTATCCCAAACAATGTTATATTTCTGGCTCCATGTTTCAGGTTTTTCAAACACCAACGAGTAATGATCACCGGCATCGGCCAGTTTCATCCATTTGGCAACCATTTCTTTGGCTATAGCCCTGTATTTAGCGCCTGTAGCTTTATCGCCCATTAAATCGGCGAGGTGGGCGTAACAGCCTACCCCTACTATGGCTTTGGCAGATAAGTTTGCATTACGCGCCAGGTGACCGGCAAAATCATCGGTACACAACTGGTTGGCCGGGTCGCCGCCTTCGCGCACCAGGTAGTTAGTCCACGCGGTTAAAGTTTTCCAATGCTTTTTGGCGTAAGCAGGATTATTGCCATTGGCTTTAACTATAGCCGCGGTAAGCGCCAGCATATTGCCCGACTCTTCAACCGGCATACCTTCGCCATAAGTTTGACCGTTTGCCAGTGGATAGGTGCCTAAATCATGCGCTGCAAAATCATGCGGAAATTTGCCGGTTTCGCTGAAATAAAAAATCCCATTCAGCATGCCTTCCATCAATTTTGGATTATAGATCAGGAATAATGGCGCCGAAGGGTAAGTTACATCCACCGTATTGATAGATCCGTTGCTGAAATTCTCCTTCGATAAAAATAAGAGCTCGCCCTGCGGGCTATTTACCAATATGTGCGCCGATATGGCCTGGCGATAGGCCAACACACAAAGTTTGGCATATTTATCGCCACCGGCTTTTAAAGCGTTTTGATACAAGAGCGCGTTAAATGCAGCACAGTTTTTAGTAACTGTTGGATAATCGGTAGCGGCTTTGGCCAGCGCCTGCTCTATAGTTTTTAATTGCGCGTTTTGCCAGTATGGTTTTAAATTGGCATGAAAGTATTGCACAGGCGTAATGTCATCGTAACCCAATTCAACAAAATGTTCAACTGCAGTTTTACCCACTTTACCAAAAGGCACCACCGTATTCAGTACCACATCTGTACCTTCTTTAACAGTTGATTTGCTGTCGTTTTTAAAAAAGGAGGTAACGGCCTCATCGCCTGTGCTGATGTACTGGGTGGCAGCAGCCGCCTTTGGCGCTGCAACGTACATATATCCCCAGTCTATCCGTAAGTCGTCACCGCGCTTTTGCAGGATGGGCTGCTCAACGGTTCCCGCTTTTAAAACAGATAGAGTGCTTGTTTCATACTTTTGAGTTGTAACAGGTTGTGTTGGCTTATTACGGGCTATATCGGCCGATGCGCCTAAATATACCTGTACGCTATGTACCTGGCCGTCATTTGATTTTACGCTGTAGGCGATGTATGATACCGGCCTCGCCATTAAATCAAGGTTATTCATCAGCAAAGGCGAAGTAAATGTAACCTGCAGGCTTATTTTACCGCATTTGAATTGATATAATGTTTGCGTTGCTGTAACTTCAACATTTGTTTGTTTGGCTGCCTGTACCTCTGCGTGTTCGGTAGGTTTCAGCTCATCGGCAAAGCCTGCATCAAGGGCCGCACCGCCGCCGGTGTTGGTGCAATGCAAAGCCAATACGTTTTCACCCTCTTTCAATTTACCGGCAACGTCGCCTTTAAGGGGTATCATTTGCAAATCGCCGTTGGCCCCGCTGCTTACGTTTATTTTTTCGCCGTTGAGGTATACTTCAGCCTGGTCATCATGGTGAAGTTTCAGGAACAATTTATTAATATCGGTTTTGTGGAAGGTAAACACGCGGCGCACCCAAATGTCGCGGCTTGTCCATACGGTTTTACCTTGTTTGGGGTCGTCGCTAAAAGGAGCAGTGCCAGTTTTCCATGTGGCATCGTCAAATTTTTCATCGGCCCAGTTTTGTGAGGGCTGTGTTTCGGTGTATTTAACCGTGTAAGGTTTTTCATCGCCGCCGGGTACCAGCGTTTTGTAGTGTACCGGCTCTTTGCCCATAAAACGGTAAACCTCGCCGTCTACTTTTATCAGCCCCAACAACGATTGGTCTTTCCCCGTCCAGTGATGAGTGGTGGATTCGTTCAATTCATCAGTAAACGACCAGATGCTGAAGTAAGGATTATGCGTAATTAGCGGATAAGCCGGCGCTTTAGTATCCTGCGCCCGGGCAAACAGCCCCAAAATTGAAATACAAACGGTTAATGGAAACCTCTTCATGTGTTTTAGTAATGTTATAATGTAGATAAATAAGTACCAACGGTAAATATTTGTTTTTTCTTTTCAATTACTAAACGCTTTTACCAGAAAGCGTCAAATAGACGATTAATTGATACGAATTGTAGAAAGATGGGCTGAGGATGTGCAGATATGCAGATTTCAAATTTCAGATGAGGGGAAGATATTAAATGAGATGACGGATTAAATTCTGATTCAGACAATCCCTCATCTGCCATCTGAAATCTATTTAAACAAATCAAAGCTGTAGCTGGCAGTGCTCCAAAAATCGTCAAGGGCTATGATCCTTGGTTTAAAAAAAGAGATTAAAGCAGGCCAATCATTTTGGTTAAAAATGCTGACGTTGGGCAAGGTTTTAATGATGCGGCTTACGGTTTTCTGGTTGTCGTCGGTAGTGTGTAACTGCCACTCCCAATCCTCGCCCATGCTGGCGTCAAATACGTTTTTGAGCTCTTTAAACTGATCAAAAACGAGTTCCTGTATGCCCAAATCGGGATGCGAAATTTCGATAGCGATAAATGCCGACTTTTTTTCGGCCTGCATCTTAAAATGAAGGTGCTTGATGCCTGTTTTATAATTGATCCAGTTGATGCGTAAACCATCGGCCGATGGTTGCGGCGCAATATATTGGCCAAAAGCTGTCCAGAATGCCTGTTTAATTTGTGATGCCTGATCGCGCGAGTACAATAGTGTTATGTTTAATACGCAGCGAATTTATAGATTATTTTGTGCTTTGTATAAACGCTACCACCTGCGCCTGCTCGTTTACCGAAAGCGGGCCACCGGTGTACTCCCACTTTGATTTGTTGTTATTGTAAGTAAACCGGCCCAAAAAATCGGGGTTCATCACGTCGTCCGCCAGGGGAAGGCTGTCCCCTATTTCGGGTGCTATCTCCTGTATTTCCAACAGGTGCACCTCGCCGTGGCCGTCGCCTTTGTAAAGGGTGTAAACACCTGTAAAATCAAGGCGGTTGTTTGCTGCCTGAGTTTGTACCGGCTCAATGATAATATTTATCGGATTTCCGTTGTCGTTATTAATTTGGTAGCTTACTGTACGTGGCATAGTTTAGTTGTTGTTTATTATGTTGTATTACAAGTTAGCGCCAAAATTGTTCGGGCAGGTGAGGCATGAAAACGAAACTAAATTCAGGAACCGGCGGTCATTTTATTGATGATGTTAAATTAACAACAAAGTAATGAGGCAGATAAACAAAAAACTAAAATTATGTTTTATAATTTACCTTAAAACACTATCTTTGCGACCTGTTAAAAATCCTAATGCGGAAGTGGCGTAATTGGTAGCCGCACCAGACTTAGGATCTGGCGCCGCGAGGCGTGGGGGTTCGAGTCCCTTCTTCCGCACAACAGTTAAACCCTCTTTAAAGCAATTTAAAGAGGGTTTTCGTTTTTCAGGTGAGTTTATAATGTGGGTTTAACGTATAATATAGCAACTTTGAGTGGCCGGACGCCTGGTTATGGCAAAGCTTGATTTCATTAGTTATTATCTGCCCAATCACTCCAAAATTTAATTTCTCTTATAGGTTCTTCAGGGGGCGTAAAGTTATCTGGAAGAGTAAAATGAAATTCTGTGGCAAGATATGTGGCTAAATCATATCCATAATAAATGATGTCCATTTGATAAACTGAAAAAATGGGATTCCCACTTTCACTAGGTTCGCTTGGAATATAACGATGCGAATAAACCGGTATTAATTGGGGAGAACTTGCGTAATACCGTTTTGCTATTATTTCTTTTTCGTAATAATTATCCGGCATATCTCCCCAAGCATCAATCCAGAAATTGTTTGATTGTAAATCGAACAGTAGTCCATCCAGTGGCCAGGCAAGCTTTGAAAGTATTTTAGACTTAGTTTCGATTGAATATAACGCTTCCCGCCAGTTCACAAACTCTTCTGAAATCGGCAATGCGGTTTGTATGAATAGTTTATAATCCGGTGGAAATTTAATATCGAACTCCAATTCTATTTTTAAAATCTCGTCATCGGTTAGTCCATCATCAAATTTCACATCTTTACTAATCAGGATCCGAATAATTTCCTCTGTTTGTTGCTTATTCATAATCGCTCCTTAAAGATTGTTGCCAATTTAGCTAAATCAAAATCTTTAACGTACATCTATAATAGACCTGGTTATCGATAGAATATTTTCAAGGTGTTCAAATATAGTTCGCTGAAGTGTGAGTCTGTCAAATTGATTGGCTTCTTTTGTTGAAATACTAAGCCCCATTATAGGCTAATTGCAGTTTTGATCAATAATTACTTGCGCCCTTGCATATCCTTTTTCTACAGAAATTTTCCAATACTTGCAGGCATTGATTTTATCACCTTGTTGAAATTTGCAAAGCCCTATACTAAAGTAGGCTTCTCCAAAAGAGGGCTTTAAACGGATTGTCTGTTCAAAATCCTTAATCGCCGCATTATTATCTTTTGTCAAAAGGTTACAAAGACCACGGTTATAGAAGGCCTCATAATTAGTTTTATCGAGGTTTATTGATTGGTCAAGTTCTTTAATGCCCGAAATATCATTGACCCGCACTTTTGCCAATCCTAAATTCGCTAATATCTGCGAATTATTAGGGTCCTGCTTATTGGCTTGTTGTAGATTAATAATTCCTTCCCGAAAACTTTGGATTTTTATTAGCGCAATTCCTTTTCGGGTTAAAGCTTTTGTTTGCCCGGGTATTATTTTCAGTAATTCATCATATGTCGAAATCGCATCAGGAAAACGCCTCTGAAATTCAAGCGCCTGCCCTTTATTTACGTAGGCAGTTACAAGGTCCGGCTTTAGCTTTATAGCAATATTATATTGCCCTATTGCTTTATCATAATCACTTTGTCGATAAAAGTCATCTCCCTTTTTTAAATACACTTCAGCTGACTGTGAGTGTACAACTATGGAAGTTGTAAACAGAATAAATATTAACGTTAAATAAGATTTAATCATGGCTATCCTTGCATACAAATATGCTGTTAATAGAATGCCTAATTTAACTAAACCCAATAAAAAATATAAGGTCTTTAAATTATTGTGGTGATATAATTATAAATTAGGCTTTCACGTTGCAGCCACATTCGTTTCTTTTACATATCGATTTTTTCAAACAGATAACAGCATCCCACAAATTCATCTCCTATTTTCATAATACTCAAAACCCACCGCCCTATAATCTGTTAACTCACAAGCTATTCAACAATGAGCAGCCTTAATACAGATTATGAAATTGTTTAAATGTACCAACTGCGGTCAGCTATTATATTTTGAAAACAGTATATGCGAATGTTGCAAAAGCCCTCTGGGTTTTATTGCCGGTGATCTCAACCTGGCCACACTTGTTCAGGACAACAACGCCTTTTATCGTTTAAACAGCAATATAAAGCCGTTATTGGGCGGCCTACTCAATAATAAAAAACAATTGTTTAAGTATTGCAAAAATCATGAGTTTGATGTTTGCAACTGGTTGATACCGGCTGATAGCCCTAATATATTTTGCCGCGCATGTGAATTAAACCACATTGTACCCAATTTAGCCTACCCTGATCATTTAAGACAGTGGCGGTTGATAGAATCTGCCAAGCACAGGCTTATTTATACTTTGTTGCAAATGAAACTACCCCTGGTAAGTAAGATACAAGACGCAGCAAAAGGGCTCAGTTTTGATTTTCTTACAGAGGCGGATGCCGCTCAACGGGTTTTAACAGGGCATGAAGATGGCTTAATTACGCTGAATGTTGATGAAGCTGATGATGATAAACGTGAGTTATCGCGCAAGCAAATGAATGAGCCTTATCGTACTTTATTAGGGCATTTCAGGCACGAAGTGGGGCATTACTACTGGGACAGGTTAATAAATAACAGCGCATTTATTGACGAATACCGCCAATTATTTGGCGATGAACGCCAGGATTACGCCCAGGCACTTGAACGGAATTATAGCCAGGGACCACCCGTCGATTGGAACTTAAATTTCATAAGCACCTACGCAAGTTCGCATCCATGGGAAGACTGGGCCGAAACCTGGGCCCATTACCTGCATATTATAGATACGCTTGAAACCGCCGATGCCTTTGGGATGACGGTATCACCGCGCCTTGCCGATAAAAAAAGCAACCTGAAGGCCATCATCAACGTGAGCCCTTATCGGCAGCAAAATTTTGCAGACCTGCTTAGTTTATGGCTGCCATTAACTTTTGCCATGAACAGCATGAACCGCAGCATGGGCAACAAGGATTTATACCCTTTTGTAATTCCGCCCAAAGTGGTAGAAAAACTGAGCTTTATACATAAGGTTTGTTATGCATCAAGAGTGAATTAGTAAAGGAATTGTTTTAAAATATAGTTGAAAGCGCCGAAGGATGAATGAAGTTTAAAATAAGAAGTTTGTCATCCTTGAGTGAGAAAATTTCGCGAAATTCAGAAATGATAATGATTTACCCCCAATGTCGTGCTGAACTTGTTTCAGCACCCCACATGCTAAGTGTACTTCATGCGGGTCACCTGTCCTATGGAATCCTGAAACAAGGATGACTTCCGTTTTTTCAACTTATCATGGATAGTTACGAAGGATGACAGAACACAATTATAAAACACTTAGTGGCGTAGTTGTACTACTCCACCCTCCGCACATCCACATTAACATACATACGTTGGCCGGCGCCGCTGTAAACCACACCTTTTAGTGGCACTACATCGGCAAAATCCCGACCGATGGCGGTACGAATGTGGCGGTCGTTAACCAGCAGGTTATTGGTGGCGTCAAACTCCGTCCACCCTATTTCGGGAATGTACAATGCTATCCAGGCGTGCGAGGCGTCGGAGCCAAACAGCTTTGGTTTTCCGGGCGGCGGCAGCGTTTCGATATATCCGCTTACGTACCTGGCCGATAAGCCTATCGAGCGTAAGCAGGCCAGCGAAAAATGCGCAAAATCCTGGCAAACACCCTTTTTATGTAAAAAAACTTCTTCAAGCTTGGTGGTAACATCTGTAAAACCGGGCGTAAAATCAAAATCATTAAATATGCGCGAATTAAGATCAAGCATGGCTTCCATAATTGGCCTGCCGGGCGTGAATGATTTTAATGCATACTCCCTGATGCCCTGTATAAACACCACATGATCTGATTCAAGGTAAAACTGCCTGATGTCACTTTCGGCATCGGTACTTTTCAGCCAGATCACCACGTTTTCCCAGGGCGCCGTATTTTGGGGCGCTGCGCTTATCCATACCGGCTCGGATATTTCAACTTCACTTTTTATCTCGACGGTTAATCGCTGATGAAACTCTTCTATCGAAAAATAGATAAATTTATTACTAAAAAAGTCCTCCCTGGTCACTACCAAATGTGGTACGGGATGAATTTGGTAGTTTACCTTCCCCACCTCCTGGAAACTATGGTTAACCGGCACCTGGTATACCAGGTTATGGCATAACGATGCCGGCAACTGGTATTCGTATTTGGTAATGTGGGTTACCTGGTATTTCATAGGCTTTTGCAGTTGCGAAAACCCCTGTTAAAAAATGGCTTTTTATTTGCGGTTCTCATAATTCGGGTAGCGCGTTATTATTTTTCACAAAGCTGTACTGGCTTTGCGTTGGGCTAAAATAACTTTCAAATATAATGGTTGATGCCTGGCTCAACAAGGTAATCAGGTGGTGTAAAAAGCCGTTAAGCTCTTTTTTGCCGAAGCCATTGGCATTGGCCGATGGCACCATCTTGTTTACATCGCAAAGCCTGATCATGGTTAATGCCTCCAGCAGTTTTTTATGTGCCGGGCTAAGGCCGCCTTCTTTATGGTTATCTGGCAGGTGAGCCAGGTGCTCATCAATTTTAGCAATTAAAAAGGCCACCGATTTTGGATTATCCTCGTTTACCAGCAGCAAATTAAGCACACCCGGCAATTGCAGCGTCGACCGGTATAAGTAACGATAGGTAACCAAACTCTCGTTGCACATCAGCACCAATTCCATCAGTTGTTTCTCCACTTCGGGCGTTACGTTGTTGGCTAAAGCAGCCTGCAAAATGACACAGGTATTTAAAGATGACTCTAAAAAACGGCCGATATTAAGCAACCGCCAGCTGGATGCCCTGGTCATGTTATCGTTATTGAGGCCGATAAAAGCCATCAGCTTAATGATAAACTGATCGAGGTTATGGTAAATCTTGCGTAAATCGTTACCGTTTTCCTTCATCAACTCAAATTCTTCGGATATGCTGTCCAGAATCCTCCAGGTATCCAGGCTTAAACGGTCGCGCACGGCATAGCCGTTTGTTAAAAATGATTGCAGGGATTGCGCCAAAGTACCCGCCCTGCCTGTTTCAACAGCCAGCGACAATAATTCTTTTTCGGGTTGCCTTAACCTGGCCTGATCGGCAGAGGCAAAGCCGGGTAAAGTACCCGTTACAGCGCTTAAAGTTTTAAGCAGTATTACCAGTGTTTGGTTAGTTTCCGGGTGAATTTCATCGTCGCGCTCATTGTAAATTTTAAGCACAATTCGCATTAGCCGCACATTAGTAACTGCCCTGTCAAGGTACCGGCCCAGCCAAAATAAACTTTCGCCGGTACGACTTGGCAAAATATTTTTTACCTGCCGCAGTACCGGCTGATTAACCGCTGGCTTAGCCTGGCTTTGGGGCGATGGGCCCAGCACCCAGGTATCCTTACTAATGCCGCCCGACTGGTTAGATATAATAAACTCGCCTTTTGTAGGAAAGCTTCTTGATAAACCGCCCGGCATTACATGGTAAACCTCTTTATCCATATCGGCTACAATATAACTCCTGAAAACAGCGTTACAGGCTTCCAGGTTATTGCCAATTAATGATGGCGTGGTGCTGAAGCTTACTACCTCCTGCGCCACGTACAAATAAGGCCGGGTGTTTATTTCGGTCCTCAAATCATCTATCTGCTTTTTGCTCAGTTCGCTGCCGATGTATGGGCGATTTTCGTTACTCCGGTAAATAGACCGGATAATGAGGAAAGGCAGGTTATCCAGCACATATTTTTTTTCTTTCTCGTGCCCGCACCACCAGGTGGCTACCGACGGCAATATCAGTTCTTCGTTTAATAGGTGCTTGCACAGCCGCGGCAGAAAAGCCATCAAGCCCGGGTTCTCCAATATACGGCCGCCTAACGGGTTAATAATGGTCACCTTTTTTTGCCGTACGGCTTCCATCAACCCAACCACCCCTAAGTGCGAATCACCTAAAAACTCCAGCGGATCGCAAAATATATCATCAACACGGCGTACAATAACATCTACTTTCTCCAACCCTTTTAAGGTTTTTAGCCATACATAGCCATCGCTCACGGTTAAATCCTGCCCAAAAACAAGGGTAAAACCTAATGACGATGCCAGGTAGGCGTGCTCAAAGTAAGTTTCGTTGGCCGTACCGGGCGATAAAAGCACCACCCTTGGGTTCTCTTTATTTTGTAAAGCGAGCCTGGTAAGGGTATTCTTTAATGTTTGATAATAGGAAGAAATTTTACGCACCTGGTTTTCACGGATCAGATCCGGAAAAACCCTGGTCATGGCGGCCCTGTTTTCCAGCGTGTAACCGGCCCCAGACGGGGCGTCGGCACGGTCATGCAGCACCCACATTTTGCCAAGCGGCCCCCGTACCAAATCGGCAGAGTATTGGATAAGCTGAAACTTGCCGGGTATTTTAATTTTATCGGCCTGCCTTAAAAACCCTTTGTGGGTAAAAACCAGATCAAAGGGAATAAACCCCTCTTTAATCAGCCTGCGTTCGCCATAAATATCAGCTATGATCAGGTTAAGCAATTCGGCCCGTTGTACTAAGCCTTTTTCAATATTTTCCCATTCCTGCTGGCTAAACACCATTGGCACGGGGTCAAGCTTCCAGGGGCGGTTAATGCCGTCAGGATCGCTGTACACGTTATAAGTAACACCATTGTCGCGCAACTCCTGGCTAATTTCCCGGCTCCGCTGCTCCATTTTTTCAAGGCCCAGCTCGTCATAGGCATGGGCAAGCTTTTTCCAATGCTCGCGCACCACGCCTTCGGGTGCGGCAAGCTCATCAAAAAAAGGTTTGGCAGTTTTACCGTTCCGCTCCAGGTAAGTCTCAATCATTTTCCAAATGTCTGATTTTTCTGCTATAAATTTTTGGCATTTTTATATCGCCTCAAATCCATGGTATATGGGTACTCCGGGCTAACCACTTCATTGGTGATGGCATACTGCGGCAGTATATTCATTTTGGTAACAAACCTCCCTCCTGCTGTTTGCTGGGCAACGGCTGGCTCAACCAAGTTAACCGAATGGCCAAAATCAAAAAAGCGGGAAATTATTCGCGATTCGGCTTCATAGCTGTTTACCGGGAATGTATCGTAGCTGCGCCCTCCGGGATGCGACACATGGTACTGGCATGCAGCCACCGATTTTTGCGTCCAGGTGTCAAACAAATCAAACACCAGCGGCGTATCAGTGCCAATGGTTGGATGAAGTGCCGACGGCGGTTGCCAGGCCCGGTAGCGCACACCGGCAATATACTCGCCTTGTACACCTGTGCTTTTTAGCGGTATTTTTAAGCCGTTGCATAAAAAGGTATAGCGCGAATCGGTAAGGCCCGATATTTTAACCTGGATGCGCTCCAGCGATGAATCCACAAAGCGCGACGTGCCCGTGCTCGACATTTCTTCGCCCAATACATGCCATGGTTCAATAGCCATCTTGATTTCGATATTGATATCATCAACCTGCAATTCGCCCAGGAAAGGGAAACGGAAGCTGAAGAAAGGCTCAAACCACGAGATATCAAAACCATAACCGGCATCGCGCAGGCTGTTTACCACCTCGGTCATATCTTTATAGCAATAGTGCGGTAGCAGGAAACGGTCGTGCAGTTCGGTTCCCCAACGTACCAGTTTATGGTTGTACGGGGTTTTCCAGAACCAGGCTAACAACGTGCGGATCAGCAGGAACTGCACCATGCTCATGCGGTAATGCGGAGGCATATCAAATCCCCTGAACTCCAGGATGCCTAAACGACCGCTTGATGAATCGGGCGAGTAAAGCTTATCGATACAAAACTCCGACCGGTGCGTATTGCCCGTGATATCTGTTAAAAAGTGACGGAAGATCCTATCAACCAACCAAAAAGGAACTTCATTTTCGGCCCGGTCGGGAACTTGCTGAAACGCTATTTCCAGTTCATACAATGTTTCCATCCGGCCTTCGTCAACCCGTGGCGCCTGGCTGGTGGGGCCTATAAACTGGGTAGAGAACAAGTACGACAAGCAAGGGTGATGCTGCCAAAAGGTTATAAAACTGCGCAAAATATCGGGCCGGCGCAATAGCGGGCTATCAGCCGGTGTTTCTCCACCCAAGGTTACATGGTTACCGCCACCAGTGCCGGTATGCCTGCCATCAATGTTGAATTTTTCTGTCGCCAAGCGAGATTCTGCTGCCTTTTTATACAGAACATCATAATTTTTTGCCAGTTCGCGCCAGCTTGCCGCCGGGTGAATATTAACCTCAATAACACCGGGATCGGGCGTTATCATCATTTTGGTGATGCGGTTATCGGATGGCGGATCGTAGCCTTCAATCAATACCGGCATCTTTAGCTTCTCGGCCGTACGCTCAACGGCATTCACCAGGTATAAATAATGCTCAAAATAGCTGGTAGGCGGGAAAAATATAAACAACTTGCCCTGCCTTACCTCAACCACCATCGCCGTTTTAAAAATGGTTTTACTGTTATTGAATTTGGCCCCTGTTTCGGGAATCAAATGATCGCCATCGGGCAAAGCATCCACATCGGCAAAAAGGCTTCTTTCCGGAAGCTCCTCCTGCTCTGCCGGATCAAAATATTGCACCGAATCAAGCGGCAAACGCAAGCCCACCGGCGAATTACCCGGAACAAGGAATAAATTATCTCTCCTGAATGACCATTTGCAACTTTGCCAGTTATTTTGCACCAAATCCCATTTAATGGGCACCACATAGCCAACAGGCTCGTTCAATCCGGTATTTAACAACTCGGCCAGTTTTTGTCGCTCCAGCGGAGATTTCAGGTCAACCTTAAGCGGATCGACGTTTATAGGCGTTTTACTTTCTTCCCACAAAAAGTAAAATGGGTCTTCGTAGGTTGGATTAATATTTTTAGGGTCGATGTGCAATTCTTTGGTAAGCAGCTTCATAAAGCTTTTGGCATCTTTAGGGCCAAGGCCGTAATCTTTCGACAGGTCGGCCATTAACGTATCGTTGTTCCACAAAGGCACATTATCTTTCCGCCAATAGCAGGCCAGTTTCCAACGGGGCAATGGCTCGCCGGGGTACCATTTACCTTGGCCATACTGCATTAACGCCCCCTCGCCATATTCGTTTTTAAGCTTATGGAACAGGATATTGGACAGGCGGCGCTTATGCTCGCCATCGGCAGCCGAGTTCCATTCGGGCGCCTCGTTATTATCTACCGATACAAAAGTTGGCTCGCCGCCCATGGTAAGGCGTACGTTGTTGGCGGCAAACTCCTCATCAACCTTATCGCCAAGGGCCATTATATCTTCCCATTGCTCGTCAGAGAATGGTTTGGTTACCCTTGGTTTTTCTTCAATACGGGTAATGGTATTTTCAAAATGAAACTCCGTTTCGATGGGGTCGCTCGTATCGCTGATGATACCACCGCTAATTGGGGCCGCACTTTGTGGATCAGGCGTACAGGCCAATGGAATATGTCCCTCGCCGGCAAACAAGCCGGATGTTGGGTCGAGGCCTATCCAGCCGGCGCCAGGCAGGTAAACCTCCGTCCAGGCATGCAGATCAGTAAAATCCTGCTCCGGGCCCGATGGGCCGTCTAATGATTTAATGTCGGGCTTTAACTGCACCAGGTAACCAGATGCAAAACGAGCTGCCAGGCCAAAATGCCTTAGCAATTGTACAAATAACCACGCGGTATCACGGCACGAGCCCGATTTAAGCTCCAGTGTTTCCTCGCATGATTGTACCCCCGGCTCCATCCTGATGTTGTAGGATATCTCCAAATAGAGCAACCTGTTAAGCGTAACCAAAAAATCCTGGGTAACAGTATTTTTCTTCAATAACTCAGCGGCTTTCTCTGTCAAATCCATCAACAAGGGGCCACGCTCGGTTATCTCCAAATATGGCGTCAGATTTTTTTGCAACGCCTCATCATACTCAAAAGGGTAATGATTAGCATATTCCTCCACAAAAAAATCAAAGGGGTTTATCACCACCATATCGGCAATCACCTCTACATCAATCACAAATTCGTTTACCTTTTCCGGGAAAACAATGCGGGCAAGGTAATTGCCGAAGGGGTCCTGCTGCCAGTTTATAAAGTGCTTTTCGGGCAATATTTTCAACGAGTAGCCTTTAATCATGGTACGCGAGTGCGCGGCAGGCCGTAAACGGATAACTTGTGGCGAAAGCGTGATATGTTTATCGTACTTGTAACTTGTAAAATGGCGAATTGCTACTTTTATGGACATCGGCTATGTTTTATGTTATAAACATAGCCTATTTACAGTAAAATATTCAACAAAACCGGCAATTATTTATAGATTTTTTAATATTTATAAAATTCAGTCCCACTGGTATCAATAACGCTGTTGGCTGCAGTTAAGCCGC
>Ga0307515_10015096_pt1 | contig 14258 bp, 16 predicted proteins | sample 17_EM_MG_FD_194513 | JGI IMG/M metagenome (GOLD analysis project Ga0307515, IMG submission 194513) | Populus trichocarpa ectomycorrhiza microbial communities from riparian zone in the Pacific Northwest, United States - 17_EM | ecosystem: Host-associated > Plants > Roots > Unclassified | place...
GGTGCCACTTGGGGAGCGAAGATCTTGGGTTGAGCGATCATGAGGTCAGCATGATGTTCGCTAGCTTGATGATGACTTGGAGAGTTTGGCCTTCAAGAAAGAGTTTATCGCTCTTGACTTCCAGATCGCTGTCTCACCTGTGCCTCGCGCCGGGGACATTGAATTTGCGTTCTCCGAATAATTTATGGGGTCTCCTTCGTATTCCTCTTCGCTTGAAGTATCCGGGTAGGGACTGCTGTTTTCCCAGATCGAATCGGGGGTCTGTTCATCACCTCACCCACGAGGACTTCCGCCTCGGATGGAGCGATCCAAGCATGTCGGACAATGCCCGTTCAAATATCGGGAGGGGCTGCTCCGCAATGGCCGATAAATTTCTCCGCGTTTAGTCGAGTGGATCCTACTGATATACGGAGATAGGAGTGACTCCCCATAATCACCTAAAAGGAAATCGGGGGCGTAGAAGTTCTTGAATGTGAACTCGAGCCCGTCATCATAAAATCCTTGGGCCGTCGAGATAGCGACAGTTGCGAAGCCAGAGCCTTTGCCGATAGTGCGCCTGTGGATAGACGGGGTAGAGGACGATACCATCAAAGGCCAGAATGTCAATCCATCTTGAAGAGGGGGGTGGCTCCGAGAGCAGCCACGGCAGCAAGTGATTCCTTTCGCAGGGAGTTTGGTGCGACCTCCAAATGCTCGGCTGTACTTACTGGCTGGGATGGACATGGACCAGTCAGTTTATTAATAATGGAATCTGAATCATGCATCTGTCCCAGTTTTAGACTCGCTGATTTCTCCTAGCCTAAGCTTGTTGCAGAGCTTCTGAGAGTGCACTCGTCCGTGGCTCAACGTCCCGATGAAGAAAAACCGAAGGCAAGTAACGTGTCCCTTTTCTACGGGATGATCCGGTATCGAAACGGTATCCTTAGAAGGGGCGTTTGAGGCCGGATCTCAGGGATTGGACCGACGACGGTGGCCGTTCTATTGGTTTTCTGCTTGAACTTGCACTTGTTCTTACCATAATGGGAGGCTACCGGCCTGCGTCTGCCAACAGAGGTGTTTTCCCTACAGTCGCAGTACAACCTCGCGTGTATTATGTTGTATAACGCGAGCGGTAGGTAGACCGCTGTTTCAGGAGCTAGTAACGAATTTGGAGTGATCGTGTGAAGAATGACACGAGCTGGCCGAAGAACCGCGGCTCCAGACCTACATAACCTCTTCCGCATCATCTACGGCTTTTGAAGATCCCAGTGTTGTTTGACACTTCGGCGTCGTTAGAAAAGCCATGTTCGTGGATGACATTCTCGAACTCGCATAAGGTTGGGATGTAGTGCGGGCCTTCTTGTCGACTACACAAGAGACCCGCTGGACCCTGCCACCTCTGAGTTTGCGCCGGCGGAAGTAGAGGGAATTCCTAGGGATGAGTTGAAAACCGAGACAGATTGAAGCCTAGGGAACTGGAGGATGAGACATGTCGTGATCCCCCAACTCGGAGGTGAGTGAGTTGCTACACATGACGTGACCGCATTCCAAAATCACCGACTCCTTGCTTTCAGGGATTATAATAAGATGACCGAGTTCAAGTTTTATCTCTTTTCAGCTTTCGTGCCACCTTTTCCGAAGTTCATTTCGTATCTGCAACATAGTACACAGACGTGAACACTGTCACGGACACATTTACCATGGATCCTAGAACAAGGCAACAACCTTTGCACATTAAATATAGCACCCCTTTGATAGTCCCACCTGGCTGGTTGAATCTGCTTTCCCAAGAAAATCCAGCGTCCGGCCGTCAAGCGCACGAGACATAGTAGGAGATTACTGGATCACTCGTGAGTGACCGTCTGTTTGCACCTCCCTGCTGAACCCGAGGTTGGATTCTAACCTTAGTACTTAGTTTGAGCGGGGACTAGTTTGTCCACCGCTGTCAACGCTTTGTGCCACCCCTTGCCGGTCTCTTTTTGTCTTTATTGTCGACTACGGCCGCCTTACCTGATCCTATTGTCTTCGACCTACTGTCTCGCGCGTGTCTGGGTTCCGGCCCACGATCAGGGAGAGACACTCGACAATCGTTCTGCGTCGACATCCTCCGGTAGATGTAGGCCATGCCCAGGAACACAAATCCTCAGCGTCTGTTCTGATGCCACGATTCGTTTCGCCTGAATCCGTCCCACGGGACGTGTGGATTAGCTGACCAATCCAATCGTGCAACAGCGCTCGAGGCACTGACAGCCTTTTGTTACCTTGGGCGGCAGGGGAATCCAGAACAAAAGTCGACCCAGCCTGCCCCTTTCGATGTGAAACCTAATCTGGTTGCTTTTGTCGTTCACTTCCCAGCTTTTCGATCCGAGAGGCGGACAGGGTTGAGCCACCGTCCCGTTTTTTCGGCCTTCCTTTCTGCGATAATGAAACCTACTCCCCGTATTTGACAGCATGAACTTTAAAATCATCTTAGACATGTTAAAAGCCGACGTGTTCTGTGCTTTCTTCCCTCGTCTAGGACCCCTGTTTCGCTACACCCCGCCATCGATAATCCGCCTGGCGCTTGGTTATCAACATGAACTCTCGGGTATTCGCTCCCTCCATTCGACCCCCGAAGGCTCCTCGTCACGAGGCTGGTTTTATCCCTCGCCACTTGATTCTTTGTCGTTATTTTGCTCGAGGCTATTGCAGTCGTGGCGACTCTTGTATGTTTTCCCACCCCCAGGACCCAAAGCAATTTCGAGGTTAATCATCGATTCACTTCCTGCTCCGCCATACTAATCGTTTATTAGGATTTCAGGGCAACCATCACAGAGTTGTACCCTTCTGGAACAATTACACTAGTGAGCCCTACCTCTCCCTTCTTGATGTGATGATATGGATGATCAGGATAGCATTTTCGCCTCAACAATACGCGGAACAACATTGGGAGGTCCGGTGTCCTTCCCTCAGTCCCCGGCCAATCGTAGTCCCTCCACCGTCTCCGTCGTCATCTTCCGTCACAACGTTAGATGAAGCCTCTCCCATTTTCAACCTCCGTTTACCAGGGGGTTCTTCACCCACGCTATCAACGATGGTCACGGATATCACTCCAGCTAACTCGACCTTGACAATCCCAACACGAGCCCCTACCGCTGCGAATGCGGACACATCTTGTGATGAGTTTTCCACGACGACTCGCTCTGATGTCGCGCGAGACGAGTTTTTGTCTACTTCCATAGATGTGAATTTTGCAGGGTTCTTTCCCCTTCCATCCCACTCCCCCATTCACTTTACACCAGTTCCATATGTTCAGCGAGGTTTTGGGTACCGGGATAGCCGCGCACGTGGCCGAGGCAACCGGCATCGGAGAACGAAGGTCAAAATGTGAGTATTGTACTTGTCTTTGCGGCTGCCAAACTAACTTGCTTCAGGATATCGAACACTGGGACCGATCCACAAGGGGAAATCCCGGGATCTCCCGCAAGAGTCGTTCCCCAAGAACCGGCACCTCGTAAATCTGGTACCACTTCTGACTCAGATAGTGCGTCCATGAAACCCCACCAAGAAACCTGGCGAGTTATCGGCGGGGGAGTGATGCTGGGGACTGCAACAAGTACGTATAACCACGAAACTCACCTAAAATCATCCTGATCTTCAAAAGACGCAGCCTCCAGACGTAAGTTGAAACGACTACAGTCGTACACGCGCGTGACTGGGGAAGAGCATTCGAATGGGTCGTATGACGAGGTCCTCGAGCCAAATCAGTCCGCAGATGAATGTCTCGAGTTCTCCGATCTTGTTGCTTCCGTTAAGTTAACCATCAACCGACCTCCACTCCCTGATATCATTGAGAGGCCCAAGTCATCGCTCCCGCGCGCAAAGGTCTCTTCGCTTGCAGTCAGTCAGACTTATTTTTATTTTCCGGAGCAGATTTCTGACCAAATGGATCACAGGCATTTTTTACTCACGCAGAGGTCGCTTGAGTCGTTCGTTTCTAAAGTTGTATATGGATCTCGGCTGGGCCGGTGTGTATGCGTGTAGGTTTGTAGCTACGGTTCAGTACTTAAGTGATTGAATATATTCACCTAATCGAGCTTCTGTGTAAAGTCATGACGGTCGGTGTTTTATAATTTGTTGGATGCCAATTAGTGCTAGGCCCACCGCCTCTGCAGCGCGGCATCGACATAATTAACTGATCTCGTGGGTTTGTCACAGATGCAGGCGTAGTGGGATAGTTGACGGTGATTACGCAAACCACTTGGCAGCTTACTGCAGTTTGCATTGATACGTGAACGTGACCCGGCTCGCCAAGCCTGTGTCCAAGTCGTGCGTGCACACTTTTTGAAGACTTTGTAATTCCTCCCCTCGAGTATTCCTTACGCATATTTCATGTTCTCTATTGAATCATTTTTCCCTCGCGAGAAGGGGACATTGACGAGGCCTGGGGACGAGTTGCCCGCTCGCCCGTGTCAACATGTTCAGATCTCTACTGACAAATTGTCCTAATACGCATGTACCGCTGTCATGTCAACATCACTCCACAGCGACCTCTCCCTAATTCTACGTGTTCACGTACATATCGATGCAAGTTGCGGCAGTACATCCCCATGGTGCTGAATGGGGCGGGCTCGGGTCGGATAATGGCAGACCGCGAAGATCCGGCGGGCTTAGGCGCTCGCTTGCCCAGCTTCGATCGGTACCAGGCATAGTATATAAGCTTATAAGAGCCGGTCTCACCTCCAGGTTCAGGAACCTTTCACCGGCCACCACCCGCCATGTCCACCCACCGCGCTGAAGCAGAGGCCTATACGACTCAACCAGCTAGCTCGATATTGAGAACAGGAACCGCGAAGGTCGATGAGGAGATCAAGAAAAGCAAGGGTGCTACTTACTTCGCCACGGGTGGACTGGACCGCGAGGAGTACGTTCGATGTCTTATGATATTCTGGCATATCTACAAGTACGTCTTCTCTCCAATACTCGGTGTATTCTGACCGTCGACCTCTGGGTTCGTGCCTTAGTTTGCTAGAAGAAGGTTTGGCTGCAAACGCCAATGATAGAGTCCTCTCCCCGACATATAACCCTGCTCTGCTTGCCCGTGCCTCTGCCCTCTCCTCGGACATCTCTTTCTTATTGGGAGCCGCCGACAGCTCATGGAAGACCCACCCTGTCCATCAAACCTTGATTTCCTCGCCCCCACCCGCGTTATACGCATACATATCCCGTCTGACCCACCTCATAGAAGAGGAACCCCGGAGACTCCTAGCCCACTCCTATGTCCGATATACGGGAGATCTCAGTGGCGGACAGATGATGAAGAGGAATATTCGCAAGGCGTATGGTCTCATGGACGAACAGGGGACATCGTTTTACGAGTTTGGTGTCATGGGTAGTGAGGGAAAGAGTAACCCGTCCACGGCGAATATGGGCGAGATCAAGAGGATCAAAGAATGGTTCAGGACCGGCATTGATGCTGGCGTCGGCAATGGCGTCGAGATGAAAGGTCGGGTTTATTGATCTATCAATTTTTGACTTGGTCATGAAAAGATAATTGGTTATGCTCAAACAGAGGCGCTTCTGGACGAGGCAATGCGAGCATTTGCCCTCCATAAAGATATCTTCGATGAGATCAAGGCCCCCAGTTCCAAGACACCGAATCCCGATGGATTGGCTCCTAGCTCGATGCCATCGGGCTCAGAGCCGGGGAGTTCCAAGGCTTTATCAGTGAGTTCGGTGCTAACGTTCATGTTGGCGGTAGGACTGGCGCATTTTATCATCGTTGTTGGCGGCCTGAGTGGCTCCCGGGGTTACGAGAAGCTCGAGGCCGTGCGTACTTGGATAACCAACACCATCTTTCCTTAGTAATTAACGGTCTTTGGTCATTTCAATGCCTTTTGTACTCCTGCAGATTCGTTCGTTCGTATCTGTATCATATCTATCACATTCACGGAAATATATGCGTTCGGGGGTCAAAGGAGCGTTATGCTGATTGCATGCAATCGCTTTTATCGTACGACCAGTGGGTACCAGGTGTGCTAATCTGAAGGCTGTGTCTGAGTGGAGGCGTGCTCATTGGGGCGCCGGAGCTCACCTGACGAATTGAAACCTCAAATGGAGTAAAGCAACAAAACAGCCACCAGGGATGTCAATGTGCGCAACCATTTTCCGTGTTCAGGAAGGGGAATTTGGGCCGAAGCCTTCGAAGCGGGCGTTGCGCCGTTCGCGCCGTTTGCTGTTGAGAGATGGGTTGGGTAATCCATTTACAGCCATCTGTTGAGAAGCGCTTACCGGTGCTGCACTGCAATATGGGACGACATAACTTTGTCTTGCGGCGGACTAGTAGCTTGCGAGGTGCAATAGTCCGGGGTACGACGACTGTTTTCGATTTAAAGGGTGGTTTGACCGGCGTCTGGTCTTTCCCTGTACCTGCAAGCAGCCATGACATCCCTGGCAACGTGGCCACAGTGACGGCATGGAGATACGTACGAATGATTCGGTCAACTTTCCTCGGTTGGTGGGGTCGTCTAATTGACAGTGTTTGTCCGCTAGCAGCCAAACTGGGCACCACGCAGAGACACAGCAGGAACAGGGCTTCGCACAACGACCGCAGGCGCATCACGGTGGACTATAATAGAAGTGGATACGGACATCTGTACGTACGCTTCGGGCTGCAGGTTGTTCAACTGGTGACCGGGTAAACTCCATCGCAACAGGTGCACACGTGATGTTCCCGCAAAAGGACGAAGGGGAAAGTAATGATTATTTGTGGTTACTCTACTTTATTCCTCTACGCTTCGAAGGTGAAGCTAGCGCCAACCTGGGAGGAAAGGGGAGTGAGCGAAATACGTGAACTGCTTGTTTGCGCAGAGACGAACCTTGTGAGCAGGGCCAGTAGGAGCGACATCATTCAGCTTCTGGGTATCGATGGCAAGACCGAACGAAGCCTTGACACCAGGGCGCAGGGCCTGGGTGTATCCTAGTAGGGACATTAAAACCAGAGTTCCATGCTATTGGTCTACCGCTTACCAAGGGCGAGGATGCCAGCGTTGTTGATTTTAGCCTTGACGAAGGCGGCCGAATCCAGATAACTAGATTTACCACACAAATGCTCAGAATTCGAGGTTGAGGATATCAAGGGGGGATACATACGCCTTGGCTCCAACCTCGAGGTTAACGCCAGTGGTGGTAGCTTTGGTATCATAGATAGCCTTGGCACCAGCCTCGACATCAGGGCTCACACGGTGATAATAACTTGCAGCGAAAGTAGATCCATTACCCAAGCTGTGGATGGCGACGGCGTAGTCGGGAGCGCTAAAGCCGACAGCACCGGAGTAACGGGTGAGGCGACCCTCTGTGACGTTGTAAGATGCATCGGCACCAACGAGGAATCCATTGCGGCCGAAGACGGTGTCTGCAGTGAAAGTTGGTCCCTAAAATAGTAACGTTAGGACTTTCCCAATGACACGTTTACAGGACACAGATGTCGAACCTTGAAGATATCAAGGAAAGCGCGGGTGTGGAGACCGGGCTGCTTGTAGATGGCAGTTAACAAAGCAGACTTGGAACCTTTCTCGGGCAACAAAGCAGTAGCAAGGTCGAACTTCAAACCCTTAGCAATCTGGTTCTCGAGCTCGACCTGTGTGCGAAGCACGTTCGTGGTCGTCCAGGTTTGAGTGAGGATGAGACCATGGTGCTTGAGATTGTACTTGGTCTCGATGTCGCCGGTGATAGCAGCCTTAGAATCCCTGACTAGGGCAGCCTTGAAGGTCACACCGGAAGACGCGGCGGTCTTCACCTCGAGAGCGGTACCGTGGATGGGGAAATCCTTGCCGAGGAGGTCGTTGGAGGACTTTCCGAGATCCTGAAGGCGGAAAAACGCGTCAGAGGTGAGACGGAGAGTGTTAGTGGTCGCAATACCTTCCAGGAGGGCGGGACTGGTTGAGGGAGAGCCATTTGGGTTTAGTCGTGGGGAGGAAGGGTTAACGTGTAAGTCCGAGTCCCGCGCCGAGTTTTTATTTCCGGCGCTTGAACGGCATCCAAAACTCGCACGATCCACGCCGAGATTCGGACGTTGGACGATGGTCAGATACTTATCCCCACAAGAACTCGAAGCCCTCATCAAGGGCGGAACCAAAGACTATCTCATCGTGGACGTCCGCGACGATGACTATCAAGGAGGCAACATCAAAGGCGCAATAAACATCCCATCCGAGAAATTCATGATCAAGCTACACCAGCTCATCGATGACACCAAGAACGCATCAAAGATAATATTCCATTGCACATTGTCTCAACAGAGGTGGGTCTATCTTGCCTAGATCATATCCAGAGGTTCACCGTCCCACAAAAGGGGTCCAAAGGCTGCGCGAGTGAGCACTATCCGATGCCGCCCCACCCCACGATGGTTCACTGACATGTCTTGATCAGATGTACACCGAGACAAGGTTATTACAGGAAGGGGCCACAGACGTCGAGTACGAAGTATTTGTCTTGGAGGGCGGCTTTGCCGATTTCCAGCAGTTGTTCAGGGTAAGTGGGTCCTCAAATACAATACTAGCGTACTCTGTTGCTCAATGCTCCGTGTCTTCAGCATGATCCTGAACTGGTCGAAAATTGGGACAAGCGGGCGTGGGATTAGATTTCGTAGGCCGTAGATCAATACGCTATAGCAGTAGAGCGACTCACCCGGTGTCCTAACCACTCTGAGGTCCTGCCCGGTCATCTTTCTTCAGAGTTCGTGCAGGCATCGAATCCATAACACGATGGATGCGCGCAAATTCATCCTGTTTGGCCTTCTGGCACAACATCCTGTTTGACGGGGTTCGTCAATCTCCTGGAAGGGGACGCATGTGTAGAGGTCCGTACCAGGATCCGGTTGTTATCATGAGGAACGTAGACATTGCCCAATTCGACGCGACAAATGGTCCTAGATTGCGGGGACCGGTTACACAGGACGAAGACCAGTCGACGGGCAGACCTACGCGCAGAAACCCCACGAATGACACCGACACCGACGCCACTGGCGATCCCAGTCAAAAGGCTACTCCGGACACAGGGCATCTCGCTGATCCGAGAGAAGTCAGAGAACGACAGCCTCTGCACGCCAGAGTTCGTCAAACATGCTATGACACCTTGAAATGAGGGTGTACCTTTGTCGCCTCACGAACGTCGGTCCATGTATCTCCAGAAGTTTCAATGTTTCCAACGTACACGGGTTTCTTTGGAGCCGTCGGCTTTGGTGTGGAAGGAGTTTCCATAGAGTAAGGAGTAAACGTTTTCCCACGTTCCCGACTCGCTTCTCCCAAGAAACAGCTGCAGTAAGACATAAAACGTCCGGGGATGTAACAACTCTACGCAAAGACCTGATCTAGCCAGGTTTCGTAATCGTACTCCGGCTCTCCAACCTCATTGCTTTGCGATGGAATCGCCTCTTTCAAATAATCAATTGAATGCATCGAGACCTGTGCCAGGCGAAGGTCCAACTCCGTGACGAAAGGCTGAGTGGGGGTAAGATAACGGTCATCAAAACGATGTGCACGTGCTCACCTTGTCGTCCGCCAGAACCCTAAACGCATCGCGGAGTTGTTCTGGGGCCGTCTGGTCCTCTGTTATGTCGACCTGTAGCAAATGTTAGCCCCTCAATTGCGTGGTGACGTTCGTGCGTGCACTCGCCAGGAGGTTGATAAACGCTTCAAATGTGACCGCGCCATATCCTTGCAAGAGTTCATCGTAGATAATGTCCAGATCTTCATCCTGAAGAGATCGTGAGACAAGGATTCATGTCTCTAGTCCTTGACTCAAACTCACTGGATACACAATTCCAAGACTAGCCAAAGCAGCAGACATCTCAAACTGGTTGAGAGTATTGGTTTCGTCCTTGTCAAAGTACCGGAACGTGGTTTCGAATTGTTCAAGTTGTGCTGGTGTGAGGTTGGTCATGTTGCGGGATACGATCTGAAGTCGGATCAGACCAACCTGACGAAGGCAATGGGAAGGGTTCAAACCTGGTTATCGAGGAATGCAATCTTCTTTGAGATGTTCTGGACAACCAACTCGAATTCGAACAGGAGGTCCTGACAACTGAACACCGTGTAATCGTTTTCATCGATGTTAGCATCGCTGCAAGCTGCTTCTGCTTCGCCAACCTCCTTCAGGGCATCCGAGAGTTCGGGGACCCGACCTTCTAGGACACGAATTTTTTCTTGCTGGTCCTACGGAAGGAGCGTTAACAACGAAGCACCAAACGTGTGGGATTGGGTACCTCTAATGGGCCACCGATATTTGCAAGTTCCGTAGAGATCGCATTTAACCTTCTTTCAAAGTTGTTGGCCAAATTTGCGTATGCTCTTCGTAATGAATCCTTGATCCTATACGCATTTAATAGGGAGCCGTTTACTCGAAGCACAACCTACTCTCGGATTTGGGCATTTATAGCCTTTGAGGTCTTCGCTTCTGAACTCAACAGAGAAGCCCAGGCGCTGTCGAGATCCTAGCGTTGTAGCTCAATTAAGAAAGATGAGAATGGACCGTCAGAGTGGTGCATACTGCAGGGGCGAGACCCAGAGGTGGTAAGTACTCTCTCAGACCATATGTTCGCAGTTTAGTTTGAACGTTGCTAAACAGAGTCGTGAGATCCTGCTTCTCGGTAACCCAATTCCTCTTGGTTGATTGTTTATAGGTCGAGAATCGGACCGAGTGATTCATAGCGTCAGCATAGGTGCCCTCGAATTTGATCGTGGCCCATCCAGCTTGTACCTCTTCGAGCGCATGAAGCAACTTGATGAAGGAATCAAAACCGACGCATCGTCGCAATAATGAGGGCGCACCGCTCGAACTCGGCGTTCGTAGTCATTTCTGCTGACCCAGACTGACTGCATGAGCTCGGCAAACTTTTCTACCCTTCGAGACACAGTCTGGGCTTGGTCTACAGGGGGTTCAGCTATGTGAGATACTATCTGCAACAGTACGTACCCATGGTCGAAAATGCGTGGAAGTAACTTGCGACGTAGGTCATGACGCTCCGTTCATCCGGTCGATTCGAATCGCACAAATCTTCAACTTCTAAGAGTTGCTACGGTGACAGTGAGTCGGAGCTACGCGAGTCTTCGGACGGGCGTACCGGGATTCCGAGGTGTTCAGCTGCTACTTGAAATGCGAGGCGGGTGTTCTCATGCCGATTTACCTGTGGACAGGTGGTGAGGGCCGTGAAACGACAGGTCTACTGCACGGCATGCCTTATCCAGATTATCGTAATCAAGTAGATCTGGTCGATGACAGTGGATCAATGCACACCTGCAACGGCGCTCGGTTGGAGGGCGCGCGCACAAGGTCGTAGACGAGGTGAAAAGACGTACAGAGCAAGTCCATCGGACCAGCTTGTAGAAAAGTCTTGGACGTCCACTTCCTTGTACGGAGCCGTCTTGCGCTGGCACCAGAGTAGTAGGCCCTCTTTTGCGGAAAGTCCTTCTTCGCTTTAACATGGAACTCTCTGAGCGACCATTAGCTTCGAGAGCGCAGGCGTACAACGGACCTGATATCCGCGATGGTAAACCGAAGTACCAATGTCCATATCATTCCGAGGATTAGTTTCAGGTTACCATCGATGATGTCTAAGCGTGATGTGAGTAAAGTACGTTGTGTTTTCTGATGGGGGACGAACCTTCTGGCCCGATGTTTGTAAGTTTAACACCACGCGAGTTGATAAACTCGAGAGCCCGATTGACGTTCTCCGCCTTCTGAACACGCATCCTTGGGTTCTTGTTGTATCTTCCTAATGAAACGTCACCTAGGATGGGTTGAGTGTACGGCACCCGGCTACGCAAGAAATAAGTAGAACGTACCCATGATTTCCTGCTATATATGTGAGAATACGCCCAAGAGATGAAGGAAAGCCTCACCATCAACTGAATAAGCCGAACACCATCCGACAGATCCTTAACGAGAGAGGTCATTGGTTGATACCCTTGTGATTCTAGTTTTGTGTTCAGCCTAACAAGAAGATAACGTTAGAACGGAGGGTGAGGGTGAAGGCGGGGATTGAGCACCATTTGCAGAACGTTCGTTCTTGCACGTCGCGGGACCTTGCCTCCAAAGAATCCATAAGAGGTGGCGGGGTGTTGCAGGCAATGTGAGCTGAATCCGAACGCCACCACAGCGCCGGTGAGTGACCAGAAGGAAGCGACTATGATCGGATCGTTCATCGCGGACCGATAGTTTGACCATCCATCGACTCCCGTGCCATCGGTCGGCGCTATTAACGGGCGGAACTCCCACATCCACCCTACCCCGAAATGTTTCCCCGCGGGAGGCAACTTGCAGAGGGACTTTGCAAGACCCTCAAACCAGAAGAACAGCTTTTATTCTGCCCCGGCCTCACAAACTCCAGCTCCAATGATATCCCGCTATATTTATCCCCAGCTTGTGCAAGCTGGGTGCTTGGTTTTGTCCTCATGTACCCCGCTTCTGATGGTGGACTGGATACTTTGGCCATGGATGTCCTTGGATGTGGCAACGAACACAACCGATCAGGTGGGTTAGCCCACTTGTATGTGTAGGGTCTCATTGGGGCCTGTATGTTGTCAGTTGTGTTGTGTCAGTTGTCCTGTCAAAATTTGGCACTTAATAAGAATATACAACTCTCATTTTGACTGAGCAAAGCCTGCAAGTGTCTATGTAAGAGGTTGCCTTGAACATCCTGAGAATCCTTCCATGGATGGTGATTGGTGAAGCCTGTGGGGGCTTCTGTCCTTTTTTACTGGGAGGGCAGGTACATTACTAACCAGCACAGATGGCCAAGCCAGACTCACTGGAGCTAGCCCACATAATCACCTGTCCCTTTGATTAAGAAAACAGGACTCATTGAAGCACTGCTGGTGAACTTGTTCATTCACTGGGGGAGGTCCAGCTTCAATACCTTGCCAGGCCAGAGACTACTCAAGAGGCATGGTATTATTGTAAGCACAATTTACAGTCACCTTTGCTGAATTGGCTTGGCATTTGTACTTCTTGCTATGATGTCATTAACTCTACTATTAACATCTGATTCAGCACTGTCCTGTTTGCTTCCTATAATTCTTTACTCATGATGACAGAGATATACACTCCCTATCAAAAAATATCCAGAAGGCATTTTGGTAAGACCTCCTTGGTATAACTTCATTATGAGTTGTAGTATCTGTTTAAAAATATTCTTAGGTATAGTCCAGTACTGGGCTAATATATTAATGTGCCTGTGTGGTCAAATGGTTAAGTGGTGACACACTGCTATTATGACTTCAGTTAGGTTCCTGGTTCAACTCCGGTAGGTAGTATGGCTTCTATTCTCAAGGGCACTGCCTGGTGGTTATGGAATAATCAGATAACTGACAAGCACACATGGTGATAAATACTAAAGGAGCAGTGTAATTTATACTGTTCCTTTGGGAAAATTTCAGCAATTCATTTAGGGGGATATAGATGGGTTTATAAACTAAAGGGCATTTTGTCCTTGATAATTAGGATGTGTCTGACAGTGAACGTGTTGCACAGTTTTAATATAGTCAATATTGATAGATGGATTGGGGCCCAGCCAAGAGCCCTATCTCCTTCCAATTTATCAAAAAATGAGTAACTATGGTAGAATAACAAGATTTGTGATTTGAGTAAACTAGAAAGGATCTGGAACAAGTGGTATGGGTTCCTCTGGAGTCTGCTACTATGGATTCTTTAGATGAGGCAGAGTGAGAAGTTGAACAGTTGCTGAGGGATGAGTCAAGTGTTACAATAGTAAAAGGCTTTAGAATAGGAACTCACTCAAGATCCAGTATTATTACCCCCTCTACAACCTGGACCCATACCTGACTGCCTTCAGTGACAGTGATTTTCTCCCATCCCCCATTGATGAAGGACTGGACTTCCACCTCCCCATCTCCATCAGAGAAGATGGAGAATCTTGGCTGAGAGTCTCTGGCTGTGTATCTGCCTTTACTTAGCAGCTCCTTTGCCACTATATTGAAGAGCTCCATGGTAAGCAGTGGTACCACCTTCAGCTCCTGAGGAACACACAACATTTCCTTTGTATATGTGCAGCTGATTGGAACACCTTTAAATATTATGGGAACTCTATGGACCAGGGCTCGTTCCTATCTTCCTTTCCTTCCTTGATGAGCCTGGCTAGCAAGTGCTCCTTGCTCGCCACATATTCTTCCTTGAGTAGGGAACTCCGATGCTTGGTCCATTGGGAAAGTGCGGCATAGTGAGCTTCTGCCCACTCTCTGTTATTCTTTTGGAGTGCTACCCACTGCCCTTCGGGTGAAGAG
>Ga0307515_10015097_pt1 | contig 14257 bp, 13 predicted proteins | sample 17_EM_MG_FD_194513 | JGI IMG/M metagenome (GOLD analysis project Ga0307515, IMG submission 194513) | Populus trichocarpa ectomycorrhiza microbial communities from riparian zone in the Pacific Northwest, United States - 17_EM | ecosystem: Host-associated > Plants > Roots > Unclassified | place...
CGAAAGCCGAAGCGGCAAGAGTCGCCAAAGCACAGAGGGCCGAGGCGGCGAAAGCAGCGGCTATCGCGAGGGCCGAAGCAGCAGCAAGGGCTGACGCAACAGCCAAAGCCGATGCAGCAGCGAAGGCCGCAGCAGTGATAGCTGCCGCAGAATCGAAAGCCGAAGCGGCAAGAGTCGCCAAAGCACAGAGGGCCGAGGCGGCGAAAGCAGCGGCTATCGCGAGGGCCGAAGCAGCAGCAAGGGCTGACGCAACAGCCAAAGCCGATGCAGCAGCGAAGGCAGCAGCAGTGATAGCTGCCGCAGAATCGAAAGCCGAAGCGGCGAGAGTCGCCGAAGCGGCGAGAGTCGTCGAAGCAGCGAGAGCCGAGGCAGTGGCAAGGGCCACTGCAATGGCGAAAGCCGATGCCACAGCGAAAGCTGAAGCAGTAGCGAGAGCTGAAGCAAAGGCAAATGCCGATGCAGCATCACAGGCCGATGCAATAGCTAGAGCCGATGCAGTGGCCAGAGCCGACGCGGAAGCCCGGGCCGAGGCCGCGACACAAGCCCAGGCCGCAGCAAGCACCGATGCGGCAGCGAGAACTGCTGCACCAGAACCCGTCATCTCTACGCCGGCCCCTGAGTCAATGGCGGTGACATCGCCAGTAACCAGAGCTGAGCTTGCGATGCCCACAGCCCTTGCAGCCACTGCAGTCACTTCTGCCACTGCTGCCACTGCTGCCACTGCTGGGCCTGTGGCCGAAGAAACGCGACGCGAGTACGTCGTCGGTGCCGGCGATGTGCTGCGCATCTCCGTGTACCTCACCCCTGATCTCTCGCTCGATGCGCGAGTGTCCGAAAGCGGCATGATCTCTTACCCCCTGCTCGGGCAGGTTGCCGTTGGCGGGCTGTCGATTCCGCAGGTTGAGGAGGCGATCGCCGACGGGCTGCGCAACGGCAATTTCATCAAGCAGCCGCAGGTCGCTGTGCTGCTGGTACAGGTGCGCGGAAACCAGGCATCGGTGCTGGGCATGGCCAACAGGCCGGGGCGTTATCCAATAGAAGTAAACGGAATGTTGATGAGCGAGCTGCTGGCGCTGGCCGGCGGTGTTGCTCAAGGCGGCAGCGAGATTGTCACGCTGAGCGGCACCCGCGATGGCAGGCGGTTTCGTCAGCGTGTCGACGTAAGCGCACTTTTCGCGAACGGCGCTCCAAGCGAGAACCCTATCGTGAGCGGCGGCGACACGCTCTACATCGACCGCCAGCCCGCCGTGTACATCTACGGCGAGGTTCGGCGCCCCGGCCCGATTCCGCTCATAGCCGACATGACGCTGATGCAAGCCGTGGCCAGCGGCGGCGGGCTCACGCTGCGCGGCACTGAGCGCGGTTTGCGCGTGCATCGGCGTGACGAGGCGGGAAACGTTCAGGAACTGCACCCCACGATGTCCGACGTGCTCCAGCCCGGGGATGTGGTTTACGTGCGCGAGAGCCTTTTCTGATTCGTGCCGGCCTGGGCTGAATCAAGGTCAACCTTAGGGTAACCGCGAGGGCACCCCGCCATGACGTCCCCACCATACCTTGAACCTGCGCATCTTCGATCGCGGGTGCCTTGGACGTACCGGAACGAGCCACCTTCGCGCGATCGGCACGCCATTGGCGAACCTGACGCTCGAACAGATCCTGCAGGGCCGCACCGGTCTGCCGCATGGCATCGAGAACTCGGCGGTGATTGAATCGCCGGACCCGGTGGCACTGGCGCTCGGCATGCGGCCGGTGCAGGCAGCGTCGTCGGGATGGACGTACAACGACGCCGCGGTCGGGCTGCTGTCGCCCATCCTGGCCCGGGCGGAGGGCCAGGACCTGGCCGCCATTGCGGCTCGGGACTGTTCCGGCCGCTGGGCATCCAGCGGTATGCCTGGCGGCGCGACCGTCAGGGCCAGCCGCTGTCCTATGCCGGGCTCGCGCTGCGGTCCCGTGACTCGGCGAAGATCGCCTGGACGACGGCCGAGGGCGGTTTGTGGCGGGGCTGGCCGATCGTTCCGAGAGCATGGGTCGACCGCAGCACGACCAGTCAAGGGCCCGTAACCTGGCAATTTCCGCCGATCACGAATTCGGGTTACGGCTACCTGTGGTTCACGGGGCAGATGAGCGGCCAGCCCATCGCCTACGGCCTCGGCTATGGCGGGCAGTTCGCGCTGTTCGCACCGGGCTTGCGGCTGGCGATCACGACCACCGCCACGCCTCCGCTGCTGGCCTCCGACACGCCGCAGCAGATGAGCGGCATCACCGCGCTGATGGCTCGGCTGGTAGCGGCAGCCACCTGGCAAGCAGCGCAGTTGGTGCAATCGCGCTGCCGTCGAGCGTGCGGTGGAGCGGGCAAGCCTAAATGTCGTCAGTCCAGCGACCGCTTGGTGCGATCCGATCCACATCTTGCAAACCCCGCTTTGGGTGGCTCAACGTCAACGGCGGCGGCATGGGCACGGCCGGTTGTTCGAGGTGGTGCTAGGTCTGATTCAGAGCCGATGCTTCAGCCCGCGACGCTTAGCGGTTGCGGCGCTCGACCCGCGTGCGTCAGCTCGATGAAGCGGCAACGCGTCGTTGTGCTAGCCAGTACCAAAGCAGCGCAAACGGGGAAACAAGCACCGCGAAGCCCCCTAATAGCAGGATGAATAGTCGACCTAGCTCGGCAAGGGAATATGCCGAAAGCGAGCCGCCGAAGATCATGTGTAGTACAGCGCTTATAGCCAATGCGAACACGGCGAGGGAGACGACAACCTGCCCGACGAAACGGACTACGCCGAACTTCTCTCGACTTTGTAGGCGGTCAGCGACGAAAGGGAACACGAAGCATGTGTACGTGATGCCCACCAAAGCGGTGACCACATACAAAAGAATGCCTACTGGCTGCCCGGTATCGGCGGCTCGCTCTTGCGGGGACATAGATGCGCACTCTGCTAGCGACAGCACGATCGGTAGCACCAACAGAGCGGCCATGGTCATAGCCGTTACTTTGGTTGCTCGGGCGTAGTCGCGACCCTCAAAGTTCGACGCGGGCATGGCGCTTAACGTTTGACACGAGCGGCAGCCGAAGGCTGGACGCTCGATGAAGCGGTTGTGCGATGCGCCTTCGGCATAGCGATGAGCCACCAAGCCAGGGCACCGAATGTCGCTAGGCCGCTTGTTGCCAGCGCCACGATAGACATGAAGAAGACCGATTCCAACGAGCTATCCCACTTGATGAGAAAGGTGCCGCAAAGGAGTGCCATGAGCGGACCCGACGCCACGCATGAAAACAGAAGCATTCTTCTCAGTGACATTTGGCGCGTTCGCGCAAGGACGTGTCCTATGGCTGCATAGAACGCAACGCCGAGCAAGTAGAAGACGGGAAGCCCAATGAGTATGAAGATGCCCGCCCCTCGCGCAGGAGCGTCGTCCAAGCGACCGTCTGCCAGCGTCAACGGCTCACCGTATAGCACGGACAAAGAAAGCAAGACAGGAGCCACGAGAGCGGCAAGTGGAGCTGCGAATGACGCAAGGGTATAGCGCGCAAGAGTCATGAGTTGCCTAACCAGACTGTGCAAAAACTTCGAGAGACTTCATCTCTGATTTCGACATGAGGAAGGGTCAGACGCCTCCCGCGCAAGAGAACCTAGAGACCGCAAGACGTTTGGCTCCACGTTTCCTTTAGAACTACCTGACTTGGTGGAAGGGAGCACGCTTCCCGTACAAGCTTGGCGGCGTTTCGCATGCGAGGAACGACGCTTTGAATGTCTTTGCAGGGAATCGGTTCATGCATGGCGAGCAAATAGAAATCAACGCGCGCTGCATTCTCGTGTGAGGCGAAGAACCAGAAGCCTTCTCCGCCGATCTCTCGAATTCCGGATTGCGCCCCACCAGTAGGGACGGCTTCGAATCCCACCGTACGCAGACCATCCCCGATGCAAGCGGGAGGAAGTGTCTGCTTGCCATCTGACGCCAGTTCGATTCTGAGGCCATGCAATGTGTCACAGCCCGATAGGCAGAACAGCATCGCAATGGCAGCTTTAGAGTTCATACGCTAACGTTTGATGAGAGGCGGCTGCATTAGTCGCCCACTCGCAGACCTGCACTGCATTCGAGCGATCAAGGAGTAGGTAGGAGAGGAGATCGTCTGTCTTGGGCGGGAATTGGCCGCGCTTTGATTCCATACCTTCTAACCGTTTGACATGAGCTTCGAACGACGGGCGAAGTCCGTTGTCATCATCTCGATGGAATGGTTAGGCGCGGCCATTGCTTGCCTCTCCATGGCTGACCTTGTCAAGCAGCTGTCTTGAATCTCTGACGTATGCGACAAAGAACTCACCCAAACTATCGGCAACCACGGTGGGCTCTTCGCCGTTGAAATGATCTGCGACCACTGCGCTCGTGTCGTTTGATGTGGGTTTCAACCTATAGCACCAACAGTTCATCAAGTAGTCGGAGAACAAGACACCAGAGGATGAATATTCGGCGTTCTCGCTTTGAATCTCGGCGAGTGACCACAGCCTCCAGAGTGATTCGTCCATAACCTCCATGCCGCCGATCGTTCTGTAAAGCTCAATCACATCCTGCGTCGCGTAAGAGCCGACGCTTTCGAATGCTTTGCGTACTGCGGCCTCGGTTGCCGGCGGATGGATAACGAGTCCTTCTGAGTGCCATCGTCGGACTAGGGCGTTCAAGTTGTCCATGTGTTCGCGGTGCCTGATGTTTGACTAAGCGGCATCGTCATGCGTCCGCTTGAAGGAGGGGGTTAGTGCCATTCTGCCTAACGCAGCCGCGGCTCCGAGAAGAGCTCAACTGCCCACGGTTTCAGAAGCGACCTAGCCTCTGGAATGCTTAGGCCACTTGCCGAGCTCGCGCAAAGCACTGCATCTCGATAGGGAACACGCAGGCACACAGCGATGGTGGTCCCGCTCGCACTCTTGAACGCCCACCAGTCCTCCTCCCCACCAAAGGTGCAAGACGCATCAGTCTCGACATAGAGTGGTTTGCCGAGATGCCTTTGAAGTGCGGATCGCTCAACTTCCTGCGCCAACCCGACCTCCCAAAACTGAGGCGCTAACTCACCGAACTTGATCGGTACAAAGGGGACGCTCATGGCAGCTGACGTTCGATATGAGCGTTGGCTTCCGGCTTGCCGGAAAACGTCCGCTCGATGGAGGGGTTAGATGCCACTTGTTGGAACGCGCAACCAGTAGCACTGCCCCACGCCCGGAACCATTGATACAACAAAGCCTCTCCGCTCAAGAACCCGTCGGAGCTTGAGGTTTGGCGTTGCACAGTGAACTGCGTGTACGCGCCATTCGATGAAGGCGAGACATTCGCGCTTTGCGTAGCGACTGACGAGCGACGCCAAGCTTGGCAACGCACCCTCTCCTCCACCGTCGATGTGCGCGAGCTCGACAACGAGCGCATTCTCGGAGACCTTGAACCGGCCCAGCATGTTGGCGCTGCCAGCTTTGAACACAAGCGGCTCATCGCGAAGCACGATTGCTTCCAGTTCTTCGTTTGGCAACCCCAGGATTTCATCGACTGTATAGCCCTCGAGCAGAACTTGCGACACGGCTGCGCTCCTGTGGCACCTAACTAGTGATATGCATTTTGCGGCACCGCCAGTCTGAAGCGATCGCTGCCAGCCAGCCATGGCTAGATATAGTTTCTAGTTAAGCGGGGTCCACCAAATCTCGCCACTAAAGGGCCGATCCGCATCAGACTGCGACCTTCAGAGTTAACTTGGCAGAGCGGGGTCGCGAGCGACCTCACCCCTGATGATCCAGCCCCGCAATGAAGATCGAGAACACGTGGTGCCCGATCTTCAGCGGGTCATCCTTGCCGACGATGTCCCAGGCGTTCGATCGGTCGGCCATCACGGTGGCCAGGCCGTGGCAGGCGGTCCACGCTGCGAGCGTGGCGGAGCGCACGAGCTTCAGGTCGGCGTTGCGGTGGCTGAGGTAGTCGCCGACGCAGGTTTCGAGGATGCCGTATGAGCGTGTCGCGGCTTGTTCGAGCTCGGGGAACTGCGCCTTCGCGGGCACCTCGGCGCCGAACATCACGCGGTACAGCGCGGGGTGCCCCATCGAGAAGCGCAGGTGGGCCAGCATCACGCTGAGCAATCTTTCGCGCGGGTCTTGCAGGTCGCGCAGCGCGCGGATGCGCGTCTCGAACATGAGGCGAAAGCCTTGCGTCGCAATCGCTGCCAGGTAGCCGACCTTGCCGTCGAAGTGGTGCAGCGGCGCGGCCTGCGAAACGCCGACGTCGCGTGCGGCCTGGCGCAGGCTCAGGGCGTCGAAGCCCTGCGTGTCGAGGATCTCGATGCCCCGCAACACGAGCGCATCGCGCAGGTTGCCGTGGTGGTAGCTGCCGCGTGCCGGCACGCTGGGCGCGGGCGTTTTTTGCGGTGGCTGCACTGATACCTGGGGTTCTGTCGAGTCCGCGCTGTCGGAGGCAGGCGTGGCTGCGGGTCGGGCACGTTTCATGGCAGCGTCTTCTCGGTGTTGAAGTCCGCCAGGTGGCGGATCAGCTCCACCGCCAGTTTGGGCAAGGGCACGTGCGCGCGGTGGACGATCTTGGTCTCGCGGTTTGCCCACTCGTCGCTCAGGCTCACGATCTGCAGTTTCAGCGTGCGCGCGTGCCGCAGCGCCGATGAGCGCGGGATGATGCCGATGCCCACGCCGGCCTCCACCAGCAGGCAGATGGACTCGAAGCTGCTCACCTGGATGCGGAACTCGAGGTTGCGGCCGATGGCGCGTGCCAGCGGCGGCAAAAAGCCGGCCAGCGCGCTGCCTTCGGCGAGCGAGATGTGGTGCTCGTCGAGCGTCTGCACGAAGCTCGTCTGCTCGCCCTGCGCCGCCAGCGGGTGGCCTTGCGGCACCACGACCACCAGCTCGTCGCCCACGAAGTCGTGCACCTCCAGGCCTTCGGTGTCGACGTTGCCGGCCACGAGGCCGATGTCGGCATGCGCCTCGTTGATGGCGATGATGATCTCGTGGCTCAGCCGCTCGTGCAGGTCGATGCTCACGTCGCTGTGGCGCGCCAGGAAGCTCGCCAGCGCGGCCGGCAGTGCGCCGCCGATCGAGGTGGTGTTGGCCAGGATGCGCACATGCCCCTTGATGCCGCTCGCGTACTCGCGCAGGTCGACCTTCAGGTGCTCCACCTGCTGCAGCACCAGCCGCGCGTGGTGCAGCATCGCCTCGCCGGCGGGGTTGAGCTCCACGCCCTGCGGCTTGCGGTAGAAGAGCTTGGCGCCGATGTTGTCTTCGAGCTGCTTGATGCGGGTGCTCGCGGCGGCCAGCGAAATGCAGGCGCGCTCGGCGCCCTTGCGCAGGTTGGATTCTTCGGCCACATAGACGAAGAGCCGGAGGTCGAGCAGGTCGAAATGCATGGTGGTCGATTGTGCGGCAGGCCCCGCCTCACCATTCGCACTCCACCACGCCTGGGCGAACACCCCCTTCGGCAAATACAGATGGCGCCGCGTGTGAGCGGCGGCCATGCTGGCAGCAGCCGGACTCTCCGGCTCCCGGCCACCGGGCACAAGAAGAAGTTTGAATCCGTTCGGGCTGAGCCTGTCGAAGCCGGCGATGTGCACGGCGCACCCTTCGGCAGGCTCAGGGCGAACGGGGATGGGGCCCAAGCGAGCGGAGATGGGCTGAGGCGAGCGGAGTTGGGCTGAGGCGAGCGGAGTTGGGCTGAGGTTCGTCGCTAACCAAGAAAAGAGGAGACACACATGACACATCGATATTTCGCACGGCGCCGCGCACTGGGCCTGCTGGCTGCGCTGGGATCTGCCTCCGCGGTGCCGGCATGGGCCCAGTCGCCCCCCGCTGCCGCGGTGCGGCTGGTCGTCGGCTATGCCGCGGGCGGGCCGGTGGACACGGCGGCGCGGCAGTTCGCGCCGCTGCTCGGGCGCGAGCTGGGCAGCACCGTGATCGTCGACAACCGGCCCGGCGCGGCCGGCCTGCTGGGCGCGGAGATGGTGTCCAAGTCGCCGGCCGACGGCAGCACGCTGTACTTCGGCGCGAGCCCCACGCTCACCATCAGCCCGCATGTGCTGAAGACGATGACGCTCGACCCGGCCAAAGACCTGACGCCGGTGGCGCCGGTGCTCAGCTATGCCAATGCGCTGGTCATCAACAAGGAGCTTCCGATCAAGTCGCTGCAGGAGCTGATCGCCTATGCCAAGGCCAACCCGGCCAAGGTGTTCTACGGCTCGGCCGGCATGGGTGCGTCCAACCACCTGAGCGGCGAGCTGTTCGCCAAACAGTCGGGCACGCAGCTCACGCACGTGCCGTACAAGGGCAACGCGCCGGCCATGACCGACGTGATCGGCGGTCAGCTGACGATGATGTTCGACATCGTGAGCACTGCGCGCAACTACCAGCAGTCGGGCCGCGTGCGGGTGCTGGCCGTCACCTCGCGCGGGCGCAACCCGTCGATGCCCGAGGTGCCCACCATGCGCGAGTCCGGCCTGCCGGGTTACGAGGTGATCGGCTGGTATGGCGTGTACGGCCCGGCGGGCCTGGCGGCCGGGCCGGTGAAGCAGCTCAATGCTGCCGTCAACCGCGCACTTGCCGACGAAGGCTTGCGCAAGCTGTGGGCCGAGCAGGGCTACGAACCGTGGGCAGGCGAGGCCGCGAAGCTGGCGGCGCAGCAGCGCAGCGACTTCGAGATGTGGCGCGGCGTGACGGCCGGCATGAAGTTCGAGTGAGGGGCGGCCGGCATGCGGCGCATCCATGAAGCCTTCGACGCCTGGCGCGAGCACGAGCCTGCGCGGCCGTTCCTGCACCTCAGCGACCGTGATGTCGATTTCGCGACGCTGGGCACGCTGGTCGATGCGCTCGAGCGCGAGCTGCGTGCAGACGGCGTGCGCCCCGGCGACCGCGTGCTCGTCGTGGCGGAGAACTGCCCCGAGCACGTGGCGTTGATCTTGGCCTGCAGCCGTGTGGGCGCCTGGTCGTGCGGCGTGAACGCGCGCATGGCGCCGGGCGAGGTGGCGGCCTTTGCGGCCAAGGCCGACGCGCGGCGGCTGTACTTCACCTCGGCGGTGTCGGCCGCGGCGGCGCGCCATGCCGAGCGCCACCAGGCCACCGATGCCTCGGTGCCGGGCCTCGCGCACAGCGCGGTGCGCGAAGAAGCGCGCGCCGAGACCGGTGAACTCGCCGAACGGGTGGCGGCCATCATCTTCACCTCGGGCACCACCGGCGTGCCGAAGGGCGTGATGGTCACGCACGACGGGCTGCTGCACTTCGGGCGGGTGTCGGCCCAGTCGCGCCAGCTGGGGCCGCAAGACCGCTCGTATGCCTACCTGCCAATGACGCATATCTTTGGGTTGGGGACGGTGCTGATGGCCTCGCTGCATGCAGGCGCGAGCCTGGTGATGCGCAGCCAGTTCGATGCGGCCGACGTGCTGGATGCGCTGGCGCACCACCAGGTGTCGCAGCTGCAAGGGCCGCCCACGCTGTTTGCGCGGCTGCTGGGTTACCTTTACGACCAGGGCATCGCGCAGCCCGAGGCACCCGCGCTGCGCTATGTGTACACCGGCGCGAGCCCGCTCCACCTGCCGCTCAAGCGCCAGGTGGAGGCGCGCTTTGCGCAGCCGCTGCACCACGGTTATGGCCTGTCGGAATACGCGGGCTCGGTGCACGTGACAGCGCTCGGCCAGCACCGCGCCGACACCTCGGCCGGCACCCGGGTCGAAGGTGCCGAGCTGTGCATCGTCGGGCCCGACGGCGCCGAGCTGCCGGCCGGCGAGCGCGGCGAAATCTGGCTGCGCGGGCGCGGGCTGATGGCGGGCTACTTTCGCGACGAGGCCGCCACCGCCGCGGTGATGAAGCCCGGCGGCTGGTACGCGAGCGGCGACCTCGGCTACCTCGATGCCGACGGCGCGCTGTTCGTGGTGGGACGGCTGAAGGAAATGATCATCCGCTCGGGCTTCAACGTGTACCCGGGCGAGGTGGAGGCGGCGCTGCAGGCGTTTGCGCCGATTCGCGCCGCCGCGGTGGCGGGCCGCCCCGAGCGCGACGGCAACGAGGAGGTGGTGGCCTTCGTGACGCTCAAGCCTGGCTGCACGCTCGAGCGCGCCGCGCTCGACGCCCACCTGCGCGAACAGCTGGCGCCTTACAAGCGGCCGGCGCGCATCGAGGTGGTCGATGCCTTTCCGATGACGCACAGCGGCAAGGTGCTCAAGCGCGAATTGCTGGGTTCGCTGCCACCGTGAACACCCCCTTCGGCATTCGCGAATTGCGCGATGGCCGCGGCATGGCCATGCTGTGGGCATGAACGCACCAAGCTCACCCCGCCCGTTGGACGGCATCACCGTGCTGGCGCTCGAACACGCGGTGGCCGCACCGGTGTGCACGCGCCACTTGGCCGACCAGGGCGCGCGCGTCATCAAGATCGAGCGCCCCGCCGTGGGCGACTTTGCACGCAGCTACGACCAGCGCGTGGGCGGCCAGTCGTCTTACTTCGTGTGGGCCAACCGCTCGAAGGAGAGCCTCACGCTGGACGTGAAGCACGCGCAGGCGCAGCCCATCCTCGAAGCGCTGCTGGCGCGCGCCGACGTGCTGGTGCAGAACCTCGCGCCGGGCGCCGCGGCGCGCCTGGGCCTGTCGTACGAAGCGCTGGCCGCCACGCACCCGCGCCTGGTGGTGTGCGACATCTCCGGCTACGGCGACGACGGCCCCTACCGCGACAAGAAGGCCTACGACCTGATGGTGCAGGCCGAGGCCGGCTTGCTGTCCGCCACCGGCAACGGCGAATCCATCGCCCGTGCGGGCTTCTCGGCGGCGGACGTGAGCGCAGGCATGTATGCGTACTCGTCCATCCTGTCGGCGCTGCTGCTGCGCGAGCGCACCGGCGCGGGCTCGCGGGTCGACGTGGCGATGCTGGAGACGCTCACCGAATGGATGGGCAACCCCATGTACTACGCCTTCAATGGCCAGCCGCCGGCACCGCGGACCGGCGCCTCGCATCCCAGCATCGCGCCCTATGGCCCGCTGACGCTGGACGACGGCCACACGCTGCTGCTGGGCGTGCAGAACGAACGCGAGTGGCAGCGCTTCTGCTCTGAGGTGCTGGGCGAGCCGGGCCTGGCCCAGGACCCGCGCTTCAGCAGCAACACCCAGCGCACCGCCCATCGCGCGGTGCTCGATGAGAAGCTCGCCGCCAGCTTTGCCGGTGTGGGGGTTGAAGAGGCCGAGGCCCGGCTCGACCGCGCCGGTATCGCCAACGCACGCGTCAACAGCACGGCCTCGCTGTGGCAGCACCCGCAGCTGCAGGCGCGCCGGCGCTGGACGGAAGTGGCCACGCCCGCCGGCCCGGTGCCCGCGCTGCTGCCGCCGGCCAGCAACAACCGCTACGCTGCCCGCATGGACGGTGTGCCCGCCCTGGGCCAGCACACCGAGGGCCTGCTCGCCGAGCTGGGCTATTCGTCCACCCAGGTCGGCGCGCTGCGCGACGCCGGCGTGGTGTGATGCCATTCACAACCAACCCCGCCATGACCAATCCCCTCCCCATCGCCCCGCAAGGCGGCGTGCTTGCGCGCCACCAAGCCGCCTTGAACGAAGGCCGCTTCCTGATCCAGCGCTGCAGCAGCTGCGGCAAGGCTGTCTACTTCCCGCGCGAGCTGTGCCCGCACTGCGGCCACGGCGAGCTGGCGTGGGTGGAGCCCACGGGCAGTGGCACGGTGTACGCGGTGACCACCGTGCGCCGCAAGCCCGAGGCCGGTGGCGACTACAACGTCTCGCTGATCGACTTGGACGAAGGTGTGCGGCTGATGAGCCGCGTCGACGGCCTGCCCAGCAGCGAGGTGCGCATCGGCCAGCGCGTGCAGGCGCGCGTGGTGAAGCAAGGCGACCAGGGGATGGTGGTGTTCGATGCCGTGGCGTTGGAAGGAGCCCACCCATGAGTCGCTGGGCCGCCCCCCAAATACCGTTCGGGCTGAGCCTGTCGAAGCCCTGCTCGCACCGTGGCTTCGTTCACCAGCCCTTCGACGGACGGGCCTTCGACAAGCTCAGTCCCTGCTCAGGGCGAACGGGGATTGGGGCGTTGTACCCACTCGAAATTCAACAGAGCCGCAAAAAATGATCGACTTGAAATCTCTGCGCGGCAGCGCCGCCATTGCCGGCGTGGCGACCTTCGGCTGCGGCGAGGCGCCCGGCTACACCGACATGGAGCTGCTCGCCAACGCCGCACGCGCCGCGGTCGCCGATGCGGGCCTGAAGATGAGCGACATCGACGGCCTGTGCACCGCCAGCGGCGGCGCCACGATGTGGGCCATGCCGGTGGTCGAGTACCTCGGCATCCGCCCGAGCTACATCGACAGCACGATGATCGGCGGCTCCAGCTTCATCGCGCACCTGCTGCCGGCCATGCACGCGCTGCAGTCGGGCCAGTGCAAGGCGGTGCTGGTGTGCTACGGCAGCGCGCAGCGCAGCGCCACCTTCGGCCGGCGCGAAGTGGTGGCAAGCCGCCGCTTCCTTGACCCGCAGCCTTACGAGTCGCCTTACGAGCCGATGCAGCCGCTGTCGGCCTATGCGCTGGCGGCGTCGCGGCACATGCACGAGTTCGGCACCACGCGCCGGCAGCTGGCCGAGGTGGCGGTGGCCGCGCGCGCGTGGGCGCAGCGCAACCCCGAGGCCTTCATGCGCGGGCCGCTGTCGATCGACGACGTGTTGGGCGCCCGCATGGTGTGCGACCCGCTGACCGTGCGCGACAGCTGCCTCGTCACCGATGGCGGTGGCGCCTACGTGCTGGTGCGTGCCGACCACGCACGCGACCTGCCGCGCACGCCGGTGTACGTGCTGGGCAACGGCACGGCGGTGTGGAACCGCCAGATCTCGTCGATGCACGACCTCACGGTGACGGCCGCGCGCGACTCGGGCCGCGCCGCATTCGCGATGGCCGGGCTGAGCCCGAAAGACATCGACGTGGTGCAGCTCTACGACGCCTTCACGATCAACGTGCTGCTGTTCCTGGAAGACCTGGGCTTTTGCGCCAAGGGCGAGGGCGGCGCGTTCGTCGAGGGCGGCGCCATCGGCCCCGGTGGCCGGCTGCCGGTCAACACCAATGGCGGCGGCCTCTCGTGCGTGCACCCGGGCATGTACGGCATCTTTGCGCTGATCGAGGCGGTGCGGCAGTTGCGCGGCGAGGGCGGCGAGCGCCAGGTGGCGGGTGTGAAGACGGCGCTGGCGCATGGCAACGGCGGCACGCTGTCGAGCCAGTCGACCGCCGTGCTCGGCCTGGCCGAGGTGCTGTGATGCAGGGCAGCGCCGTGAGTGGCGGCCCCTACGCCGAGTGGATCGGCCGCAGCGAGACGCGGCACGACACCGCCACGCTTGCGCCCATCGCCGCGCTGTCGGCCACGCTCGACCGCGATGACGCTGCGCCGCGCGAGAGCGATGCACTGCCGCCGCTGTGGCATTGGTTGTACTTCTTGCCACAGCACCGCCACAGCGAGCTCGGGCCCGACGGGCACGCCAAGCTCGGTGGCTTCTTGCCGCCGGTGCCGCTGCCGCGGCGCATGTGGGCCGGGGGCCGGCTGCGCTTTCATAAGCCGGTGCACGCCGGCGAAGCGATCGAGCGTGTCTCGCGCATCACCCGCATCAGCAGCAAGCAGGGCCAGTCGGGCGAGCTGGTGTTCGTGACGGTGCAGCACGAGATTCGCAACGCCCAAGGCGTGGCCATCGAGGAAGAGCACGACATCGTCTACCGCGAGGCGCCGCGACCCGGCGCGCCGATGCCGCCGCCCCAGCCGGCACCGGCTGGCGGTGCGTTCTCGCGCAGCGTCGTGCCCGGCCCGGTGCTGCTGTTTCGCTACTCGGCACTCACCTTCAACAGCCACCGCATCCACTACGACCGCTCATATGTCACCGAGGCCGAGGGCTACCCAGGCCTCGTGGTGCACGGCCCGCTGATCGCCACGCTGCTGCTCGACCTGCTGCGCCGCGATCGCCCGCAGGCCCGCGTGACGCACTTCGCCTTCAAGGCGGTGCGGCCGATCTTTGATCTGCACGCCTTCTCCGTGCACGGCCAGCCCGAGGGCGAACACGGCGTGCAGCTGTGGGCGCGTGACCACGAAGGCTTTCTTGCGATGACCGCCACGGCCGAGATGGCCTGAAATGAAACAACCCCCACGTCGCTTCGCTCCTGCCCCCCCGAGGGGGCGGTCAGTGCCTTCGGGCGGCCGGGCGCCACTGAACACCCACCGACCATGAAACACGCTCAAGACAATTACCAAGACATCCGCGACGCCGTGCGTTCGCTGTGC
>Ga0307515_10015098_pt1 | contig 14255 bp, 10 predicted proteins | sample 17_EM_MG_FD_194513 | JGI IMG/M metagenome (GOLD analysis project Ga0307515, IMG submission 194513) | Populus trichocarpa ectomycorrhiza microbial communities from riparian zone in the Pacific Northwest, United States - 17_EM | ecosystem: Host-associated > Plants > Roots > Unclassified | place...
AGCTGAAAATAAAAGTAGCTAAGATGGTAGAATTCATCTCCTGACAAAAACAGTTCTAGTTAAAGGGAAACAATATGAAGACAAGATTTCAGGTTGACCGAACTAAAGTTTTAAGAAAATTAGGTTTTGAGAATTGTTTGTTTGTCTTTACAAACTTACTACGCAAAGCATGCTAAATACTGGTTGGAGAGAATCAAAATATACAAGGTTGGAAAAACTAGCAGTCCAATATGGACTAGTAAAGACCCTTTAAATTGGAAAATTTAATTTGGGAAGCAAAATTCAAAATTGGATGTTTAAGGATTTGATTTGAGTTTTTTAGGGTTTAAACTTTAAACGAATTTATTGAGGACTTAATTGCAAGAAAAATGAAGTTTAGGGTTAAATCACAAATTTGAAAAGCTAATTTGGTCAAATCGGGGGCCTAATTGCATAAATATTAAAGTTTGATGAGCAATTAGAGACTTAATTAAAGAAATTAAAAACCAAGGACCGATTTGTAAAACATGCGAGACTTCAGGGACTCAAATTAAAGAAAATTAAAAATTCGTTGATCATTAGAGGTCAAAATGCACAAATTAATAACCAATGACCAAATTAGAAAAGGCACTGAACTTTGGGGATGATAATTGAGTTTGGCATGGGTAAAATTGTATGAAATTAAAAGTTGAAAGGAAATTACGAGTGCAATTAAAAGAAATCAAGAGATTAAATTTAATTTTGACCAAATTCCAAATTAAAAACCATAATTTTTTGGTGGTTAACGTAGACTAAATGTCGTCTAATTCATGTTCAAAATGCATCATTTGGAATAGAGGGCAGACGGCATATCGTCTGCCCACTATTCATCTTCTTCTTTAGGTAGTTTTGAGCTAATCAAGTTCACATCTTTAAACGAATGAATGTGAAGTTAATGACCTCCAAATTGAGCAAGGTTGGATCCAAATGAAAAGTGTGCATCTTCTCTACTAACTTCAGTTGATCTCTAATGATGTTTACATTTGAGTTGCCTCAACGAAGCCTCGAAATTGGTCAACTTAGTCAGCCTTGACTGTGATACCTATTATGTAAAACCATTGAGTTTTTTCATGTGTGCACACTTCAAACCTTCTCAGTGGGTATTTATTAAGAGTTGGTCATATTTCTCTTAAGAACAAAAGGCTAAAAACAACTTTTTGCCCTCCAAGTTTAGCAAAACCACCAAAATCTCAAAAATCAAGTTCATTGTAAAACCACCATAGAGAAACCAGCAAAGTATAGTGCTTCTAATTGTTAAAATGTACCTAAAAACCTTCTATTGGATTAGAGGATCAAGAATCTATCAATCATAATCAAACCTTGATCAAAATCCTAACTTGAAACCATATAAATATCCTTGAAAAGTCAAAGCAGGAGAGAGAGAAAGAAGAGGATAAAAAATATTGATAAAGAGATCATTATCGCGAAGGTTCATGAGCCGAGCACAAAGGTTTCTTTTGCTTTGAAACTGTAGAAATTTGTGGAGGTAAAATTTTACAAAAAAGAGCAAATGGAACAACAACCATTGATTGAAGTTTCAAAGGTATAAACCTTCTCTAAATTAATAGGTGATGTACACGAGGCATATCTCTAGCTTTTCCTTGCATGTTTTAATGATGTTTTGAACTTGTTTTGGAGTTACATTGTGTTGAGCTTGGATTTTGATTAATGCATAAAAGTTTTATTTTTTCTTAGTTGAATCTTGATTTGATTTTCTTATTGATGTTATTGGATACCAATAAGATATGCTTCTGATTATTTTTTATGGAATGAAGTAGTTTTGGAATCTCCTAAAAGTGACAGGAGGCCTTTGATGTTTGTTTTGATGCATGTTCTTGATTTCTAGGTTTGTGTGAGTCATATTGACTGTTAAAATACCAATTTTAAATCTTATATTGTTGAATATGCTTGCTATTTAGGTTTGTCAGTTTTGGAAATTGAAACCTCATGCATGTTTTTTATGATTTGTTGTTTGTTTTGATTTAAACATGTGTAACTATGGCAATGTGGCACATGAGAACAAAAAGCAAGAGGTTGGGAGGCCTAAAAGGCCAATTCTGGGTTGAATAACATTTTTGCATATCTGGGCAATGTTCTTTGTATAAACATTGCCTTAGCTACTTAATTTTGACCATTTGGGCTTCACTTATTTGTATCAACATCTTTATATGAGTTTGTTAATCAATAATCTAGAGTTAGTTTGCATCAATAATTGTTTTTTCCGAGTTTTAATTCTAGAGTTTTGTTTTTGCATCGAAACCTATTTTGATCAAATCGTGATTATTTGTTGATAATCATTGATGCTTGATGATTGCTTATTGTTCAGTGATTGATTCCCAACATGTTTATGTCTTTGGTTTATTCATATTTGGTCTGGATCTTGATTCATGTTGTTCGACATGTTCTTGTTGTTCTTCATGTTCTTGAGTTTCTTGGTTTTTATCTGTTTCTTGACAAAATTTTTCATGTTTTTTTTGTTTTTTGCAAGTTTGGTTCATTTTAAGTTTTGGTTTTGGTTTTTTTTCTATTCAAATTAGTGTTTTTTGTTCAATTTATGGTTAAACCAAAAGATGTTGGCCTATATTTCAAAAAATGTTAAAAAATTATTCTTGGAAAAAAAATGTATTATTCACTTTTAATATAAGGATAAAAAACCTACAACATGGTTAATATGCAAAATATTATTAGGGATATTTATTATTCACTTTAAATATAAGGATAAAAAAAATTGTACGGGGGTTAATATCAAAAACATTATTGGGATACAATTCATTCATTTCTAATGTCGCATGTCCCTACATGCTGTCTATGGCAATTTTTGCTCGTTGGTTTGATTGGTTCTTGGGAGTCGCCACCTAATATTTGATTGAAGGTTACTAGGAAACCCGAATGCACTGGTCGTGTCAAAGATTCACGGGTAAGGGATTGCTTATGACTAGGGAAGGTATTAACACCCCTATTGCACCCTACTTGAGGTAAGCTGCTTCACAATTTGATGTGATTTAAAAGGTTTTGAAAGTTGTCATGCCAATGATTTCGTAAAAAAGAGAAGAAAAGTTCTCCTCAGTAAGGAGATCCTTATCTTATCGGGTAAAGATAACCTAATTGCTCTAGCATCAATAAAAACAAAACAAACTTTTCTATTTAATATCAAGAATACATCTTACGTATAAGATTATAATCTCGGAAACCAAAAGAAAATATTTTTTGAAATATGAACCAAATTCAATGAAAATTTAAACATTTAATTTTTTTTCTTTTTTTCTTTTTAGTTTTTATCATTCAAAACATATATAAAAAAATAATAACAAAACACCCACTCAAACACTCTTCTTGTACTATGTTAAAGCACACACCCATTACATGTTTACAAATCAATCAAAATTCAAAATAACCCAAACACATTTAACAATTTTAAATTTACAAAATGAACCCCCAAAAATTCAGGAACAGTGCCGGGAAGCCCTCTGAAACTGCAGAAACAGTAGCAGCGTGTTGCTCCACTCGCCACCGCCACTGGTGGCGCGTGGGTTCACGCGCCGCCGCCAATGAAGGTAAAAAAATCGGTGGATCGGGAACGTTTTCTTCTTCTTCTTCTCTGTCTTTCTACGCCATCTGTGAGGGTCACCACCACCTGCAACAAGGGGAAAAACGCACAAACAACAGTTGTTTTTTATTTCTCTTTCTTTTTTAGATCTGTTCTCGGTCTTCTTTCTTCTGTTTTCGGTTCATTGTTCTTTCCTTCTTTAGGTGACGGATCTGACGGTTGTAGATCTAGCGGTGGCCATAGCCGTGGACGGATCTGTCAGTGCTTGAAGGCTTCGGTGTAGAGGAGAATGAAGTGGTTGTCCGGTCGGGGAAAAAGGAGACATGACGTCTGCGGCTGAAGAGGGAGACCGTGGGTCTGTAGAGACGGGGAACAACTCTGCCCATTCTTTGGTTGGGGAAGATGAGGTTGTTCTGTGGTGCTACTTGTGGTTAGTTGTTGAAGATGAAGAAGAGAGGGGGTTGTCTTGGCTGGTCTGTGGTCATCGCTGTTGAGGAGACTGAAGGAGAAGAAGAGGCTGCTAAGGGGAAAGCTTCGGGTGGAGAAGCTGGGAAACGGTTGCTGCGGTTGAACATGAGAGGAAAAGATAGATTTGGAGCTACTGTGGGAACGATGACGGTTGGTCTGTGGGGGGAAAATGGAGAGGGGAGATCTCGTGAGGAAGATGGGGGCAGAGATCGACCGACTTTGGTTGAGAGGCAGACTAGAGATGGGCAACTGCAGAGAGGTAGGTTGGCTCTGGTTTCCAAAGGATGAGCGGCCGAAGAGAGAGAAGGGAGGATCTGAAATGGCGGGGGGTCCTTGGCTCTCTGGTTCTGGGAGAGCAAAATCCAAGGACCCTGGGGGATGGTGGCTGCGTTTCCTAAAAATTCCGAAGTGGGGGCCGCGACTCCTTTGGTTTAAGAGGGAGCACGACGGCTCTTAGAGTGGGAGAACAAAGGGTTCTTTGTTTAGGGTTTTTTTGTGTTACCCTCTAATTTTGGTACAAAATTGCCCCCCTCTCTTGTGTGTGTTGTGGAGACCAGTATTTATAGGTAAAAATATTGCTAGGTTTCCAAACTTGGTCCCTCAACTTCTTTCTTTTTTTATAAATTTGATTTTTCTTATGTTTTTGGATTTTTCTTATCAACATCGACTCGAATGAGGAAAATCAGTGATTTTTAAAAATAACGTGTTAAAAGTCGGACACTGAGTATTTTTAAATTCTTTTGAGACGATGTTGAAAAATGCTAAAAACGATGCAAATATATTAAAAAAATGTATTTTTTTGGATTTTCGTTGTTTTTCGCTATTTTTGGAATTTTCTGAAAATTTATCAAAACATGGGTCAAAAATTGGATAGCAACATCTAATATAAGGATAAACACTGCAAGGAGTTTTATCTAAAATATTATTTGGAATAATGCAGTAGCCAAAACTTTCAAGTTTGTCCCGAAAGAAGCCTCATTAAAATTGGTGATATTTCAACCTGTGTCCCATGATACAAGAGTCATGGACATCTAAAATATCAAAGAGAAAAGAGAAAATAAAAATCACTACATCTCTTTAGATTTCTCACCATGGTTCATTTGCGGTGGATAAGTTGTGAATAAACTTGTTTTCTTTAAACATCTTTTAGAGCAAGTTCTTAACCTAAAATAACAGGGTTTGATCATCGTAACAATCCCGTCATTGATACACTGATAGAAATAGAAACACCATTAGATCATAGCAACCACAAATGAAGAAAAATAATGCAGCTTACCTTAGGTAAGACATACTAAGGGTGTTAATACATTTCCTTTATGCAATTAGTCCCTTGTCTAAAATCTCTAAAGATCAGTTAGGGTTCCTAGTAAACATAATACTAGATAACGAACTGGTTTCTAATAACCATTATATTATATGATAACTCCTTATCCAACCAAAAACCTCTTAACCCTTCTAGGAAAAGTCATCGTGACGTCACACTATCATGTAGGGTACGACATATAACACCGATCCAATTCTAGTATTTTTTTCTATTTATCCAATGATATAATTGAAGAAGCATATTCACCATCCCCACGTCCATTGAAAATGATATTATTGTATATGAAGAGAGTTAGTGAAGGCATTAATTATGATTAAGACATGATAATAATTGACAGCTTTGTTTTAATCTTTCCGCATTGCTTTGTATTCTTATATTTTTTGGTTAGGACTCTAGAGAAGGAAGATTGAGAAACGGTAAAGAAAGGTAATTAAATTGAAAAGGTTATTTGTTTTTTTTTTTCATTTATATGGAGAGATAATTTTAAATTCAAAGATAACTAGTGAAATAATAATTTATTATTAGAAAGCCCATTACTTGTTATATATAAATACTAAAAAACTAAAATTCTAAAATATTTTACAGGAGTGTTTCTAATAACCATAATATTACATGACAACTCCTTATCCAACTAAAAATCTCTTAATCCTTCTGGAAAAAAGTCATCGTGACGTCACATTATCATGTAGGGTACGACATATAGCACCGATCCAATTCTAGTTTTATTTATTTATTTATTTCTCCAATGATATAATTGAAGAAGCATATTCACCGTCCCCACGTCCATTGAAAATGATATTATTGTATATGAACAGAGTTAGTGAAGGCATTAATTATGACTAACTAAGACGTGATAATACATAGTAGTAATGCTTTGTGGTCTCATTCCGGAATAGGGTCAAGGGTGATAATTGAGTTTATCTAACTTAGCTTTAATGGGACTTTCAATTATTCCATAGGTGAAACTAATAGAACAAATGAATGACCCACTACAAAACTAAGGTGATGAAAAAAATTATTGTTGATCACTTTCTATCTATCTCTTAACACACACACACACATACTTGATCAGCTCGTTTTGTGAAAATCTCAAAGACTGATTCATTGTTCCTTGTTAATTAAAAGTTCAATCATTATTCTACCCATTTGGGAATAAAACGAAAGAGGAGCGATTAGATTGAAGCCCAATAAGCTTGAGCCAGAGAGATTTTTCACAATCCAATACATAGCAGAGATCGTACCAGGAAATAAACAAATATATAGTGGGTTCGTGAATTAGATTAAAAAAAAAAAGATATAGCACAAAGGGTTTTATTCGAAATTAATATCATCAACTGTAATATGTTAACCAATTAAGAATCATACCATGTAGCATAGAATGAGGAATCTGCTTAGATATGCTTGAAAAGAACTTAAAGGAAAAAAGAAAGACATAAAGAAAAGCATCTGCTATCTAATCTTTCATGTGGAAAAAAACTTAAAAGATGACAGCTGAAGGAGGGCAAAAGCAAGATAAGAGAGAATACACACAACACTTGGCAATTGCTAACATCTTGTAATAAAAGTTATAATAAAATAAAATTATGGGCTCTTTTTTCAACATAGATGGCACAAGGTTCCTTATCTTTGAGCCTAATTTATTCCATCGAAAGTACAAGGTTTACCGATTTTGTGTTGTGGATAAGATGGTACAACACTCTCTTGCTGCCGCGTCTTTATTACTTTCACCCTGTTATTTATTAAATTCCCAAGTACGAATATAAAGTTCCATCCAGAAAAGAAGAAGAAAAGACACTGAAAGGAATTACATTTTGGGAAAAAAAATGCTAATTATTTAGTTTAACGCCATGTGATATATATATATATAAATATATAAATATACTAATTATCAATCATAATAAAAATGTTGCAGAGTTATTACGAGTATAATTTTGAGATGCGAGAAGGGTTCGGAAAAGGTTTTATAGATAAAAAACGATCTATGTAAAGAATCTTTACTTAATTAGTTAACTAGAATTTTCATTAAAATATAATTGTTTAAGCTTATATGATGCAAGCCTAGTGAATATAAAGATTCATAAACTTATAATCAAATCAATCATTTTTTAAAAAACTAAATTTAGACTTTAAGCTTGTAACAATGATAACTTGTATCTAGACATTTAAAATTATAAATAACCAAAAAAACATCACCCGACACTTATAAAGAAACATGAATGAGAAGTATGGAAGACCACGAATCTTCGTCAATTCTTCAATAAGTCATGGTAGTTTAATGAAGAACCAAATTAAAAGAATTTCCTCTCACACACAATGATATGCAGCAATATTAATGTATTTTCAATCTAAAAAAAATATTGTCTTACAAAAGTAATATTTATACTTGAAATAAAATAAATCCTAGTTAATATAGTTGAGAATAACATAATGTTTTAGGTTGGCTAAGGCCAACCTTTCCCATTTATATATGTATGGCAGAACACGACAGTAACCGTAGGGATTACAACATTGGAATAATCCTATATTAATTTCCTATTCAGAGATATACATGCTATACATTCTATAATATGCCCCCTCAAGCTGAGGGTGGAGGATCGACCCGAAGTTTGAACCTGAAAGCAGTAAAGGACGCAACGAAAAGTGGTTTGGTGAAGACATCAGCAAGTTGATCCCGAGAAGGGATAAAGCGAATATGAATTTCCTTCTTCGTAACCCGGTCGTGGACAAAATGATAATCTACCTCAACATGCTTAGTACGAGCATGAAAGATAGGATTCGCTGAGAGATTCGCGCCAAGATTATCACACCAAATGGTAGGAGCAGAGACTAAGGGAACTTGCAGTTCTGTTAACAAATATTGAAGCCACATGACCTCAGCAATACCATCTGCTAAGGCTTTATACTCAGCCTCAGTGGAAGAGCGGGCAACTGTACGTTGCTTGCTGGATTTCCATGAAATCAGTGTCTGACCAAAGAAAACAAGATAGCCACCCGTAGACTTGCGATCATCAATACTACAACCCAATCTACATTTGTAAAACCATGTAGAGCAAAAGAGGTACCTCGAGTGATATGAAAACCATAGGATGTCGTTCCTTTGAGGTAGCGGAGAATGCGTTTAACGACAGCCCAATAGGAATATGTAGGAGCATGCATGAACTGATAGAATCTGTTAACAACAAAGCAGATATCTGGGCGAGTGAAGGTAAGATACTGAAGAGCACCCATAATTTGACGAAATCGTGTGGGATCAGAGAATGGATGATCCAGCTGTATACCAAGTTTGAAAGGCGAGACTAGAGTATCAATGGGTTTACAAGAAGTCATACCAGCCCGAGTGAGGATGTCAAGGATATATTTGTGTTGGCGCAACATCAAACCCATACCCGTAGACTGAACTTCAATACCCAGAAAGTAGTGAACAACACCTAAGTCACGAAGCTTGAATTCTGAGCTTAGTAACTGGATTAGGCGATGAAGCATGGCAGAATTGCTACCCGTAAGAAGAATATCATCAACATATACCAGGAGATAAAAGATATTAGTACCATCAGATAAGATAAACAGGGAGGTGTCAACCTTGGAGGCAAGGAAACCAATGGAGAGTAAAAAATCACTCAGACGAGTGTACCATGCCCTTGGTGCCTGTTTTAAACCATACAATGACTTGTGCAATCTGCACACATGAGATGGAAGAGTAGGGTTAACAAAACCTGGAGGTTGCTTCATGTAGACCTCTTTAGTAAGAACACCATTGAGAAATGCATTATGAATATTGAGCTGATGAATCTTCCAATTACATGAAATCACAATGGAAAAGACTAATCTGACGGTGGCCTGCTTAATAACTGGGCTGAAAGTTTCAGAATAATCAATGCCTTCCTGCTGGGTAAAGCCTCTAGCTACTAGACGGGCTTTAATAACGTTCAATGCTGCCATCAACACGACGTTTGATCCGATATACCCATCGGCTGCCAACAACATTCATCGAAGGATGAAAGGGCACTAGGGACCAAGTGTGATTAGAACGCAATGCCTTGATCTCATCACACATAGCATCATGCTAAGCAACATATTTATCAGCATCAGAGAAGGCAAGAGGTTCAGAGGAAGGAGAGAGCAATACCCAGGTGGCAGCTGTATCAGCTGCAGCAGAGGCCACCAGATTTGAGGTTTTGGGCTGCCATGGTCTAAGGACCATAGGGTGGCGGCTGAGCAACGATGGTGACGCAGGAGTTGATGGTGTCATCGAGGTGTCCTGCTGTAGTGGATAAGCGGAGAGACCAACCACTAGATTCAGACCAGGTGAAGAAGCTGGGGGAGAAGCTGCCGCAAGCAGAGGGCTAATAGCAACAACGGGGCTTGCAGCAGAGATAGAGTCTGCAGTAGCCTGGTGACTGGCAAAATAAGGGGAACCAAAGGAGGAACCAGAGGGTGTCCCAGCACTAGCAAAGACATCTTGCTGGAGTGCAGGGAATACTTATCTATAACCTGTACCTGCAACAGAATGCTGAGATAAAGATGCATGTGGTGATTGGCAAGGGAAAGGTGGAGGCTGTGGTGTTTTGGTAGGAGGTAAATCCAGGGCAGAGGTAGAGGCGGGATAGGGTGGTGTGTCTTGGTCGGTGAACAATGGGGAGTCGATCAGATTTAGGAGGATGGTAACAGGAGGTGGTGTGTGGTTTTGAGTCAAGACCCGTGCAATCTATTTAGAATTATCAACCGAAAAAACTTGTTCATGAAAACAGACATGACGGGAGATATACATGCGATGAGATTCAATGTCAAAAAATCGATAACCAAGGTGAGAGGAACTGTAGCAAAAAAACACACATAGAGAAGACCGAAAATCCAATTTATGATTATTATAGGGATGCAAAAAAGGAAAACAGAGACATCCAAAAGTACGCAAAAAATGATAATCAAGAGACCGTTGAAACAAACAATCAAACGGAGATCGATTTGCAAGAACAAGAGTAGGCATGCGATTGATGAGATAAACCGAAGTGTCAAAAACATAATTCTAAAAACAGAATGGAGCTTTACATTGTCCTAGAAGAGTAATTAAGGCCGGTTTCCACAATATGCCTATGACGTCTTTCTATTGTTCCATTTTGTTCGTGAATGTGAGGACATATTAGACGGTGATGAATACCAATGGTCTGAAAGAAAGTGGTGAGTTTGTGATATTCACTGCCCCAATTAGTTTGAACAGATTGTATTTTTAATGAAAATTGATGCTCGACAAGAGTTTGAAATTGATGAAAAACAGAGTAAACATCAGATTTGGCAACAAGTGGATAATACCATATATATTTTGTGTGCGTATCAACAAAGATAACAAAATAACGATAACCATTCGAAGAAAAAAAGGGAGCAGGGCTCCATACATCACTAAAAATTAATTCAAGCGGAGTAGCAGTTTTGTGACAAGTAGGTCCTAAAGACAAACGCGATGATTTTCCTAATGGACAACTTTGACATTGAAAATTAAGACGTTTGTTGTTACAAATAATCTTATTTTTCGAGACTAAAAATTAAAAAATACGAGAGGTAGGATGACCTAGGCGACGATGCCACAAATCAGCAGAAGTAGAAATGCAAAGAGACCAATAGGCTTGAGGAACTGACGGGACTGAAGACCTGAACCTGGACAAAGTATAGAGACCATCTTTACTCTATCCTGAGAGGAGTACTTCATTGGTGTTGAGATCCTTGACATAAAACAGAAAAGGGTGATATTCAAAATAAACATTATTATCGAGACAAAATTTCTAAACAGAAAGCAGAGGTTTCGTGATTGCAAGAACATGTAGGACATTAGATAAAGTGAAAGAACGATGTGGGGTATATAGTTTGGTATGACCGATATGAGATATAGAAAGTCCCTTACCATCACCAACATGCAAATTATCATTACCATTGTATGGTTCTGATGCAGTCAAGGTTGCAAGGTCAGGTGTGACATATTGATTTGCACCGGTGTCCGGAAACCATTTAGCAGTACCTGCAGGATTGTGTAGTGCCAGATTGGCACTATGCTGTTGACCATAACCACGTTGCTGAAGTTGGGAGCACTGAGGAGCAGTATGTCCGAAAGCTTGACACAACTGGCAACGGGAATTGGATCCCCTATTGCGCTGCCAATTTCCCTGCCAGTTGCTCTATCTGTTGTCGTTGCTGGGAGTGCTGTGGAAGCTGTAAAAGTCAGGCTTGGAACCAGAATTGCGATGCCCTCTGTGATTGAACTGTTGAGGACGCCAGCTTCCATTAAAATGGCCCTTATTTCGACCAAATTGAGCAGCAGGCTGACGGTGAGAGATAAGCACTGAAGAAGGGATGTTTGGCGTGGGCAACAAGGGTGCATGAATTGTAGCAAACCCCATGGACAAATGGGACGATTTATGAATAAATTCATATGTTAGGAGATGACTAAGCCAATCTGCATATGGAAGAGGATCTGCCCTTGTAACAAGACTTGTTACTAAGTCCTTAAATTCTTCGCGAAGGCCATGAAACACATATAAGTTGAAATCTGCTAGCGAAATAGGCCGGCCAGCAGTGGCTAGCTCATCAAATAAGGCCTTAGCTTTTTGCATAAATTGAGTTACCGATTCATCACCTTGTCGAAGGTCTTGAAGAGAGCCATGAAGTTGCATAATACGAGAATTGGATGTGGAAGTTAGAGCTTGCTCAAGTGTGTGCCAGACAGAGCATGAGGTTGGAAAATCAACAACAAGATGAAGAACTTCCATGGATAGTGAAGAGAGCAGGGCACTTCGAATGAGTTGGTCTTGTTGTTTCCAATGAAGAAAGTGTTGAGATACTTGAAGAGAGACATCATCGGCAACAAGAATATGTGGAGAGGGGCAGGAGTTTGAACCATCAACAAAACCGAAAACTCCTTGGCCTAGAAGATACGGCTTCATCTGCATTCGCCAATATAGATTATTAGTGTTTGTCAGTTTCAAAGAGATGACTTGATGAGTGTGTGAGAGAGACACAATTGTAGCGGCAGAAGTGGTAGTGGCTTCAGCAGAAGAGGGCGGCAGTAGAGGAGCATTATTGGGGTTGAAAAGAGCATGGTCAACATTTGTAAGTTGTGGCCACTGCAGAACCGAAGCTGAAGAAGAAGGTGTTGCGGCAGGGGAGGAAGATGGCACTACCGGTGCTGCTGCAGAGGGAGAGATGGCTGCTAGCTGGGAGGAATCCATTGCAGAGAGGAGAAGAAGTGTTTTAGTTTATTTAGGGCTCTAATACCAAGTTGAGAATAACAGAATGTCTTAAGTTGGCCTTAGCCAACCTTTCCTATTTATATATGTGTGGTAAAACACGGTAGTAACCGTAGGGATTACAACATTGGTATAATCCTATATTAATTTCCAATTCATATATATACATGCTATACATTCTATAATAGACATAATAGACTAACATCAATTCAAATTAAAATAAGGCCCAAAGTATCTCAAATAAGATCTAAAACATGAAATATAGTAAAAATAAATATTCTAAAAAATAAGCCCAAGTTGTTGCCCTATAGGAATTAAAATAAGCAAGTGTTGAATAAATTCCTTACTTGGAAAAAACCCCTTAGCCAAATAGATATTGTTGTCGCCCTTTGGAATCCCAAACAAAAAAGGAAATAATTTAGCCTCTCATGTTTCTAAACATAATAAAGAATCCTCCTATAGCTTAGAATCCATAAAACATACGAAAACAAATAAAAATTGTTGCTGCCAAAATTAAGTATCTCATGAAGTAGATGGATTAGGCCTCTCTTATGTACAAATTAAATTTATTAAAATCAGATCATTACTTATTAAAGTTGTAGTCTCATTGAAATTCATATTGACTCAAATGCTATGAATAAGCTCATTGAATACATCATTAAGTTTCTCAATCCTTAATCTTATAATTGGCTCATCTGAAACTTTTAATGAATTATTTAGTGTAGTTTAGATTGCATCATTATATTTATCATATAATCTTCTTATAAATATAAGGTTGTTTGAGCTTTATCTTTATCCGGTAATCTCTTATAAATATAAAGCCATGCATTCATAATTTTATGTGTTGAATAACAATGAATAAAAGCTTTAGTGTTTAGTTTTTTCAATAATTAGTATCAAAGCTTGGAAAAAAAAGAGAGAACAATTTGGCATCAGCAGCAGCCTCCATAGCACAAGTAGACCTGTAAACGCAGTAGCAAACAACCTCAAAAAAAGATAAGGCAACTAGTTAGAATAGCAGTAGCAGCTCACCACATTCTCATGCAATAGTGGCTTTAAGCACATAACAACAACTTCATTCCAGTATAGACGCAAACATAACAACAGCACAAACGCAACAGCCTTCTCCCTTCGCGACAATAGCAGACGCAACAACAGCTCTTACACTAGTAGACCTCCAATCACAGCAGTTGTCCTTTAAACAAAATAACATAAACAAAGTAGAGAAAACTAGAGTAACTAGAGAAAAATTGGCACGGTAGCAAACCAAAATAGAACATAACAATAGTTCATTTTAGAAGAAAAAGATCACACATGTAGAAGCAACATACAGAAGCAGTAGAATGCAATACCATCTCAATAAGAACTCAACAACAGTCCTCTTTCTAGTAGTAGTGGCCTCTAACACAACAGTAGATCAGCTTAGCAGCAGGAGCAGTGGCAGCAACTGATTAGTACTTAAAAGTGCATTTTTATCAAGGTTTTATATCATTATTTTGCACTTGAAGTATCAATAACTCCTTAACTAAAGCATGTTTTAAGGACAAAGAGATGGCCAAACTTAGAAAAGAGATGTTGGTGCAGTCCAAACTGGAACATTGTTCGGTAATCGGGCTATATCTGGAGCTGTAGATCTCGGATTTAGGTCTACTTTATATGGATGGAA
>Ga0307515_10015099_pt1 | contig 14254 bp, 13 predicted proteins | sample 17_EM_MG_FD_194513 | JGI IMG/M metagenome (GOLD analysis project Ga0307515, IMG submission 194513) | Populus trichocarpa ectomycorrhiza microbial communities from riparian zone in the Pacific Northwest, United States - 17_EM | ecosystem: Host-associated > Plants > Roots > Unclassified | place...
TCAAGATGCACCTGCCCAACCTCGTGAAGATATTGTCTGGCATGGAAGAGGCCGGCACCATCAAGCGCAAGCGATCGTCGCGCGACAAACGCGCGGTCGAATTGTCGCTCAGCGCTGCCGGGCAAAGGCGAGCCGCTGAGGCAAGCCGGCTCGGCGATATCTTCAATGAACAGACGCTCGCTCCGCTCAGCAAGCCCGAGCGGGCGGCATTTTTTCAAATGCTGACGCGGCTGATCGAAGCGTACAGGCGCGAACTTTCCCGCAGCGAAATGGCTTGAACCTTAATCGGCGCAAGCGATCCATGCGGCGGATTTATCGTCATCAAGGATCGCTACCGCAGCCGCCCGCCGGGTCAGCACCGCGCGCTGGTTGATGTAACCCTTGTCGGTGATCTCGCCGCCATCGACGGATGCAGGTTCGGCCAGCAGCAGCGCGCGCGTGGCGTGGCCGGAGGAATTGCTGCTTTGCACCTTCAGTTTGCCAAGCCCCTGCCCGATCGCGGCGCGAACTTTTGCGTGACCAATGATCTCGTCGGCACCGGCGCTGTCGGCAAGACCAGCATGTGCCCGGCACGCAGCGATGTTCGGAAATACCAGAAAGCGCACTTCGTCGCCGCTGTGGCCGGTGACGACAATGTCCTGCGCCAGCGGAGCCAAAGCCGCGATGCCGGCGACGCGCAACGTGCCGACATTGACCCAGGTGCCGGAATTGAGCTTGAAATCCTCGGCAACACGGCCGTCGAAGAATAACCCGAGTTCGGGGCGTTCGGGATCGGCAAAAGTCACGGCATCGCCGATCAGATAAAAGCCTTCCGCGTCGAACGCCTGCGCGGTCAGTTCCGGCGCCTTCCAGTAGCCGGGCGTCACGTTCGGCCCGCGCACACGCACTTCGAGCTTGTCGCCTGACGGCACCAGCTTCAGTTCGGTGCCGGGGATCGGCACGCCGATATTGCCGGAACGTTTGGCCTGGAAGTGGCAGTCGGTCGCCAGCGGCGAGGTTTCGGTCGAGCCCCAGGCCGACACCATCGGCAGCGCGCGGCCGACGGTCTTGATCGAGAGCTCTTCCAGTGCATCCCAGAGATTCTGCGGCAGCGCCGCACCCGCGTAGAATGCGAACTTCACCTCGCTGAAAAATTTACCGCGCAGTTCGTCGTCACCGCGCAACGCCGCGATCAACATGTCGAAACCACGCGGCACGTTGAAATACACCGTCGGCATCACGCTGCGCAGATTTGCCAGCGAAGTCGCGAACAGGCCCGGCGCGGGCTTGCCGCCATCGACATAGAGCGTGCCGCCATTGCGCAGCACCAGATTGAAATTGTGGTTGGCGCCGAACGTGTGGCTCCACGGCAGCCAGTCTAGGATCACGAGATCGTCGCGCGCCTCGTCGAGGAACGTCCAGGTTTGCGCCTTGGCCTGCTGGCTCGAGGTCAGCATGCGTTGGGTGTTGATGACGGCCTTCGGCGTGCCGGTCGAACCCGAGGTGAACAGGAACTTTGCGATCGTGTCCGGCGTGATCGCCGCGAACGCTCGTGCCACATCAGGTGTTTCCGAGGTGACCACGATGCTGCGGAACGAAATTGCGTCGGCATCACCCGCGTCGCCGCTAACGATCCTGGCTCGATGCAACGGCGCAATCGCCGCCAGCGCCGCTGCAAACGGCTTTATACCGGAGACATAGATCGCGCCCGGCTGCAACAGGCCGATCATGCCCTTGAGCTTGTCGAAGTCCCGGGACATCAGCGAATAGGCCGGCGAGATCGCCGCCGAGGGCACGCCGACATGCTGGGCGGCCAGTGCGAGCAGCGCGTGGTCGACGCTGTTGTCGGACAGGATCACCAGTGGCCGTTCCGCGCTCAGCCCCTGCGCAAGAATCCATGCCGCCGCCGAGCGAACCTGCCGCAACGCGTCGGCATAGGTAACGGTACGCCACGGCGCGTCGGCATTGTTGCGGTCACCAAGGAAAATCCGTTCCGGCGTCTCCCGGGCCCAATATTCGAGCCAGTCGCCGACACACCGCGCGCCTTGCTTCAACGCCACCGTCGATTTCACGATGATACTGCCGTCGGCGCGGCGATCGGCCGATATCGCGGGCTTGGCGAACAGCGTTTCGGGATGGTGGCGGCGTGAATCGGCAGCTGTCGTCATCGGTTTCCCCGCGTGCCCCTCTATGGAGGCCGGCAATTTGCTCTACGCGAGAACCACGGGTTTGGGCAATACGTCTTGGCCACGCCAGAGCGCGGCTACGCGCCTCCGGCCTTCAACTCGCGGGGCCGTCCTCGATGATGATTGCGCCTTCAGGGCAATTGGACTGCGCCGCCCACGCCTTGTCTTCGAGCCCGGGTGGGACCGGGGTACGGCTCATCTCCCGCGCATTGCCGAATTCGTCGAGCTCGAACAGTTCCGGCGCCAGCGCGTGGCAGCGGGCATGGCCCTGGCATTTTTCCGTCACCACCCGCACCGTGATGCACGCGCTCATGCCCGCTGCCCCACCGATTGTGACACCCAACGTTGCTCGACAAGCCGCTTGATATTGCCCAATCCGATCATCGCTTCTTCGTCCATGCGCTGGAGTTGCTCTTCGCTCGGCGCGGAAGGACGGGCGGGGTTACGCAGGTGCCTGGTGTATTTGGTGACGTCGCCGGTGCGCTCGAAGGTGTAGCGGATCACGATCGGACCGATGAAATCGGTTGCGGCCTGCACGGTCCAGGCCTTCGGACGATCGGCCTCGATGACCACCCAGTTCAAGACCACTTCGCCACGCCGGATATGCCATTGCTCGCGAAAGGTTTCGCCGGCGGCCAGGGCGCGATCCGCACCGTCGATATGGTGCGAGGCCGCCAGCCATTCCGGCCAGGAATTGGGATTGCAGACGTAGTCGTAGACGGCCTCGGGCGGCGCTGCGATCAAAATGTCGTGGCGGCGGTCGAATGAAAATGACATCGCTAACTCCAGTTCCTTGTCGAACGATCCATAGCGTTTTCCAGCGAAGTGGACGCCGGTTCGCGTCAAGAAAACGCGTCAAATCAAAAATCTAGAGCCCCGTTCCGATTCCATCGGAACGGAAAAGGCTCTAGCCGAACGCGATGGGCAGCAGTCGCGGCCCGCGCACGGTGCCTCGGGACCAGGTCATCGGCCGAGCCGGATCCAGCCGAAACTCCGGAATTCGCCGCAACCACTCTTCCACCGCCACCCGCATCTCCATGCGCGCGAGGTTGGATCCGATGCAGCGATGGATGCCAAGCCCGAACGCGACGTGCGGATTTTCCTGGCGATCGATCACGACCTTGTCCGCATCGGAAAATTTCAGGGGATCGCGATTGGCCGCCGGGAACGACAGCAGCACCATCTCGCCCCGCTTCATCGGACAGCCGCCGACCGTGACATCATCGGCGATTTCGCGCGCCATGGTCACCGGGGCATAGGCCCGCAGCAATTCCTCGATCGCGGTCGGAATCAGTTCAGGCTCCCTGACCAACCGTTCGCGATCGGCCGGCACGGTCGCCAAATGCCAGATCGCCGAGCCGATCGCGCTCCACGTTGTGTCGGTGCCGGCGATCAGGAGCAGGCGCAGCGCACCGAGCACCTGGTGGTCCGAGAAAGGCTCGCCGTTCGGCTGCCGGGAACCGATCAGGAAGCTGACGAGATCCTCGCCTGGCCGGCTGCGGCGCAGTTGGATCTGCTCGGCAAAATAGCTGGAGATCTCCTCCTCCGCCTGCTTCAGCACGGCCTGATTGGTGATGCCATCCTGCAAGGCCATCGTGATCCAGCCACGAAAGCGGTCGCCATCGGTTGCGGGGATTCCGAGCATGTGCGCGATGATCCGCACCGGAATGTGCTGCGCATAATCGACCGCGCCGTCGCAGCTGCGCTGATCGATGAAGGCATCGATCAATTCGTTGCAGACGGCTCTGGTCTGGCTTTCGAGCCGGGCGACAGCCTGCGGCGTGAACGGCGGAATCAGCACCATCCGGAGCGGTCGGTGATCCGGCGGATCGGATGTGATCGGTGGCGAGTTGACGCGATAGTCGCCTTCGCGCACCACGACCCGGCGTGACGAGAAGTGCTGCGGATCGTAGGCGATCTCACGGATATCGCTGTAGCGGGTCGGAAAATAGACGCCGCTATACCGGCCGGTGTGGGCAACCGGGCACGTGTCGCGCAAGTCGCGCCATATCGCGTAGGGATCGGACAGCCACGACGGATCGAGATGATCCCAGTCGTTGCTCCAATCCGTGACCGGCGGGCGAAGCGTCATGTTTTCCTTCTCCCCATTTTCCTTCCGCATGCACGGCAATTCACGCAACCGCCGTCAACATCTAGTATATCGCTAGTATATCAGTTGATCGCTGTCAATCTGTGCTATGGAGCGGCATGCGACGCCCCAAAAAGCCTGTCTCCAAGCGAAACGACCCCGAGCACCTGCCCGAACGCGCCTATCGGGCGCTTGAAGAAATGATCGCGACGCTGCAACTCGCGCCGGGGACCGTGGTCTCGGAAGCGGAGCTTTCGAAACAGCTGGGCATCGGTCGCACGCCGGTCCGCGAAGCCATGCAGCGGCTTGCCCGCGAAAGGCTGCTGCAGATCCTGCCGCGGCGCGGCTGCATCGTCGCCGATAGCCGGCCCGACGAGGAACTGAACGTCATCGAGGCCCGCCGTCCGATCGAAATCCTGGTGGTCCGCACCGCGGCCATTCGCGCCAATGTCGAGGAGCGGCGAGCGTTCGAGCGAATCGCGGACGCGATGACCGCCGCGCTCGCGAGCGGAGACTTCAATGGCTTTACCCGTCTCGACGCCGACTTCAACGAACTCTGTCTCACCGCTTGCCGCAATCCGACCGCGGCATCCATGATGCAGCTGATCACCACCCTGAACCGCCGCTTCTGGTTCATGCATCACGGACGGACGCTGCCGGCTGACGGCGTCGAGCGTCACGTCGAGATCGCCCGCGCCATCGCGCGTGGCGATGCCGACGCCGCCGCCGCCGCGACCGGCCATTTGCTGGACTACATCGAAAGCTGGCCGAGAAAGGCGCTTGCTCCGGTTCGGTAGCGAACTCCAAGCTGACGGCTCCGCCTATAAATTAGGCAGGTATCGAGCGCCTTGCCTAGCGATGGGTTGTCGCCATTTCTCGATACTTCATTTAAGCGCAGGATATTGCATAGCTTTTTAGAGCGCGCCGACTGCCTCGGTAATGTACACAATGGCACATCGCTTGCTTCAATGCAGATGGATCACGCGCTGGGCAAGTTCGATCGCGACAATGCTCAGCCAAGCCAAGGACGAGGCACCAATTGACCGAAACCGTTGCTGCGATCGTCGCCGCGCACCGCGCCGGCACCATGAATCCGGCCGAGACGATCGCGCGCAGCTATCAGCGCATCCGCGACTACAACGATCCTGCCGTCTTCATCAGCCTGCGCGACGAAAAGGACGCGCTGGCGGAGGCCGAAGCCCTCGCCTCAAAGGACGCAGCGTCGCTTCCGCTGCTGGGCGTGCCGGTCGCGGTAAAGGACAACATCGACGCGTTGGGATTACCGACCACCGCCGCCTGCCCGGCCTTTTCCTATTCGCCGGCGCATGACTCGACCGCGGTCGCCAGACTGCGCGCAGCCGGCGCCATCATCATCGGCAAGACCAATCTCGATCAGTTCGCCACCGGCCTGGTCGGCGTACGATCGCCCTATGGCATCCCCGTCAATCCGATGCGCGCTGATCTGATCCCGGGCGGATCGAGTTCGGGATCGGCGGTAGCGGTTTCCGCAGGGTTGGTGCCGCTGGCGCTCGGCACAGACACGGCGGGAAGCGGCCGCGTGCCGGCGATGCTCAACAACATCGTCGGACTGAAGCCGAGCCTTGGGCTGATTTCCAATGCCGGCCTGGTGCCGGCCTGCCGGACGCTGGATTGCATTTCGGTGTTTTCGCTCACCGTCGACGACGCCATGACGGCGCTTGCGGCAATGGCCGGCCCCGATGGCGCCGATCCGTTTTCGCGCGACCGGCCGCTCGGGGCGGTCACGCCGCTTCCCGGGCAGTTGCGGCTCGGCGTTCCCCGCAACGGTCAATTGATCTTCTTCGGCGACAAGGCCTCGGAGAACGCCTATGGCGAGGCGCTGAAACGCTGGACCTCACTTGGCGCGACGCTGGTCGAATTCGACCTCGAACCGTTTTATGAAACCGCGCGGCTGCTCTATGAGGGACCGTGGGTCGCCGAACGTTTTCTGGTGATCCGCGATCTCCTGGCGTCGTCGCCGGATTCGATTCACCCCGTCACGCGCGAGATCACGGCGGCCGGAGCCCGGCTGACCGCGGCGGATACCTTTGCCGCGCTCTATCGCCTGCAGGCGCTGCGGCGCATCGCCGAGCGTACCTTTGGCAATATCGATGCGCTGGTGCTGCCGACGGCGCCGACCGCCTACTCGACGGCGCAGGTGCTGGCCAATCCGGTCGAACTCAACTCGAGGCTCGGCACCTACACCAATTTCGTCAACCTGCTCGATCTCTGCGGGCTGGCGCTGCCATCAGCGATGCGGCCCGACGGCATTCCGTTCGGCATCACGCTGCTGGCGCCCGCCGGGCATGATGCGAAACTCGCCAGCATCGGCCGCGTCTTCCATGCCGATACCGGGTTGAAGATGGGTGCGAAGGGCCTGACGCAGCCGCCGCTCGCCGCATTGTCAACGCAACCGAGTGGCGATGAAATCGCGATCGCGGTGGTCGGCGCGCATCTCTCCGGCATGGCGCTGAACGGCGAACTGACCACGCTCGGCGGCCGCCTGCTGGAAGAAGCCGCGACCGCGCCGGACTACAAGCTCTATGCGCTCGACACCACGCCGCCCAAACCCGGCATGTTGCGCGTCGAGCCCGGCGCGGGATCGACGATCAAGCTGGAACTGTGGGCGCTGTCGGCGGCTTCATTCGGAAAATTCGTCGCCGCGATCCCACCGCCGCTTGGCATCGGCACCATCCGCCTGGCTGACGGCCGCGGCATCAAGGGATTCCTGGTCGAGCCGGCGGCTATCACCGGCGCACGCGATATCTCCGCGTTCGGCGGCTGGCGCGCATTCATGGCGCAGAAGTGATTCGTCATTCCGGGGCGCGCGCAGCGCGAACCCGGAATCCATTACACCACAAGCGTGATGCAACTTCTGAAGCCACACTGTCACCGCGGATGAATGGATTCCGGGTTCGCCGCTTTGCGGCGCCCCGGAATGACGAAAACCCGCTCAGGGATGCGTCACCGCGTAAAGCTCGTACTCGTCGCGCACCAGTTCGATGTGCGCGCGCATCGCGGCCGCGGCGCCGGTCTTGTCGCCGCGCATGATGGCGACCACGACGCGGTCATGCTCGGCGTGCGATTTTGCGAGCCGGCCGAGATTGCGGAATTGGGCGCGGCGGAACGGCTGCACGCGCACCCGCGTCGCCAAGGTCATCTCGGCGATGTAGCCGTTCTGCGAGCCGGCATAGATCGCGTTGTGAAAGCGTTCGTTGACTTCGTGGAACCGCTCGGGATTGCCGGCATGGCTCAGCACCCGCAATTCCTCGTGGATGCTTTCGAGCTTCTGGCGATCGGCCGCCGGCATCCGCTCCGCGGCAAGCCCAGCGCAAATTGCTTCCAGCTCCGCCATTGCCTCGAACATGCCGGTCAACCGCTCGAGCGACGGCTGCGCCACCACGGCGCCGCGATGGGCACGGGATTCGACCAGGCCGCTCGCCACCAACTGCCGCAACGCTTCGCGCACCGGCGTTCGCGACACGCTGAAACGCCGTGCGATATCGGTTTCATCCAGCCCCGATCCCGGCGCCAGCACACCGCGCACGATCTCGTCGGCAAGCTGCAGCCGCAATTCCTCCGCGCGGGTGACCTTGTCCCGTTGTGGGGAAGCGCGGTCGACGCGCCGGACCATCGGCTCGGACTCGGTGATGGATTGCGCTGCGCGCGTGGGAAGGTCGTCAAGGCTCATCTGTTTTGGTCCAAGTCCCTTTACGATGCAGGCTCATCGATGATGCTGACATGAGCCGCAACGATTCTCCATCCCTCCGAAAAGCGCACCCAGGTCTGCATTTGCCGGCCCACCTTCTTGCCGCTCCACACATCCCGATAAAACAACGTCGAGGCGACCGCAGCGTCACGGCCATAGGTGGTGATCACGGTCTTGTCGGTCGTGCGCATCAACCCCACCGGCGAGCGCCCGGCGCGGAACGCCATGATCGCCTCATAGCCATAGAGGTTTTCGTTGATGCCGTAGCGCAGCGTCCGCGAATCGTTGCGGAACAGCTCGTCGAGCACCGCGACATCGTTCGACACCAGCGCCGCCTCATAGCGCGCGAACTGCGCGGTGACTTCGGCGAGCACGTCGGGAAGATCGATATCCATAGCTAGATTCCTCTTGGCGCGGGGGCGGCGGCAACGCCGGATTGCTCCAGCGCATGGGCCACGCGGAGCGCGATATCCTCGCGCCAGGGTGCGGCGATGATCTGGACGCCGATCGGCATCGGTTCCAGCGGCACCGGCACCGCGACCACGGGAAGGCCGATGAACGAAATCGGCTGGGTATGGATGCCGATATTGGCACGCACCGGAAGTTCGACGCCATCGAGATTGAACGTCACCTGCCCGAGCTTTGGCGCAACGCAGGGCGTGGCGGGTGCGATGATCACATCGACCGATTTGAACAGCTCGAGCACTTGCGCACGATACCAGCGGCGGAATTTTTGGGCACGATCGACCAACGGCGCCGGCACCATCGCGCCGGCAATCAGGCGATCACGCACCGCCGGATCGAAATCATTGGGGCGCTTGCGCAGGCGATCGAGATGCAGCGAGGCGCCCTCAGTGGTGGAGATGACGTAAGCCGCGGCGCGGGCGCGCGCCGCCTCGGGGATTTCGATGGTCTTTGTTGCACCGAGCGCCTTGGCGACGCGCGCGACGGCTTCGACGGCTTCGGGGAAAACGTTCTTCTGGAAATAGCCGCCGGCAATCGCCACCCGCAAGCCGCCGATATCCTGCGTCAGCTGCGATGTGACAGGCTCGATTGGCCGCGTCGTGCATGCGGCATCGTCGGCGTCAGGTCCCTGCATCGCATCATAGGCCAACGCGAGATCGGTGACGCTACGCGCGAATGGCCCCAAATGATCGAAGCTCGCCACGAACGGAAACGACCGCGCGCGTGACAGCCGGCCATAGGTCGGCTTCAGGCCGAAGATTCCGCAGAACGACGACGGCACCCGGATCGAACCGTTGGTGTCCGAACCCAACGCGATCGGCACCAGGCCGCCGCCGACCGAGCTGCCGGAGCCACCTGAGGAGCCGCCGCTCATCCGCGTCGGATCATGCGGATTGCGCGAGGGGCCGTCATGGATGTTCTCGCCGGTGAAGTCGTAGGCGTATTCGCCCATGTTGAGCGCGCCGACCAAAACGGCGCCCGCGGCCTCCATGCGCTCGACCAGCGTCGCATCGCGCGACGGCGGCGCGAGGTCGCGATTGATCTTCGAGCCTGCGCGCGTCGGCAGCCCCTCTACGTCAAACAGATTCTTCACTGCGAACGGGACACCGGCGAGCGGACCGACTTTTTGTCCGGCAGCGACAGCCGCATCCACGGAGCGGGCTTTGGCGCGCGCGCGATCCGCGGTGACGTCGGTAAAGGAATTCAGGACGCCATCATGCGCGGCAATCCGCGCCAGTGCCGCCTCGGTCGCGGCGAGCGCGGTCATTTTGCCGCCGGCTACGGCCTGTGCGATCTCTTGAGCGGTCATGGCGTCAGGCTGCGTAGACACTGGCGGGCTCGGTTTCGTCGGGCAATGGGAATTCATCGACCAGGCGCGCCAGTCTCAGCGAGACTTCGAGGTTCGCGCGCACCGCCGGCCGCCAGGAATCGTCCACCGGCAGCGCCAGCGCTTTCGCGACGGCGTCGATATAGTCGTCCAGGGCTTCAGTCATTTCGCTCCCATTCAACGTTCTGGACGCATGATCTGATTATTGGGGATCATGCGCTAGTGAACCGGCAACGGCGGATGCGGGATCGCCGTCAGCAGCTCCTTTGTATAGGCGTCCTGCGGATTGCCCAAGACTTGTTCGGACAGCCCTTGTTCCACGATTCGTCCCGATCGCATCACGATGACACGATCGCATAACAGGCGCACCACATTCAAATCATGGGAGACAAACAGATAACTCATACCCATCGACGACTTGAGGTCCTGCAGCAAATTGAGCACCACCGCCTGCACCGAAACATCCAACGCCGCGGTCGGCTCGTCGAGGATCACGAGCTTTGGGTGCAACGCGATCGCGCGCGCGATGCCGACGCGGGCCTTCTGGCCGCCGGACAATTGATGCGGGAAGCGATCGAGCAGATTGACGGGAAGTCCGACCAGACCCGCGAGTTCCTCGCAGCGGGTGCGCAGCGCGTCACGTCCCTTGATGTCGCCGAGTTGCATGATGGGGTCGACGATGGCGCGTGCCGCGGTGAAGCGCGGATTGAGGCTGTCGGTCGGATCCTGGAACACCATCTGGATGCTCTTGCGCAGCGGCAGCCGCGCGAAGGCGTTGGGCAGCATGGTGCCGATCTCGTCGCCATCGAACACGATGCGGCCCGAGGTCTGGTCCAATAACCGCATCACCATCATCGACGTGGTGGATTTTCCACAACCGGATTCGCCGACCAGGCCTACGCTCTCGCCGTGGCCGACCGTAAAGCTGATGCCGTCGACCGCGCGGAACACTTCGGCCTCGACCGGTGGCTTGCGCGAGAACAGCTTGCCGAGCACGACCGTGGCGCCTTGCCGGGGATATTCCTTCACCAGCTTTTCGACCGTCAGCAGCGGCTTGGCCTCGCCGTCGACCGGCGCCGCTGAAGTCAATACCGGCAGCGCGGCAGCGTCCTCCTCCGGCAACAGGTCGCGCAAGGAGACGCCGATCCGCGGCGTCGCCCGCATCAGCTTCTTGGTATAGGCGTGTTCCGGGTTGGCGAAGATGTCGGCGGACTTCGCGGTCTCGACCACCCGGCCCTTTTCCATGACCACCACGCGATCACAATAGGCAGCAGCCAATCCGAGGTCGTGTGTGATCAGGATGGTCGACATGCCGCGGCGCTTGGTCAGCTCGACGATCAGATCCATCACAGCTTTTTGCGTAGTGACGTCGAGACCGGTGGTCGGCTCGTCCGCGATCAGGAGCTGCGGATTGCAGGCCAGCGCCAAGGCGATCACGACGCGCTGGCACATGCCGCCGGAAAGTTCGAACGGATAGGCATGATAACGCTCGCGCGGGCGCGCGATCTTGACCTGCTCCAGCGCCTCGATCGCCTTCTCGCCGCGATCGGCCACCTGCGTCTGCTGCACGTGCTGGCGCAGCACGTCCTCGATCTGGTCGCCCACTTTACGGATCGGATTGAGCGCCGCGCGCGGGTTCTGGAAGATCATCGAGATTTCGCGGCCGCGCAGGTCGCGCATCTGGTTTTCGGTCGCGGCCTTCACATCAATGCCGGAAAACATCACCGAACCCTCGGCGATCTTGCCGGCGCGATCGAGGATCCGCATCACAGCATAAGAGGTCACCGACTTGCCGGAACCGGATTCGCCGACGATGCCGAGCGTCTCGCCCTTGGCCACGGAAATATTGACCTGCTGCACCGCCTTGACGATGCCGCGCCGGGTGGCGAATTCCACCGTGAGGTCGTTGACGTCGAGCAATGGCTGCGCGGTCATGACTGTCTCCGCACGGGAGGTCGGCTCCCTCGCCCCGTTCTTACGGGGAGAGGGTTGGGGTGAGGGGCTTCTATCAGCGAATATAGCAAGCAGAGGAGTTCGCGGAGGCTCCCCCTCACCCGACGCGCTACGCGCGTCGACCTCTCCCCGCAAGCGGGGCGAGGTAAGAGGGCCGTCGCGCTCGAATCCTTACTCATAACTCACGTCCGTCGCTGCGGGTCGACGATATCGCGTAGACCATCGCCGAGCAGGTTGAAACAGAACACCGCGATCATCAGCGCGAGACCCGGAAACAGCGCGATCCACCATTCGCCCGACACCATGAAGCCGGCGCCTTCCGCGACCATGATGCCCCATTCCGCCGTCGGCGGCCGCACGCCGAGGCCGATGAACGAGAGGCCCGCGGCGTTGAGGATGGCGTAACCCATGGTCAGCGACATCTGCACGATCATGATCGGCATGATGTTGGGCAGGATGTGCACCAGTAGAATCCGGAACTCGCCATTACCCGACAATCGCGCGGCCTGCACGAAACCCGCATCGCGCCGGACATTGGCCTCGGCGCGGGCGACGCGGGCATAGAGCGGGAAATTCACGATCGCGGTCGCGATGATGATGTTCTGCACGGTATTGCCCAGCGCTGCGACGATTCCCATCGCCAGCACGAACAGCGGAAACGCCATGATGGTATCGGCGATGCGTCCGACGATGCGGTCGGTCCAGCCGCCAAAATAGCCGCCGGCGATCCCGGCAAGGCCGCCCATCAGGAACACCAGCACCACGGAAGCTACCGCGATGAACGTGTCCAATCTTGTCGCGACGATGACCCGGCTGAAGATATCGCGGCCCAATTGATCGGTGCCGAACCAGTGCGCCGCCGACGGCGCCTTCAATGCAGCTGACGTGTCGCTGGCAAGCGGATCGTAGGGCACGACATAGGGGCCGAATATCGCCGCGAACAGGATCACGACCAATAGCCCGAAGGCAAAGGCGGTGACACGGTTCTCGCCGAGCACATAGCGGGTGTGTTCAAAGATCGCAGCCAGTCCCGAGGTTCGTGCGGGACCGACGGGTTCAACGGCAGGCGCAACGGTGCTCATGGTTACCCTTCCAACCTCACGCGCGGATCGATTACGCCGTAGAGAATGTCGATGATCAGATTGAGCAGCACGTACATGACCGCCATGGTCAGCACGAAACCCTGCACCGGCGCGAAGTCCGACGAGATCAGCGCTTCCACCGCGTAGGACCCGATGCCGGGCCAGGCGAAGACTTTTTCCACCAGCACGTTGGCGCCCAGCAAAAACGAGAACACCATGCTGAGCGTGGTGATGACCGGCAGCATCGCGTTGCGGAACGCGTAAGTAACGATCACGGTGCCCGGCGACAGGCCAGAAGCGCGCGCGGTGCGGACGAAGTCCGAGGCCAGCACCGCCAGCATCGAGGCGCGCGTCATACGCGCGATCGGGGCCAGCGAGAAGATCGCCAGCGTCGTCGCCGGCAGGATCAGCTGGCTGATCGCGGAACGAAACGCCTCGAAATCGCGCGCGATCAATGTGTCGATCAGGTAGAAGCCGGTGATCGTGTTCGGCGCGCTGTAGAACACGTCCAGTCGACCGAGCGGCGCCGGCGACCAGCCGAGCCGGAAATAGAAGACGTAGACCAGCACCAATCCAGTGAAGAACACCGGCAACGACACGCCCGCCGTCGTCGTGATCCGGCAGAGGTGATCGATCCAGGATCCCGGCCTCGTGGCGGCGAGCACGCCGAGCGGGATCGCGATCACGATGGACACGACGAGGCCGAGCAGCGTCAGTTCGGCCGACGCCGGCAGGCGGTTGCGGATTTCGGCGGCGACCGGCTGGCCCGTTGTCAGCGAATTGCCGAAATCGCCATGGGCGAGATCGTTGGTGTAACGGAAGAACTGTTCGATCAGCGGCTGGTCGAGGCCGAGCTTTTTCCGGATCTGCTCGACAGCCTCCTTGGTCGCGGCCGGCCCGGCAAAATATGCGGCGGGATCGCCGGGCAGCGCGCGCGTCAGCAGGAATGTCACGATCACGACCCCGATCAGCGACGGGATCGCAAACATCAGCCGCTTGCCGATCATGGACAGCATGGCGGATTACGCCTTCACCAGCGCGCGATAATCGAGCCGGCGGTGGAACCAGTACTGATAGCCCGAGATGTTCTTCTGCATCGCGACGTTGACGAAGGGCTGATACAGCGGAATGCGCGGGATGTCCTTGAAGGCGAGATCGACGAAGCCTTTTACGTCGGTATCGTAAGTCGCCTTGTCGCCGGTCGAGGCTGCATTGCGCGCGCCGTCGATCAACTTGTCCATCTCCGGCGACTTGTAGCTCATGGTGTTGAAGACGGAATTATTGCCGTGATAGCACCAGTAGAAGAAGTATTCGGGGTAATCGAGCCAGCCCGAGAACACGTTGGTGTAGAGCGGCATTTCCTTCTTGTTCAGCTCGGTGCGCCAGTTGGCGCCGGGAATTTTGTTGATCGTGGTCTTGATGCCGATCTGGGCCAGACTCTCCTGC
>Ga0307515_10015100_pt1 | contig 14253 bp, 11 predicted proteins | sample 17_EM_MG_FD_194513 | JGI IMG/M metagenome (GOLD analysis project Ga0307515, IMG submission 194513) | Populus trichocarpa ectomycorrhiza microbial communities from riparian zone in the Pacific Northwest, United States - 17_EM | ecosystem: Host-associated > Plants > Roots > Unclassified | place...
GACGGCGGCCGACGTGGACGTGCTGGCCCAACAACTGGCCGAGGCGGGCGTCACCCTCGTGCATGAGCCGCGGTCGCTGCAGACCATGGGCGGCGGGTACGGCTTCCGGTTCTTCGACGTGGACGGCCGTACGGTCGAGGTGTCCAGCGATGTCGCGGTCCGGCCGCATCGCCGGATCGAGGAGGGCGAGTCGATCCCGGTCCGGCTCTCGCACGCCGTGCTCAACTCCGACGACCCGGCCCGGACCCGGCTCTTCTACGAGCGGCACCTGGGGCTGCGGCTCTCGGACACGCTGGTCAGCGAGCACATGGGCGACCTGATGTACTTCATGCGCTGCAACCCGCGGCACCACAGCTTCGCCATCGCCCGCGGCCCGCACGTCTCCGTGCACCACGTCTCCTTCGAGCTGCGCGGCGTCGACGAATACATGTACGGCACCGGGCGGGTCATGCGGGCCGGCATCAAGAAGGTGTGGGGCCCCGGCCGGCACCTGGCGGGCAACAACACCTTCTCCTACTTCATCGACCCCAGCGGCAACACGATGGAATACACCACCGAGCTTCAGGTGCTGGACGAGGACGCCTGGCACCCGCACGTCTACGACGTCGCGGACCCGCTCACCCAGGACCGCTGGGGTACGGCCGACCCGATGAGCGAGTTGATCGCCAAGGAGAGCTTCAACGACGTGGACCGCGGCGTGTTTGTCGCCCCGCCCGTCTGATCACGCCAATTCGGCGGCCACTTCGCGCAGGACGGAGACCAGCCACTGGTGCGCGGGCTCGGCCAGCTTCGCCTCCTGGCACCAGAAGCCCTCGATCAGGTCCACGGCGCCGAACGGCGGCTCGACGATGGCGATCGGTCCGTCCGGCCGGCAGAACCGCTCGGCGAGCCGGCGGGGCACCACGGCGACCATGTCGGTGCCCTCGATCACGAACGGCAGGGCCATCCACCCGGTCACCGAGACCTGGACCCGGCGGGTCACCCCGAGCTCGCCCAGGATCCGGTCCGCCGGGGTCAGGTTGTTGCGGCCGAACGTCGCGATCGCGTGCGGCAACGCGGAGAGGGCCGCGAGCGTCAGCCTGCCGTCCGTCAACTGCGCGTTGCTTTTGTCGACGATGCACACCATGCGGTCGGCGAAGAACAGCTCCTCGACGCCCGGAAAACCGTAGCCCATCGGGCCGATCAGGACGTCGTGGTCGAGGATCTCGCGGTCCGACTCGCGCGCGTCCGTACCGATCGAATCGAACTCCAGGGAAAGGTTCGGCGCCCGCTCGCTGATCCGGCGGACCAGCGGCTCGTAGAGCACCGCCAGCGCGTAGTCGCTGAGCACGAAGCGGAACACCCGCCGGCTGGTCGCCGGGTCGAACGTCTCGCCGATCATCAAGGCCTCGCTGAGCAGGCGCTGCGCGCGCTGCACGACCGGCAGCAGATCCTGGGCCAGCGGGGTGAGCTCGTAGTCGCGCCCGGAGCGCACCAGCAACTCGTCGCCGAACTGGCGGCGGAGCCGGGCCAGGGCGCCGCTCATCGCGGGCTGGCCCATGTTCAGGCGACGACCGGCGTGCGTGACGTTGACCTCCTCCAGCAGCACCCGCAGCGCGTGCAGCAGGTTCAGATCGGTCCCGCCCAGAGCCATGCCGTCGTCCCTTCGCCAGGGGTGTCGAGCTACCTTTGCCGATCACGCCTGTTTAGCATGGCAGCGTGGCAGTCGACGGGACCCGCGGCATCGACGCGAATCTCATTCTTGCCCTGCACGCGCTCCTGGAGGAACGCAACCTCACGCACGCCGGCAATCGCCTGACCGTCAGCCAGCCTGCGATGAGCGGCGCGCTGGCCCGGCTGCGGCGGCACTTCGACGACGAGTTGCTCGTCCGGGCCGGCGGCGACTACGAGTTGACGCCGCTGGCCGTCAAGCTCCGGCCGGTCGTGGCCGCGGCGGTCGCCGGCGCGGAGGAGGTGTTCGGCCGCGGCCCGGGCTTCGACCCGCGATCCGCCCACCGCACGTTCTCCGTGAGCCTCTCCGAGTATGCGATGACCGTCCTGGCCGGGCCGCTGGTCCGGCTGCTGGCGGCCGCCGCGCCGCACACCAGGATCGAACTCACGCCGATCCCGACGAACGGCGACGACCTGGACCTGCACCTGCTGCGCCGCGACATCATCCTGGGTCCGGCCGGGTACGGCATCCCCGGACGGCGGCAGCCGGTCTTCTCCGACCGGTTCGTCTGCGTCGTCTCCGCGTCCAACCCGCGGCTGCGGCACGGCGCCTTGAGCCTGGCGGACCTGGCGGAGATGCGGCACGTGGTGGCCAGGTTCGGGCCGGGCAAGTCGACGTTCACCCCGGACGAGGTGGCGTTGCACCAGGCCGGCGTCGAGCGGGACGTCCGGGTGGTCGTGCCCAGCCTGCACACCCTGCCCACGGCGGTGGCCGGGACCGACCTGTGCGCGTTCATCCCGCTGCGGCTCGCCCAGCGGTGCGCGGCGCCGCTGGGCCTGGTCGTCGCGGAGACCCCGGTGCCGCCGATTGCGCTGGTCGAGGTGGCCCACTGGCACCCGTCCCGGGCGAACGACCCGGCGCTGTCGTGGTTCCGCAACATCCTGCACGACGTCGCGGTCACCGTGGAGGACGACGGCTGACCCCCTGGTCCGCCCACCGATGGCTGGCATCCCGTTTGAGTATTGGCGCGAGAACCCCGCGTGTTCGTACGTTCGGCAGGTGACCCACTACCTTCCCGCAACGTCGCGTGGCTTCTCCCTAGGCCGATTCCGGGCGCCGGACGGCTCGACCTTCACCGGCCTGGCCGTGGACCAGCGCGTCCGCGCGCTCGCGGAGGGTGCGCCGGAGCCGGTGCACCTGCTGGCCTCCTGGGCGACCAGCCGGGACGACCTGGCGGACCTGGCCGGCACGCCCGGCGGCCGCTGGTACGGCGCGGCGGACCTGGTCCCGCTCGCGCCGCTGGAGCCGGGCCAGATCCTGCAGGCGGGCGCCAACTACCGCAAGCACGTGGTCGACATCGTGATCTCCGAGCTGGACGACGACAGCCAGGGCCGGACGCCGGGCGAGAAGCGCGCCTACGCCGAAACGATGATGGACACCCGCGCGGCCACCGGCGACCCGTACGTCTTCTTCGGCGCACCGAGCGCGGTCTGCGGCGCGCTCGACAACGTCGTCCTGCCCGTGCGTGCCGGCGCCAAGCACGACTGGGAGCTTGAGCTTGCCGTGGTGATCGGCCAGCCGGGCTACCGCATCCCCCGCGACCAGGCGCTGCGGCACGTGGCGGGCTACACCATCGTCAACGACATCACCAGCAGGGATCTGGTGTACCGCCGGGACCTGCCGAAGCTGGGCACGGACTGGCTGGCGGCGAAGAACAGCCCGACGTTCCTGCCGACCGGGCCGGTGATCGTCCCGGCCGAGTTCGTCGCCGATCCGATGGACCTGCGGGTGACGCTGCGGCACAACGGCATCGTCCGGCAGGACGAGTCGACCGCGGACATGATCTTCGACCTGGCCCGGATCGTCGCGTACGCCTCGCAGCGGGTGGCGCTGCGCCCCGGCGACCTGATCCTGACCGGCTCGCCCGCGGGCAACGGCGCCGCGTGGGGGGTGTTCCTGCAGGACGGCGACCTCATCGAGGCCGAGATCACCGGGCTGGGCCGGCAACGCAACCACTGCGTGGACGAGGCGCCGGTCGCCTCCGCAGCGGCGATTGCCGAGGCGACGCGGTGACGGCGAATCCGCTCCAGGGCTTCCAGGTCGACCGGGCCACGATCCGCCATGTCGGGTACGACCTGCAGCGGCCCGAATGCATCCTGGCCGAGCCGGACGGCACCCTGTGGACCGCGGACGCCCGCGGCGGCGTGATGCGCATCGACCCCGACGGCACGCAGGAGCTGATCAGACCGGCGGGGTCCAGCGACACCGATCCGCGGCGCTATCTGACCGACGGATCCCTGCCCAACGGCATCACGTTTGACCGGGACGGCGACCTGATCATCGCCAACTTCGGCACCGACGCGGTGGAGCGGATGACCCGGGACGGCCGCTTCGGCACCCTGTGCACCGAGATCGACGGCGAGCCGCTCGGCAAGGTCAACTTCGCGATGACCGACCGCCGGGGCCGGATCTGGATCACCATCACCACCCGGGTACGGCCCTGGATCCGCTCGATCAACGAGCGGACCCCGGACGGCTACGTGGCGGTCCTGGACGCGGGCGGCCTGCGGGTGGTGGCCGACGGCTTTGTCGGCACCAACGAGGTCCGCTTCGACGCCGCCGAGGAGTGGCTCTACGTCGTCGAATCGAACGCGCGCCGGATCTCCCGGATCCGGATCGACGACGCCAAGGAAACGGCGCGCGAGGTATTCGGGCCGGCGGAATTGCCCGGCACTCCGGACGGCTGCGCGTTCGATTCCTTCGGCAATCTGTGGGTCACCCTGATCCACGCCGACCGGCTGATCGCCATCACGCCCGAGGGGGAGATCCTGACCCTCCTCGACGACGGCGATCCCGAGCGCATCGCCCGATACGACCGGCACGTGGCGGCCGGGACAGTCACCGCCGAGCTCATGGGGCAGACCCGCGGCACCCTGGCGCCGCTGCTCGCCAGCCTCACCTTCGGCGGCCCCGACCTGCGCACGGTCTACCTCGGCAGCATTCTCGGCAGCACCCTGCCGTCGTTCCGTTCGCCCGTACCGGGCCTGCCGCTGGCCCACTGGAGGGCGACGTGAGGGCGTACGCGCTTGCCGGCTTCGATCGGAGGCCGGACCTCATCGAGGTGCCGGCGCCGCGACCCGGGCCGGGCGAAATCCTGATCAAGGTCGAGGCCACCTCGGTCAATCCCGTCGACGCCCTGGTGGTCGCCGGATTCTTCCGGACCGTTCAGGAGTACCGGTTTCCGGCGGTCATCGGCCGCGACGTCAGTGGTGTCGTGGCGAGGGCGGGCGCCGGCGTCGTGAACTTCGCCGTGGGGGATCCGGTCTTCGGCTTCATCAAACGCGACTACATCGGCGACGGCACGTTCGCCGAGTACGTCACGTGCCCGTCGGACTATTTCGTCGCGACCAGGCCGGACGCCGTCTCGCCCGTACCGGCCGGGGTGTTGGGTCTGTCCTCGATCACCGCGCAGGAATGCCTGGACGAACTGACCGTGAAGCAGGGCGACACGATCCTCGTCAACGGCGCGACGGGCGGGGTCGGCAGCTTCGCGGTGCAGCTTGCGGTGGACCGCGGGCTGCGCGTGATAGCCACGGCGAGGGGCGCGGAGGGTGCCGCCTACGTGCGCGGTCTCGGTGCGCACGACGTGGTCGACTGGACCGGCGACCTGGCCGGCGCGATCACGAGGATCGCGCCGGGTGGCGTCGACGCCCTGGTGGATCTCGTACGCCGCGACACCTCCACGGTCATCGGCATGGACGAGACCCCCGCGCAGCGTGCGTTCGCAGAGTTCGCCCGGTCCGTGGTCCGCCCGGGGGGTTCGCTCACCTCGCTGACCAACGGCGCCAATCCCGAGTATCTCGGCGACCTCATCGGCACCAACGTGCATTCCAGTCCCACGCCCGAGGCGCTGAGACGGGTCGCGGATGCGGTGGAACGGGGTGCGCTGCGGGTACCCCTTTGCGCCGTCTATCCGTTCGAACAGATAGCCGAGGCGTTCGCTCGCCAGCGGTCCGGCGTGCTGGGCAAAGTTGCCGTCGTCATCGGCACGGAATCGCCGGGAAATCGTTCCGCCTGATGGCTGCCATCGCGGCAAAGTGGGCTCCCTTTCCCGCGACGACCAACCAGACTCTTGCCAAGGCCCACGCGACCCCCCGCCGTAACAGGATGGAAACCGACCGTGAACCTCCCGAAAATGCCACGAACCCACGTCCTGACCTGCGCCCTCGCGCTACTCGCCACGACCGGCCTGGCAGCCTGCGGCTCCTCCGACGACTCGACCGGGACCGGCGCGTCCGCCACCAAGGTCACCATCGGCTTCTCGCCCTATAACCAGTCCGCGCCGGCCCTGGTCGGCCTCGCCAAGGGCGTCGAGGCCCTGGCGGAGTCCAAGGGCGCGTCGACGCTGATCGCCGACCCCAACAACGACCCGACCAAGCAGGCGCAGCAGATTCGCACCTGGATCGAGTTGGGCCAGGTGGACGCCGTCTGGGTGCTCGCGCTCAACCCGACCGCGATCAAGTCGCTGATCCCGTTGGCCCAGTCCAAGGGCGTCGGCCTGCTCGCCACGGGCACCCCGGCCGACTACGGCCAGAGCGCGACCGCCGCGGGCCTGTCGTACTCGGTCATCGACTACGCGGCGTACGGCACGGCGATCGGCACCGCCCTGGCCGAGTGCGCCAAGGAGCGTCTGGGCGGGAGCGCGAAGGCGCTCTTCCTCGCGAATCCGGCCGGCTCGACCGGCAAGGCCCAGCAGGACGAGGCGATCAAGGCGGCCCTGACCGCCGGGGCACCCGGTTCCACCATCGTGGCCACGGTCGACAACAAGAACGACCGGCTGGAGTCCCAGAAGGGCACGCTGACGGCGATCCAGGCGAACTCGGATCTCAACGCCGCCATCGGCGTAAGCGACGAGTCGACCATGGGCCCGGTGACGGCGTTCACCCAGGCGGGCAAGGACCCGGCGAAGTCCTGCATCGTCGGCGCGGGCGGCAGCGACGAGGCGCTGGCCGCGGTCAAGTCCGGCAAGGTCTACGCCGACGTGGCGATCCAGTTCAGCGAGGACATGGCGCAGAGCGTGGACGAACTCGTCCGATTCGCCGCGGATCCGAAGGCCGAGGGCAAGCAGTTGCTCACGCCGTTCAAGACAGTGAAGAAGTAAGTCGATCCCATGACCCACACGTCTACTCAAGACCGCGACGCGCCGGCGGCGGCGACGCCGCCCGGCGCGGTCGCCGCCCGGCGGATCGGGCGCCCGAACCCGGTGAGCGTCCTCGTCTTCGCCCGGGACCGCGGCATGATCGTGCTCTGGGTGCTGATGCTGGCCGCGTTCTCGATCTGGGCCCAGCCGTACTTCGCGACCTTCACCAACGCGACCCTGATCGCGAACGCGGCCGCCATCACGGCGATCTTCGCCGCCGGCGTGGCCTTCGGCGTGCTGACCGGCCTGCTCGACCTCTCCCTGCCCGGCACCGCCGCCGTCGCGGGGATCGTCACCGGCAAGGTCCTGATCAGCGGCGCGCCGGTCCTGGTGGCGATCCTGGCCGGCCTCGCGGTAGGACCGATCGTCGGCCTGGCCAACGGCCTGATCGTGCTCCGCGGGATGAACCCGCTGGTGGTGACGATCGGGACGCTGTCCGTGCTGACCGGGCTCGCGTCGGTCATCTCCGGCGGCGTCCCGGTCGACGGGCTGTACGCGCTGCACGCCATCGGCACCGACTCCTACTTCCGCATCCCGGCCCCGGTCTTCGTCGCGGCCGCCCTGTTCGTGGTCGGGACGATCTTCCTGACCAAGACCCGCGGCGGCACCCGGATGCTGTCGGTGGGCGGCAACGCCGAGGCGGTACGCCGCGCCGGCGTCAGCTCGTCCCGCTACGTGCTGCTCGGCTTCATGCTGGTGAGCACCTGCGCGGCGCTCGGCGGCATCGTCATCGCCGCGTTCGTCACCTCGGCCGCGCCGACCCCGAGCACGAGCGTGCTCTTCGAGGCGCTCACCGCGGTCGCCCTCTCCGGCATGCCCCTGAGCGGCGGCCGGGGGAGCCTGCCCCGGGTGCTGGTCGGCGCCCTCATCATCCAGACCATCAGCAGCGCGCTCGTCATCAAGGGCGTGCAGCCGTACTGGTCGACCGTGCTGACCGGGGTCCTGCTGCTGGCCGCCCTGATCGCCGAGCGTTCCCTGACGGTGGCGGTCGCGAACCGGGTGGTCGAGCAGAAACCCGCCGCCCAGAAAGCAGCAGTCAAGAAAGCCGGGAGCTGATCATGGTCCGTCCGCCCGAGGGCACCGCACCGGTGCTCGAACTCGTCGGGATCGACCTGCACTACGGCTACGTCAAGGCCCTGCACGGCATCGACTGCAAGATCCGGCCGGGCGAGGTGGTCGGCCTGCTCGGCGACAACGGCGCCGGTAAGTCGACGCTGCTCAAGGTGCTGTCCGGGGCGCACAAGCCGTCCGCGGGCATGATCAGGGTCAACGGCCAGGAGGTGGTCTTCAGCCGCCCCCGGGACGCGGCGGAGGCCGGCGTGCAGATGGTCTACCAGGACCTGGCCCTGGTGGACTCCCGCGACATCGCGACCAACCTGTGCCTGGGCCGCGAAACGCTGCGCAAGGGCCCGCTGGGCTGGCTGGGCTTCCTCGACAAGAAGGCGATGCGCCGGGCCGCGGAACGCGAACTGGCCAGCCTGGGGGTGACCACGGCGTCGATGTCCCACCCGGTGGAGATGCTCTCCGGCGGCCAGCGCCAGGTGGTGGCGCTGGCCCGGTCCGCGATGCGGGTGACCGGCAGCCAGCGGGGCGTGCTGCTGCTCGACGAGCCGACCGCCGCGCTCGGCTACGAGCAGACCCGCCAGGTGGAGGAACTGATCAAGCGGCTGGCCGAGCGCGGCATCGGCATCATCCTGGTCACCCACAACCTGCCGCTCTGCGTGGCGGTGGCGGACCGGATCGTGGTGCTCAACCGGGGCCGCAAGGTAGCCGACATCGCCACCGAGGAAGCCGACAACGACGCGATCGTCGGATGGATCACCGGCTCGAAGGCACCCCAGGAACAACTCGCCGGCTGACCACCCGGTCCGATCACCGCCAGACGGCGGGTTTCGGCCGCGGCACGATGATCACGTGTACGACTTCGAGACGTCCTACCGCGCCATGGAGAGCCGCGACCAGCGGTTCGACGGCCGCTTCGTGGTGGCGGTGACCAGCACGGGCGTGTACTGCCGGCCGAGTTGCCCGTCGAGAACACCGCGCCGGCAGAATGTGCGCTTCTTTCGACTTCCGGCGGCGGCCGAGGCCGGCGGCTTTCGGGCCTGCCGCCGGTGCCGGCCGGACGTGGCGCCGTCGTCGCCCGAGTGGAATGTGCGTGGTGACCTGGCGGCCCGGGCGGTGCGGCTGATCGAAGGCGGCGCGGTGGATCGGGACGGGGTGGCGGGCCTGGCCCGGCGGCTCGCGGTCAGCGAGCGGCACCTGCACCGGCAACTGGTGGCGGAGGTGGGCGTCGGCCCGCAGTTGCTGGCCATCAGCCGCCGCGCGCAGGTGGCCCGGATGCTGGTGGAGACCAGCGGATTGGCGCTGGCCGACGTCGCGTTCGCGGCCGGGTACGCCAGCGTGCGGCAGTTCAACGACGGCATGCGGGCGGCGTTCGGCTGCCCGCCCGGCGAGTTGCGCCGGGCGGGGTCGGCCGAGGGCCCGCTCGAGCTCCGGTTGCGCTACCGCCCGCCGCTGCCGGTCGCTCCGTTGCTGAGCTGGCTGGCCGCCCGGGCGCTGCCCGGCGTCGAGACGGTTGAGGACCGCCGCTACCGGCGCACGATGCGGCTGCCGTACGGCACCGGGCATGTCGCGGTGGAGTTCGCGCCGGTGCGGGCCGGCGACCGGTGGGGTGCCGCGACGGTGCGGCTGTCGCTGGCCGATCTGCGTGACGTCAGCGCGGCGGTGCAGCGGTGCCGCGAGATCTTCGATCTCGACACCGACCCGGAACTGATCACGGACGCCCTGTCCTGCGACCCGGTGCTGGGGACGCTGGTCCAGGCCGAGCCGGGCCTGCGGGTGCCGGGCTGCGCGGACGGGTTCGAGCTTGCCGTACGCGCGGTGCTGGGCCAGCAGGTGTCGCTCGCCGCGGCCCGTACGTTCGGCGAGCGGCTGGTCCGCCGGTTCGGTGAGCCTTTCAGCACCGGGGACGCCCGCCTGACGCACCTGTTTCCCACGCCCGAGGCGCTGGCCGAGGCGGAGCTGGAGACCATCGGGCTGACCGGGCGGCGCGCCGTGACGCTGCGGGCGCTCGCCCGGGCCGTGCAGGCGGACGGGCTGGTGCTCGACCGCGGCGCGGACCGGGAGCAGTGCGTCGCGGCCCTGCTCGCGCTGCCCGGAATCGGGCCGTGGACGGCCGGCTACATCGCGATGCACGCGCTCGGCGACCCGGACGTCTTCCTCCCCGACGATCTCGGCTTGCGTTCGGCCGCCCGGGGCCTGGGGATCGCGGCCGATCCGGCCGGCCTGACGGCTCGCGCGCAACGCTGGCGGCCGTGGCGCTCGTATGCCGCCATGCGGCTGGGGACCACTCATGAGAAAGGCAGGCAATGCGGCAATACCTCCGCGTCCTGAAGAGGACCGACTTTCGGCGGCTGTGGACCGGCTCCACGGTGTCCACCCTGGGCGACGGCATGACCTTCGTGGCGCTGTCCTGGCTGGTGCTCGCCGGGCCCGGCGGGACAGCCCGGCTCGGCCTGCTCGGCATCTGCTACACCGCGCCAGTTCTGGTGGGCGGCCTGGCGGTCGGCTATCTGCTGGACCGCTTCGACAAGCGGGCGGTGCTGATCGCGGACAGCCTGCTGCGCGCCGTCGCGGTCGCCTCGATCCCGCTGACCGCCGCGTTCGACGCGATGCCGGCTTGGTTGCCCTTCGCCGTGGCCGCAACCTACGGCCTGTTGAAGATGGTCCCGCTGGCCGGATTCCCCGCGGCGATACCGCAACTCGTCGACGAGCCCGATCTCGACGCCGCCAACGCGCTGGAGTCCCTGAGCTTCAGCGTGGCCAGCATGGTCGGCCCGGCCGCCGCCGGGCTGCTGATCAGTCAACTCGGCGCGGCCAACGTCCTGCTGGTCGACAGCGCCTCCTTCCTGGTCCTGGCCCTGGCCGCGGCGGCGGTGCGACAACCGCTCCGGCCGGACGCCGCGGCCCGGTCCGATACCGACGCGGGGCCGCCCAAGTCGGTGGCCGGCCTCGCCCGGGACCGCGTCATCGTCGCCACCACGCTCGCGTTCATGGCGTTCAACATCGCCGAGGGCATGCTGCTGGTGACCGCGCCCTGGCTGGCCGGAACGCACCTTCCCGGCGGCGCCGCCGTCCTCGGTGCGCTGCTCTCCGCGACCGCGGCCGGCGAGATCGTCGGTGCCGCCTTCGCCGGCCAACGCCGACCGCGCCGGCGCGTGCGTGCCATCGGCGTCGTCCAGGCGCTGGCGGCCGTGGCCTTCCTGGCCTTGCTCGCCACGCCGCACCAACTGCTGGTCGGCGCGGGATTCTTCGCCATCGGGCTGCTCAGCGCGCCGATGACGGTCTGGGCGCAGTCGCTTCGGATGCGCCGCATCGCGCCGGAACTGCACGGCCGCGCCTTCGCCGCGCTGCGCACGCTGATGCAGGCCACCCCGCCCCTCGGCTCGGCGCTCGTGACCCCGTTCCTGCTGCGCGACCAACTCGCCGCCGCGGCCGTCACGATGACCGTCATCGCCGGGCTGCCGGCCCTCTACCTGCTCGTCGCCGTGTCCGACGAGGCACCGGCGTTCGTTGCCGCAAGAAAAGAAACCTAATAGGTATTCATCAATGTATCCTCTGGCTCAGTGCTGCCGGTACTCATGCCCTGAGGAGCCTCATGCCCGCGTACCCGAAGCGATTGGCTGCCCTGGCCCTCGCCGCAGGTCTCTCCCTCGGCGGGGCCGCGGCGCCGGCCGCCGCGGCCCCCGCGCCGCTCGGCGGAAGCTTCAGCGCGCTGACCTACAACGTGGCCGGGCTGCCCGAGGGGCTGTCGAGCTCGCATCCGGCCACCAACACGCCGCTGATCAGCCCGCGCCTGGCCGGCTACGACGTGATCAACGTCCAGGAGGACTTCAACTACCACGCCGCCCTCTACGCCGGGGACAACCATCCCTACCGGACGGCGACCAGCGGCGGCGCCGGCATCGGCAGCGGGCTGAACATGCTCTCCCGCTATCCGATCACCGACTACGCCCAGATCCGATGGAGCGCCTGCAACGGCACGGACTGCCTCACCCCGAAGGGCTTCACCTACTCCCGGATCCGGCTCGCCGAGGGGGTGTACGTCGACACGTACAACGCGCACCCCAACGCCGGCGTCGAGGACGCCGACCTGGCCGCCCGCCGCGCCAACATCAGCCAGCTAGCCCAGTACATCGTGGACAACTCGGCCGGCAGCGCCGTGCTGGTCCTGGGCGACACCAACACCCGCTACACCCGCAGCGGGGACAACATCCGGGAGTTGGTCACCCGGGCCGGCCTCACCGACCCGTGGGTCCAGCTGATCCGCGGCGGTGCCGCACCGGCGCAGGGCTCGCCGGCGCTGGTCTGCGAGCCGGCCCAGATCACCGACGAGTGCGAGGTAGTCGACAAGATCCTCTACCGCGGCAGCGCACAGGTACGCCTGCAGGCAACCCGCTACCACAACGAACACGCCGCCTTCCTGGACGCCGCCGGCGCGATGCTCTCCGACCATGACCCGCAGCTGGTGCAATTCACCTGGACCGCAAGCGACACCCTGCGCGGCAGCGACCTCTACGGCGGCCCGCACGGCACCCCGTTCACCGACGCCCCGGCCCTGGCCTCGACGACTCCGCGACAATTCCTGCTACGCGGGGGCGCCCGGGTGGACCAGATCGGGGTCACCCTCGACAACGGCACCACGCTGACGCACGGGGGAACCGGCGGAACAGCCCGGACACTGACCCTGGCAAGCGGCGAACACGTCACCGGGATCAGGCTCAGCACCGGACAGCTGGACGGCCGCACCCGGATCTTCTTCGCCGAACTCACCACGGACCGCGGCGTTGTCGTCTCGGCGGGCACGCCCACCGCGGAGACGGTCAGTCTGACGGCACCCGCCGGCTGGCAGATCGCGGGCTTCTCCGGCCGCTCGGGCACCGAGGTCGACAAGCTCGGCGCCCTCTACACCCCCATCGCCTGAGCGGACGGGCAAGGCGAGCCCGCAGGCGCGTCAGGTCAGATGGCTGTCAATGGCTGTGCAGTCGCCGGCCGGGCGGCGGAGAGTGGGAAGGTGAGCCGGGGCGTGCCGCTCCGCGATTGCTGGAGGTGATGGCGTGTCCACGCACCTCGGCGATCTGGTGGACAGCGCGCGCCGGCAGTGCTTTGTCGGGCGTCGAAGCGAGCTGGCCGGTTTCGACGACGCGCTCGACGGACGTTCGCCGCGGCGGGTGTTGTTCGTGCATGGCCAAGGGGGCATCGGCAAGACCACATTGCTGCTGGAGTTCCGCGCCCGGGCACGCGCCGCGGGCCGCACCGTCGTGCAGGTCGACGGTCGCGACGTCGACCCGTCCCCGGCTGGGCTGCGGAAGGCCGTCCGGCTCGCCCTCGACTGCCCGGACGATCGTCGCCCGATCGCGCAACTGCTGGCCAGCGCGGTCCTGCTCGCCGACGGCTACGAGCAGCTCGCCCCGATCGACGACTGGCTGCGCGACGAACTGCTCCCCGGTCTGAACGCCGACAGCGTCGTGGTGCTGGCGGGCCGCGACCCGCCCGCCGCGCCGTGGCTCAGCGACCCGGGATGGCGCCGGATCGTGGCCGTGCGCCGCCTCGACCCCTTCGACCTGGCCGAAAGCGGCGAGTTGCTCGCCCATGCCGGCGTGGCACCGCCCGCCCGGCCGCATCTGGTGACCCTCGGCCACGGGCACCCCCTGACCATGGCGCTCCTTGCCGACCTGGCCGCGTCCGGTGAGGTGCCCAGCACCCTCGCCGACGCACCGGATCTCATCTCGACGCTGGTGGAGTCGTTCCTCCGCGAGGTGCCCGGCGACGCGCACCTGACCGGCCTGGCCACCTGCGCAATCGCCTGGCTGACGACCGAGGATCTCCTGGCACGGCTGGTGGGCGAGGCCGCCACCGAGGTCTGGCAGTGGCTGGCCCGACGGCCGTTCGTCACCAGCACCCCGCGCGGGCTGTTCACCCACGATCTGGTCCGCGACGTGCTGGACGCGGAGTTCGAACGCCGCGCACCCGAGCTGTACCTCTCGTATCGTCGAATCATCCGAGACCACGCGGTGGCCGGCCTGCGCGCCGCCACCGGCCTCGACCGGCAACAGCACGGGCAGCAGATGATCTTCCTGCTGCGCAACAGCCCGGTCACCGGCGCGATCTTCGCGCTGCGGGCGCGCGGCTCCGTCACGGTCGCCCCGGCCCGCCCCGACGAACACGATCAGGTCTGCGCGATCATCGAACGTTTCAAGGGACCGACCAGCGCCGCACTCGCCCGGGCCTGGCTCGGCGAGCAGCCCGAGCACCTCAGCGTGGTCCGCAGCGGCGACGGCGTCGCGGGCTTCGCCTACCACGTGCTGGCCCCCGGCGGTTCAGTGCTGGAAGATCGGGATCC
>Ga0307515_10015101_pt1 | contig 14250 bp, 1 predicted proteins | sample 17_EM_MG_FD_194513 | JGI IMG/M metagenome (GOLD analysis project Ga0307515, IMG submission 194513) | Populus trichocarpa ectomycorrhiza microbial communities from riparian zone in the Pacific Northwest, United States - 17_EM | ecosystem: Host-associated > Plants > Roots > Unclassified | place...
AATAATTAGGTATTGCTATTACTAGTTATATAGTTTATATATAATATAATACCTTAATGTTGGAATACAGGCATAGACAAAGGGAGTGGCACTGTTGGCAGTCATTCGTTTCACGTGATCTACGCGAGACGCGTATATATATTAACACTGCATTATAAAATAGAACCTTAAGAATCCAACTACACATCGCACTGCACGTATATTACGTCTATTGCACTGTATTAAAGTATCCCGACACTAATTAGTGAGCGCGTACAGATTAGGAAACACGCAGATAGCTTAAAAGATAGTTATACTGTCCACCTTACAGCAGATTGGAAGATAGTTATACTTATTCACCTTTCGTATTAGCCTATTTTAGTTAAAGAGAAAAAGAGAAACTACTTAGAAGTACTTGTCTGGTATCCACAACGACTACTAAATATCTTATTCTATCTATTTTAGAAGAATTACTACGTAGAACACCTTACCCTACTTAAATAACTTGAACCGCCCCCTAAACCGCCTTCTCAACCACCTCTTTAACTACCTCCTTAACCGCCTCCTTAACCGCCTTCTTAACCGTTCCCCTACCTTTACCCTATAAATACCCTTACCTACTAAAAAGAATATATAAAATATAAGATGTTAGGAACAGAGAAAGATTAGGAGGAAGAAGTAGCTAAATAAGAAGATGGAATTAACCTAGCGGAAGTCTCCAAGGATGAGCTGACTAACTACTTATAATATAAGATATACGTATACACAGAAATATATAACTAGCTAGACTTAATACTCTAGGAATCGTTCTAGGGAGATTTTAAGGACTTCACGGTCGATACCTTCACGTAAATCCCCTTATACTAGCTTTAGCAACTACGTAATTGCCTAAATATTAAAGGAGTATAGGTTAATATTAACCATAAATAAGGCAAAACGCTCCCTTAATCTTTATATAATATAGCATAAGAAGAAGACCAAACTAAATAGAGTAGAGAGATAATTAAATTAGCTAATAATAAATATGGACTAACGCTATCTAGATTAATTAAGGTATATATAATAAAGGGTACCTTAGAGGAATAATAATAAGCTAAAGCTACTGAAACCCAACTAATAGGTACACCAACTACCTCTACCTTTATATTAACTGCTACACCTTAACCTATAAATACCTCCGTTTTTATACTATCTGTTATAGCTTAACCCATAATAACATAGTAACTCCACGTATAACCTACGGACGAGGAGAACCGCCCTGTTACTACGACCGGCTATAGTAAGGAAATTATAAACGCAGCTAAGATATATATAGAGGAGCAGAAATACGGTAGTATAAACAAAAGCCTTAACTACAAATTAATAATATTCTACGATATCTGTAATTAAGTAGACGTACCCTAAAAAGCTTACCTTAAGGCATTCCCTACTATGCTAAAAGGACTAGCTTTAGACCACTTCTATATAAACCAACTATCCCACCTATTATTTGCCAAAGCTTATAAGCACCTTTAAAATTTCTTTAAAGGACTAGGATTTTAACGTAAGAACCTAGATAAGTGGAACACTATTATACTTGTAATAGTAATGGTAGGAAATACAGATAAGTCTATAAGCGAATGCCTCTAATTATTAATTTATAGACTTTGTTAACTATAGCATAGCCTTAGACCTACCTTATAAACTATAGACTTCCTTTATAATAAAATCGTTACTTCTTGCTAGGGAATATAAGTATATAGATATATAGTCTCTAACCCACTAGATAACCTTAGAGCCCTTATTAATAAACTTTAATCGTCTATTATAGCATATGAGAAAGAGTATATAGAGAAGATATAAGCTTTCTTTACGGACCAATAATTCTATAGAAGAGATAATAACTACAACTGTAATAACCGTAGTAACCGTAACAACCCCCAGCATAACCGCAACCGACAGAAACTATACTGCTTCGTATATAATAAGGAAGGATATCGCTTATAGAAACATACTAAAGAGGAGTAAGAAGAGTCTAAGACTAAGTTTAAAAATAAGTTTAAGGACCGCTTCTAGGAGCGAATAAAGTAATATATTATAGACTACGAAGGTAATAATAACAAGGATAATAACTCGGACGATAAGACTACTAACGTATTTAATGCCCTAGTAGTTAATATAGACCCCAGCACTTTATTAGATAAGGACAACTAGGCTATAGCATACTATACTTTATATGGTGAGATCGAACTAGACAATATAACCGCTATAGCTTTAGAACTAGCCAACAGAGCATATAGCTACGTAGTTATAACCATTAATACTATAATAGATGCATTCTATACCAAAACAGACCTATTTACATATAATACAACCTTATGCTACACCTCCACAAAGTTTATAGGTATAATAATCAACACTAGAGCCTCTAAACGTTCTACAGCAGGATACGGTTAGTTTCTTACACTTTAGAAAATTAATAAAGTACAGTTAAACGAGTCTACGAGAGGCATAGTCAGCGTACAGTTTGGAATAGGTTCTATATCTTCTATTAGTTCTATTAAGGTAGCTATACTAATAGGTACAGTAGAGTTTCACGTTATTAAGGTTAATACCCCCTTTCTACTTTACCTAGTAGACATAGATAACTTATGAGTGTACTTTAACAACCTAAAGAATGTCCTAATAACCCCCTTAAAGACCGTACCAGTCGTACGCCAATTTAGATACCCGTTTCTACTATAGAATACTTCATTATATATATTTATTATAAAGTCTCTTAACTAAAACCCATACTATTTAATTAATATAGAATTGCGACGCCTACACCAACGCTTTAGACATCCGTTAGTAGAGCGACTTAAGAGAATACTGGACCGCGCTGGCTATAAAAACAATGCTAATCGTAAGACCCTTAAACATATTACCCGCTACTGCTCGTACTATTAAAAGCACGGAAAGTCACTAGGTAGATTTAGATTTACCTTAAAAGATAACATTAATTTTAACTACTGTATTATCGTTAATATTATGTACATTAACAGTAAGCCCCTACTTTATATTATTAATAAAGGCACCCAATTCCAAATAGGTAGATGGCTATAGAATATTAGCGCTAAGTATATATAGGATATATTATAAGCGTGCTAGATCAATATATACCTAGGCCCCCTAAATATAATTACGCACGATATAGGAAAGAACTTCATTAGCAGAGAGTTTAAGCAATACGCGGTTAACATAGGCACTACTATAAAGAGCGTACCGGTTGAAGCTTACAACTTAATTGGCATGGTAAAGCGTTACTACGGCCCCTTGCGACGTATATACCATATTATCACTTCTAAGATACTAGGAATTGATAAGGACATAGCACTATAAATGGCCTTTAAAGCAATTAACGACTTTATAGGACTAGACGGTCTAATACCTATACTGTTAGTATTTAGAGCGTACCCCCAAATAATAGAGTCTGACGCACCCTTACCTATAGTAATATAGCGTGCAACTACATTTAAGAAAGCTATAGAGGAAGTAAAGAAAATATAAGCGGAGTGCTAGGTCGCAGATGCACTTAATATATATAATGGCCCTAGCACTACCGCAATCCATAATCTACCCCTTAACTCTTTAGTACTGGTCTAGAGGGAAGGTAATATAGAATAACCTAGATACTAGGCAGGACTATATAACCTACTAAATATTAAAAGAGAAATGTGTACTGTTAACCTACCTAGCGGCCCTATAAAGTTTTATAGTATTATTATTAAACCGTACTTAACAGACCCTAAATATATTTAAGTTAAAGATATTTAAGTTAAAGATATTTAAGTTAACGAAACTGTCCTAAAAACTACCTATATATATAAACCGTCTACAGAAACCGTCTCTATATAGAAACCGCCCCCTACTAAAATTAAAGAAGCATAACCACCTCGCCAAGGAAGAGGAAGACCCCGTAAGTATCCCCCTTATATTAATACTGCCGATATCACTGTATTTTTATAAGAGGATAGTAACCATAAGTAGTTTAAAACGTCCCGTTAAAAGGAAATCACAAAACTAATTAAAAAGGGCGTATTTAAGATAACTAACCCTTAGGATGTACCCGCAGGAGTTAGAATCTTTAACTTACAATTTATAGATAAGATTAAAAACCCTAGTACTAACAAAGCCTTTAAGAAATTAAGACTCGTCGTCTAAGCGTATAACGATCTTAAAAAGGGTATTATACTAACCTAGTCACCTACTATCTAACGAGTTAGCCAACGCCTTATTCTATATATTGTAGCAATATTATAAGGTAATAGTATACAGTTATACCTATAAGACATCTTCTAGGCGTATATCCAGTCTCTTATAAAGCTAAATTAAGACTTCTATATCCAACCACCTTATAAATTAGGAAGCTAACTAGGTATTGGAAAAAACTTAATCCTAAAAGTAATTAAACCTTTATACGGTGTTCTAGAAGTAGGTAATTACTAGTTTATAACCTACTATAATTATTATATTAAGGAACTGGATATAAACTTATTAATATATAACCCTTACCTCTTATAGAGCAACAGCCCTAACTACTTTAGTATTATTAGCCTCTAAACTAACAACACACTCTTTTTGGCTAATACTACCTTCGCGGATACGGAGCAATAATACCTAGAAAAGGCTCACTTTCTTACTAAAAAGCGCGAGCAACTTACGGTTAAGTAGTCACTTAAATTTAACAGATGCATTATTTAACTCTTTTAGGAAGGCAATATTATAATAACCTAGGAACGCTAGTGTAAGAACCTAAACACGGTCTACCTTAGCAAAGCAGCTATAACTATAAGCTTAAGAGATATTATCCGCGATGCACTAACTATAAAGGAACAATACGTTACGCAATATGCTAGAGGTGCGTATATTGCCTCTATATACTAACCTAAAGCCTCTTTTAACTTTTCCTTTACTGCCTAGGTAATTAACCCTAAAAAGAGCGATATTATAGCACTTAATAAACGACTTTAATGGCAAATTAATAACCTAGAAAGAGGCCTTATGTACATTAAGCTGGACATTAACACACTACGCCTACTTGTGTTTATGGATGCCTTATTTATAAATAATAGGGACCTCTTATTGTAAATAAGCTATATCCTAGTATTAGCAGATATAACGAACAAGGCTAATATTATGCATTAATTGTTAACTAAGTGTAAAAGAGTTACCAGAAGCGTACTAGCCTTAGAACTCTACGTAATAGCCCACGGATTTAATATCGGCGCCGTAATTAAGTTAACTGTTAAATAACTCCTACAGATTAAACTCCTACTTGTACTTTATACCGACTTAAAATTACTCTATAAATGCCTTATTAAGCTAGGCACTATATAAGAGAAACGTCTTATAATAGACGTTATGTGCCTTTATTAGTTATATAAACGTAGGGAGATTACGGAAGTTAAGTAGATTGATGGTAATAGCAACCCTACTAACTTAATGACTAAGAGCAAGGTATCTACGGCTCTTAAGAAGTTAATTAATACTAATTACTTAGAACTATAGGCTATAGAGTGGGTTAAATAAACAAACCTAAATTTAGCTTAGCGTTATAACGGCGCTAGGGTACGCCACCTGCCATATTCTACGGACCCTAAATTTAACTAGCTAATTAAGATTTTCCATACCCGGCATGGAAAATCGCTATTAGCTCGCTTAATACTAGCGCCTTAGCGGCCCTCGTAATATGTCCACCTACTACCCTAATAATTCTCCTTCTCCTTTAGCTTATTAATTTGCTATTTTTACTAGATAGCAATCCACAAGCTCTGGTTTAGAGGCGTTTACGTAAGTTGTTATACACTTACTGTTGTGAAAGAGGTTCTATTAGTTTTCTAGTATTTAAAGAGTTGCTAGTGTTGGAATACAGGCATAGACAAAGGGAGTGGCACTGTTGGCAGTCATTCGTTTCACGTGATCTACGCGAGACGCGTATATATATCAACACTGCATTATAGAATAGAACCTTAAGAATCTAACTACACATCGCACTGCACGTATATTACGTCTATTGCACCGTGTTAAAGTATCCCGACACTTAAGAAGGAATAGGTATATTACTATTTAAGGTAAATTACGGGTATAAGCTAAGAATATCGTTGTTACTATAATAAGTAAAGAAAATAAGTAGTATAGCTAAAGAGAGAATAAAGACGTTAATAAATCTTTATATAAACCTTATAGAATTAGTAAAAAAAGTATAAGAAAAAATAAAAAGGTACTATAATGCTAAGAGATCTAAGGGACTAGATCTTAAGGAGGGAAATAAAGTATAGCTACTATATAAAAATTTTAAGAGTTAATAACTAAGTAAGAAGTTAGACTACGTTAGACTAGGACCTTTTAAAATTAAATAGAAAATTTTATTAATTATATTTAAGTTAAACCTACTAGCTAAGATAAAGATCTACCCTATATAATATATCGCAATATTAAAACTAGTATACGGAAATATTAAGCTACTAGTTTATAAAGTAAATATGTATAAAGGATAAAAAGAAAACAAATAGTAAGTTTTAAAGATCGTTAGTTATAAGGATATTGACGATAAAATATAGTATAAGGTTAAGTGGATAGGCTATACTAAGACTACCTAGAAGCTACTAGAAAATCTAAAGAACGCTATAAAAAAGGTATAGGAGTATTAGAAGAGATTAGGTTAGGCAGTATTAATAAAAAAGGATTACTAAAGAATAAGTCACCTAAGGGGGACCTAAAAAGAGTAGTTGCTAAACTACTTAGATCTATTTCCTTCTTAGCTAGAAGAGAATCTGTTTTTTTATTACTAAGTTCCTATAGACCCTATTTTATAAGTTTCTACTCCTTAAAATAAACCTTCTTATAAACCTTCTTAAGACGGATTAACTAAGTGGACGCTACAAGATAAGACTTAAGGGCCCGTTACTAAGTATCGGCAGCCTCCCGTTCCGCGTTATAAAAATAGCGCAATTTTATTAAATTAATAGACAGTTTATTATCTAGCTGCGTAGTAGTAGATTAAATATAAGACCCTAAAATTAATTAATTAGGGAACTAGATAACTATTAAAAGTAATAGGTATAACGGAACCTTGTAGCAGGAACTATAATAGGCTTGTTAATAGGCTAGGTATATAGGAAATGCAAGTATAAAAGTTAACAACGTAATAATAACTAGTGGAGTGGTTGCCTAATAGATTAACTCTAATTATATTCTAAGAATTACTATAAAGAAGGAACTATCTAGGTAGGGACTAAGGGTCCTTAAATACACAACTATACTCCTATAAAATCCTTCTTATATATAATATACGTCTTATATATAAGGTATATAAGTTCCTCTCGTTCCTCTTATTTAATATATAGCATATTATATAACCTTAGTTACCATTTCTTGTTATATAGTTTTACCAGCTCTATTTTGGACCGTACTTATATTAACTAACTAGCTTTTTCTAACTCTTCCCTAAGTAGTTATAATATTATACTTAAAGCGTCCGTAATACCATCTCCCTCCTCTTTATCTTTGTCCTTAAAGATACCTAATATCTCTAAGTTGTTTATTAGAGGTATAATATCCGTCTAATTAATTTAGTTAATATTATTACTTATTATACCTAAAGCAATTTCTTCCTTACACGCCCAACGTCGTGCTCGCACTATTACTGCAATATTATCTCTTAGTGAGATTATACTATCTTCGTGTTCTTGTTGTTTAAAAGAGGGGTTAGTTTATATTGCGTTAGCAAGTCTATCTTTATAATAACTATCCTCTTACTTAAAGTGCACTAAAGCGAATATTCGTTTGTCCTATAATGTTTACTCTACCTCTAATACTAAATATACGCGACCTATTACTCTTAATAGTCGTCTAGTTCCCTAATTAATTTGTCTTAGGGTTTTATGTTTAATCTACTACTACGCGGCTAGATAGTAAACTGTCTTAAGCCCTTACTAAGTTAGAATATTCTTATAATGCGGAATAAAAGGCCCTAGATGCTTATATCGCGGCATCTACTTAATTACTTTATCTTAAGAAGGTTTGTAAGAAGGTTTATTTTAAGGAGTGGAAACTTATAGAATAAGGTTTATAGGAACTTAGCAATAAAAAAACGGATTCTCTTCTAATAAAGAAGGAAATAAATCTAAGTAGTTCGGTAACTGCTCTTTTTAAGTCCCCTTTAGGTGACTTATTTTTTTTAGCAATTTTTCTTTATTAATGCTGCCTAACCTAATCTCTTTTAATACTCCTATACCTTTTCTATAGCGTTCTTTAAATTTTCTAGTAGTTCCTAGGTAGTCTTACTATAGCCTATTTACTTAACCTTATATTATGTTTTATTATTAACATCCTTATAATTAACAATCTTTAAAACTTGCTATTTATCTTCCTCTTATCCTCTATACGTATCTGCTTTATAAACTAGTGGCTTAATATTCCTATACGCTAGCTTTAGCATTGCGATATACTATATAGGGTAGATCTTTATCTTAGCTAGTAGGTTTAACTTAAATATAACCAGTAAAATCCTTTACGTAATTTTAAAAGGTCCTAGTTTAACGTAGTTTAACTTCTTACTTAGTCGTTAACTCTTAAATTTTTTGTATAGTAGCCATACTTTATCTCCCTCCTTAAAATCTAGTCCCTTAGATCTCTTAGCATTATAGTACCTTTTTATTCTCTTTTATACTTTCTTTACTAATTTTATAAGGTCTATATAAAGATTTATTAACGTCTTTATTCTTTTCTTTACTTATTATAATAATAACGATATTCTTAGCTTATATCCGTAATTTGCCTTAAATAGTAATATGCCTATTCCTTCTTAAGGTGTTATATTATATGTAAACTATATAACTAGTAATAGCAATACCTAATTATTCTATATATAATTAATATAATGCCTTAGATACTGTTCTAGTATCTAATTTAGTCTTTCTATTTAACCGTCTATCTGCGGATAATATACAGTGGAAGTTACTACTCTAACTCCTTGCTCCGCTAAGAATACCTTCTAAAATGCTGCTATAAATTTTAGATCTCTATTTAATATAATCTTGCTTAATACTCTATATCTTATAAATACTTCTCTAACGTAGATTCTAGCAATATCTTCCGCTAAGATTTCTTCTATATATGCTATAAAGTATCCCCACTTTATAAGCTTATCTACTATTACTAAAATTGCGTTATAATCTTATCCGGTAATAGGATCTCTTAACTTTAGTAATTTAATAATAAAGTCCTATAATATAACCTCCTATAGTCTCTTTAGTATTTTAATAGGTTATAGCCCTCTATATAGCTTATGCCTTATTAGTTTATTTCTCTAGTAATCTAGATATTCCTTTATAACTTTTCGCGCTAAGCTTTAGATTCCGTTAATAATATACTCCTTCTAGAGTCTTAATACTAAGCCCGTGGCCCTATTATATCCTTAAGTTAGTTCCTTATAGAAGTCCTCTATAAACTATTCTGCTATACTTTTTAGGATATACTTTACTTCTTAGTGCTTATATATATCCGTTTATAGATCTTCTAGCTATACTTTTAGAATTCTTATACTTAAAAGCTTTTTAGTATCCCGTAGACTTTCCTTAGTTTGTTATCTTCTTAAGTTGCTATAATCTTTAGATAATTATACCTAATTAATCCGTCTATATCTTTTTATAGTAAAGCCCCTAATAGCTATTTATCGTTTTATAGTTTAGCCCTTTAACTTAAAGCGTCTACTCTTGTATTATCTGTACCCTTAGTATATTAAATCTTAAAATAGTATTCTATAAGTATCTCTGCCTATCTAACCTATCTTTAGTTAAGTTCCTTTATTATTAGGAATCCTATTAGGTTCTTATAATCTGTCTTAACTATAAATAGTTTCTTTATATCTTATAAGAATACTCTTTATTTCTTTAATACTATAACTATATCTAATAACTTCTTATTATAGATGTTATAGTTTAACTTTAGTAGTGTTATCTTCCAACTATAGTATACCACTAGGTGCCATCTATTTTAATATTTTATATAAAGTACGCCCCTAGTATATAGTCTAATACATCTATCTCTATAACCGTTTCTAGTCCTAATTAATAGATTTTAAGAACTGGCTCCTAGGTAAACAATTCTTTAACTTTCTTAAATAGCTCTTACTATTCCTTTCCCTATACCTATAGTTTTTCTTTCCTTATTAATCGCGTAAATAGCTTAATATTCTTTAACCATTGCGCTATAAACCTTCTGCAGTAATTGCAAAACCCTAAAAATAATCTTAACTATATAACGTTCTCTAGTTCTTACCAATTCACTATAGCTTTAATCTTCTTTAGATCTATACTAAGTTAGCCTAGTTTAATAATAAATCTAACGAAATTGGTCTTCCTTATAAAGAACTTATATTTCTTAATTACTACTAGCATCTATTCTTCTTATAGTCTCTTTAAGACCTATTTAACGTATTCCTGTCACGGCTTAAACAAATGCCTCTAAACCGAAGCTTGAACGAATGCTATATTACGAAGATACTAAGCTAAAGAGAAGGAAAAGGGGTCGCTAGGACCGATGTAAACAAATATATAGGGTGAGCCGCCAAGGCGCTAGCTTTAGGCGGGCTAATTATAGGTCGGCAGAATATGGCAGAATTTGGCAGGTAACGTGCAATAGCGCCGTTACATCACCCCCCTCTTTAAAGAAAGCCTGCCTTTAGGCTTAGTTAGAAATAGGGTAGTACTAGGCTTATAAACGTAGGATTACAAAATATAAGATGAGGAGATAAAGGGAATATAAGTACGTCCGGATTAAGTATAAAGGGCGATTATAGGCTAAGTAGAAGCACTAGGCCAAAAAGAGTAGCCGCTAAAAGTCTTAGCGCGGATCTAACCAATTAGATAACTTTAACCGGCGGTTAAAGTTCCTAGACATCTAATATTTTACGGTACTAGTAGAAAACGGCAGAATATAGCAGAATTTAGCAGACAGCTGTATTAGGGCTTTAGGGCGTTTTTGTCCCTATATTCTTCCGGTAACTTATCATCTTTATTATACTAGTATTTCATCTATTCGTCTAGGTACTTTGGGGGTCTAGGCGCATTAGGGTATTAGTTATAAAATTCTTTAAGCTTTTAGGGGTAGCCTATAAAGTTCCACATAGGGTACTAGGTTGGGTTAGGATCGTAGCCCTTCTATTAGATACGGTATTTTAGCATTCCCTATACTATCTTACAGGCCAGTATTTCGTTAACCTCCCATTTACTATCACCGTTTACTTAAACTAGTAGGGGAGGCTTATTCTTTTGTCTAGGTAATAGGTCGTTTATAGCTTTCCATAACTTATCTAACAAGAAGATAGGGTAAACCCTAATTAAATCTAGGAACTTTATTTTATACGAGTTACCTATCTTCTTAAGAACCTTATACGGTCCTGCCATCTAGTAGTCTAGCTTATAGCTAGGTCGTTCGGTCTTTTAATTCCTTATTATAACCCAGACTATATTATTAGGGGTAAAATCAGGCTCTTAATGGTGTTTGTTCGCCTACTATTTTATTAACCTCTAAGCTTTTTCCAAGTTCTTACGGGCTACTATTTAGGCCTCCTCCAATTATTTGGCGTACTATTAGGCCTTAGCATAGAATAGCTTCTCTCATATAGTTTAGGGTTCTTCTAGCCTTTTTTAGTTAAAGCTTATACGGGGTAAGTATCCTATTTCTAGCTAAATTGGGGCAAACCCTATAGAGTTATAGGGTAAGGTTACTTACGCGTAGTCTATTAAGGGTAGTAGTTTAGACTAGTTATTCTAAAAATAGTTAACAAAGGGCCTAAGCCTTTAGTCCAGATACTAATTTATAATCTTTATCTAACCGTCTATCTAGGGGTAATAAGCCGTAGAAAGCTTTAGCTTAATACCTAGGATTTAGGTAAACTTATTCTAAAAGGCCAATATAAACTATAGCCTATAATTAGACATAATAGTATTTAGTAATCCGTAGATTCGGTAGACGTAATAGACATATAGCTAGGCTGCCTCTTTAGTATTAATATTCTTATAACATAGAATTAAGAACGGGCGTTTACTAAAGCGGTTAACTATAACTATAACTATATCATATCTGTTACAGTCCCTAGGTAGTTTATAGAAGTCTATAAAGATATACTACTAAGGGCGCTCTAATATCGGGAGTGGCTTAAGTAGTCCTAGGGTCTTATCCCGTGGGATTGTAGCTCTCTAGCAGTCTTTACAGTTCTATATATATTAATTAATATCCACAACCATTCTCGGCTAGTAGTAACGGCAGTTAATGATTTTATAGGTCTTATTCTTGCTAGGGTATACTATAGAGACTTAGCAATAAGCTTCGCGGATTAGTTTAGTTTATAGATTATTAATATTAGGGACTATAAGCCGCTCCTAGTATAGGAGTAATTCTTCCTCCGTCTTAAAATTGGGGTTTTTTTTCACGGCTTATTTGCGGAGGGCCCTTAGGGCGTCAGCCGTGCGGTTTACAGTTAGGAGGCGGTTAATTAGCCCTATTAGCTTATTTAAGGACTCCTTTATTAGTGCTAGCTCGTTTTATTAGGAGTCTAGCTCCTTAAGGATCTATAAGTCAAGCTATTCTAGATAGAGGAAGGCGCGCGTCCGATATTAGGTCTTTAGCTTATCCTAGGGTCCTATATCTTATTCTCTTTAGGTTAAGGCATTAACCTTAAAGTTTTACTTGCTAAAACAATATATAATTATAAAGAAGAATTAGGAGAGTATTTTGGCCTACTAGGCCTATTGTTTAGTAAGCTACTTTATAGTTATAAAGTACTTTAGGGCTTTATAATCTGTATATATCTTAATCCGGGAATTTATACCTTTAAGCTCTACGCGCCATTAAAAGAGTAATTAAATAATAGCTAGTATTTCTTTATTATATACTTTATAGTTACACTTAGCCAGGTCTATTATCTTTAAGAAAAAAGCCATAGGGTACTATTCGCCATCTAGATATAACTGTAATAGGATTCCCGCTACAACCCTATTAGAGGCGTCCATTTCTAGCATTAATTTAAGGTCCAGGTTATAGTAATAAAGAATTAGGGAAGAGATAAGCCGATCCTTTATCTCTTTAAAGGCTTCTATACAGCTATTATTAAAGACAAAAGGTATATCCTTCCTAGTTAGTTATATAAGAGGTTTTGCCGCAATTCCGTAGTTATAGATAAACCAGTAGTAGAAGTTGTAGAAGCTAAGGAAGGACTAGATTCCTTTTACTGTATAAGGGGGCTTCTAGTTACGGATTGCCTCTACCTTCTTACATTGGGAAAATATGGTACCCTTTCAATGGCCTCAATGGCTGGTGGTTGACGTAATTGGCGCGCAGTTGAGGTCATTTGGCAACTCGACCGACTAGCCTATGTCGTGTTTTTTTAACACGCAGCCTGCGCGCAGCCTACGCGCAACCTACGCGCAACCTACGCGCAACCTGCCAGCAATCTGCGCATTTGGCAACTATAATTATATTTACCTCTTTTATACTAATAGCATATTTTAAATAAATAAAAGCTATTTTAAAGCTATTTATAAGGCTAGCAAAATAAATATTATTATTTTAGATAATTTAATATAATATAGCGATAGTTCTCTTCTACCTATCTACCTATTAACTTACCTACCTGCCTATCTACCTACCTACCTGCATCGCCTACCTATCTACATTACCTACCTGTCTATATTGCCTACCTATTTGCATTACCTACCTATCTGCATTACCTACCTATCTACATTGCCTACCTATCTGCATTGCCTACCTATCTGCATTACCTACCTGTCTGCATTGCCTACCTGTCTACATTACCTACCTGTCTGCATTACCTACCTATCTGCATTGCCTACCTATCTGCATTGCCTACCTGTCTGCATCGCCTACCTGTCTGCATCGCCTACCTATCTGCATCGCCTACCTGTTTACATCTACCTACCTGTCTATATCTGCCTACCCGTCAGCATCTGCCTACCTGTCTACATCTGCTTGCCTATCTGCATCTGCTTACCTATCTGTATCTACCTACCTATCTGCATCTGCTTGCCTGTCTGCATCTGCTTACCTGTCTGTATCTACCTACCTGTCTGCATCTGCCTACCCGTCAGCATCCCTATTTATGCCTACCTGTCTATGCTACCTTGATTCGATCAATTGATCGAATCGTTTATAGTGTTCGCTGGCTAGTCGTTGTCGTCTGGCTCTGGCGACAGTCGTCTGGTTCTGGCGATGGTCGTCTAACTCTGG
>Ga0307515_10015102_pt1 | contig 14249 bp, 17 predicted proteins | sample 17_EM_MG_FD_194513 | JGI IMG/M metagenome (GOLD analysis project Ga0307515, IMG submission 194513) | Populus trichocarpa ectomycorrhiza microbial communities from riparian zone in the Pacific Northwest, United States - 17_EM | ecosystem: Host-associated > Plants > Roots > Unclassified | place...
CTTAGGCGCGTCGCGGTGGGGGGTAGAGAGGGTGATCTGTAACGGTTGCACGAGACTGTGACCGCTTACAAATCCGGGACACCTATGGATTGGCCCGACGAGCGGCAGACTACGTTTTTTCAACTCGTCAGTTCCGCGCGGTGTCAGGTCTCTGGGCCCAAGCTCCCTCTCTTCATTCATTCATATTCCTCTGGTCGTACACCCACGCTTAACGGTCGTAAAAAACGCTCTACCCACCCCTAAACCCATCCAACATCGTGAAGTACGAACAGTCCGAGTACCCATGTGGAGATCTCTTGTAAATGTAGCAAAGGCCTCCTGACAGCGACCCCGGAAGGACTGAAAAGTGCTCAAAAGTACGGCATAAGGCCCCGAAATAATCATCTTCAATCATAAGTCCAAAAGGTGTCAAAAGGCGTCAAAATCTTTGAGTTATTTTTCTGATGCTCGTCAAACGAGATGAAGGCGTATTGGGAAGACAAGGACTACGCGTCCGTCGCATCAGGCCACTGCAGCCATCTGCTCCGTGCAGCTAGCACGAGGAAACACATACGTTTCAATGCTATCCGGCTTGGGAGGGATCCCAAGCACATGGTGCTAGGCGCCGCGACATCATCCACAACGACATCGGAGATGGTTTGTTTCTGCGACTTCTCTCTCCTTTATCTATGGGAGAGCCACGCATCGCACTCCTTCAGTCCCACTTGCCTGATTAACCTTTGGACTCGTTGAAGACGATATCGCGGTGTACGCCCACGAGACGCCGTTCACGGTCAGGAGAAATGTAAGTACAGTTGGTCCTCAGAGAGTCGTCTGTTCGAGGCATTCAGCGTCAGAGTGTCGGGAGTCGGTGCAACCGGTCTTGGATGTCATCCAGACATCGACATACAGTGACATACAGGAGGGAAAGATTGAAACCCACCAAGCTACACGAGCATTTAAGTTCGCAAACTCAGTGTCGAACCTTTCAACACCGTCCGACACGGTGATCCTAGTATCGGTAAAAATGACCATGCGTAGCTTGTTGTCGGGACCCCAGTTCAGAATTCAGGCCCGCCCATTTGTAATATTTTGGAGGGGACCTCACTCGCCGATGATTGGATTCGGATTTTCTTTTATCCCTGCCTTTCGTGATATGGTATGTGGATTGACACTCCCAATGGGACCGGCCTCATGCAGGCGCAACTGATACAACTTAAAAGCAGCTTCTGTTACTTTCCGATACCCTCGACCAATTGGTGACGTCTGCAATCTTGACCAGCTCTAGAAGTGGTCGTACTATCCATCCTCCTCTCAGCCCGTTCACCCTAATCTGGCCGTCGCAAGCGCTAAAGCAGCCCCCCCACCCCGTCCATCTTCTTTTTATTCCCCGCATCACTGGCTCCTGTCTCTGTTCTAGCTCTTGTGGCATTTCACCGTTGGATAGGTAAGGACCTTTCACGGTATCCCCCCGGTTCACGACTCTGTGGCGGGGCATTGGACTCGACTTATCCAATAAGTTTAGTAGATGCTTCTTCGCCACGTCGTCCTCGCCAGGATTTCGGACCGGTGGGAGACATCCCGTGTCGAGTCTCGAGAGACTACCATCGATTTGAGGAACCCAGGACACCCATGTAGGCCCCTTGCGACGTTCTTGCGTAGGCTCGTGGACAGATTCTGGTTTGTTTCGGTGCGGTCGAAGTTCCTCGTACAACACAACAACCAAGTTCATTCGGATAACATATAACTACAAAAGGTCATACACAAAGTGCTAAGTAACCATACAGTGGACACGTATTTACAAAACACGAGGTTCTGTTGAAATACACAACCCGAGATTAAAGAAAACGTCAAGGAAGGGGGGCATTAGGTTCATGTCATCTATATCTCTTGTTCGATCTTCATATCAACGTCGTCAGGATCGTCTGCGTGACTTCCGCCACTCGACTTCTCCCTCAAAGCGTGGGCAGCCTCCTCCGCTGCATCGACGGCCTCCAGGAGTTCCGCCTCTGCGTCTTCCTCCCCTTCAGCGTCGTTGTCCACTTCTTCCAAGCTGGTATCAGCAGGGTGGATATCGTCGGCCTTGTTGGAACCATTCGGCGTACTAATCTGTGGGTGGCTTCCCACAGGAGACGGACTGGAAGCCGATACCTTCCCTCTGTCCGATACTCGTGAGGGACTCACATTCTCCACAAGATGATCCAAGTCCGAGCGCGCCCGCACCGTGGCAGATTCCTGGGGGGTCCTAGGAATTCCGTTACCATTCGCTCCGTTTTGATGGGTAGTTTCCGAGTCAATTGGGTGCGTCGCGTGCGGTCGTACATCTTCAGGCCTGGATGGTGGAGGAGGGGTTCGAGAGGGTTGTTCGTAATTCATCCCAGGCCCAATGACGACCGTGTCCGTCCGTCGGAGAGAAGACCCGGTGGTAGAAGATGAAGGCGTTCGGTCGTGGAGTCCGTTGTCGTTGTGAGCGGACGGAGGGGGCGGATTCGTCGCGTTGGCGATCTGTTGCTGAGACCGGTGGATCGCCAACGCCTGTTGGACTTGCTGGTACTGTTCCCGCTGTTCTCGTTGTTGTTGGCTCTCAATCGTCCCACGCCGCTCTACCCGTTTCATCTTCTTACGACACCTGCGGTTACACACACAACGCGTAATAGCAATCAGAACAGTTAGCACTGAACGCGTGATGATCCGCACAACCGAAGGATAAACACTGACTTGTCGCAAACCGTCCCAGGCCCTTCCGGCCCTGGTCCCCATTTCTCGACGCATTTACCATCTTTATAGCGACCGACGAGCCCACACTGACGGCAAATCCGTTGTCCCTGAGCGTTCGTCGGCGGATACCCACCTGGGCCTAACACATGTGTTTGGTGGTGGGAAAGGTTTCCTGGATTCTCGGATCAGCGTAAGACAGAAAATTAATTACGATAACGAGTCCCACCAGCTAAACTACCACCCCTACTCAAACTACTGGCCATGCTGGCGGAGGTGTTGGATTTCCTTACTGGAGGTGCACCAGTGACCGGGGGCGCGAAGATGTGCGTTTGATAGGAGTGCATTCCCGCACCCTGCCCAGGACTGGGATACATCCCGACCCTGGACGCAGAAGTCTGAGTTGGAGAAGGCGATCGAGGAGGATGAACAGCATGTGCGTGGTGAGTTTGAAGGTGCGGCGGGGGTACTGGGTAGCCGTATTGACTAGGGGGGGGAGGTTGACCGTCGTGCGGTGCGGAGGTCGCCTCGATCAACATCTCATCCAGGCTCGTCGAGCTTGAGCGGCTCGACGGCCGATGTGGTGAATGACCCCTACCAGAACTGGCATCACTGCGATTGCGATTGCGTCTCGTGGCTTCTCGGTGCGGAGGTGTCGGGCCGTGAGATGCGTTAGCTGGAGGTGGCCTTGACGGTGGTGGTTGTGGATGGGCGTGAACGGTGTTTGGCTTCGGACGCGGACAATCATTAAAAAGGGTTAAAGTTACCGATAAACGCAAAACGTACCGATCCACTATATTTTCCACTTTCAATGAAGACGGAGTCACCTCCCCTTAACTTCTTGGCGGGAGGTAGGCCCCCTGAGGAATGGGACGGACCATCAAGGCTATCGGCACGAGGGCGGACACGACTACCGGGTTGAGGGACAGAGAAGGACGCAACGGGAGATGAGATGGAACCTGATGGGGGAACCAGTGCGGTGGGGGTTTGATGGAGAGAAGGAGGTTTACTGTGCACAATATTGGCCAAGGGTGGTGGTTGTCGATGGTGGTGAGTGCGCGATCGATTGTTGGGGGGCATCGACTCCTGAGGGAGGTAGGCGGGAGGGGGGAAAGGACCTGCATTAGGGAAAGGCAGCTCTGGAAGGTGAAGGGCTAGCTGTTCTGGCGTGATCTCGACGAGTTTACCTCCAGCGTCGGCCATCCTCCTATTGAAACCTTCCCGAGCATCCCTGATTCTGAATTCGCAATGATCCAAATAGTGGTTGAGCTGATTCCAGAGTTCTTGCAAAATCTTGATCCTTGCTTGGGCCTCGTCGCGCTCGATTTGCATCCGTTCGAGTTTGTTCTCGCAGTCTATTAATCGCTTCATAGCCGACTGTGAAAGAGCCTCGGGTGACGGGGGGGAGGTGGAACTCTGGGGTGAGTTCTGGGTCAGACCAACCATACGCTCGTATTTTTCCGCGTTCCTTCTTGCGATGGCCAACTCTCGCTTCAGGTTTTCGTTCTCCTGTAGCGTTTCGGCCAGGATGGCGGCAAGCTGAGCGGGGCTGTTAGTGGACGGGGGGGAGGGACCGGAGGTGAGGACGGAAGGACGAGGATTCCGGGGTGAGGTGGTCATGGGAGTCTTAGAGGAAGAAGGATGGGGACCGGATGAAGTGATTGTCATTGTTGACATGGTTGACGGGAGCGATAGTGGTGGCGGAAGCGTCGGCGGAGGCGGGGGGTGTGGCGCGCTGATGGAAGAAGGTCTCGGAGAGGCTGTTGACATCGACCTCGACGATGCCGACGACGGTCAGGATGACGACGGACGTGGGTGATGGGAGAGATGATGTGGGGGGTGCGGAGAAGAGATGCCGCCAGACATAACGAGTCGGGGTGGCTGATAAGACCGGAGATGCGCTCCCCTCCGAGTATTTTTTTTCTTTCGTTTCATTTTTATTTTATTCTCCACTCGCATCCCCCCCTCCATCTCTCCCTATAATGGTTCGAGCAGACTAGAAAGGGATTTTGCTCGTCTCTCGTCCTGCTGACCCATCCGGGCCACTATGGGAGCGTCTCTGAGGATACAGCGCTTGTTGTGCATCTGATGACCTGGTTCACCGCATCTGCTTGGGATAACTCGCTGCGCCTCCCAATTCAGAATGTTGGCAAACCTGATGGCAATATTCTAATACATACCATAGTAATGGCCCCGCTTTCTCTCCCCATCGACCATCGGTCTCTCTTCTGTGCTACCAAGGCGCAACCGTCCCGAACATCTGGCGGTATGAATTCGTTATCTGTTCCCGAAAAGGCAAACACGTAACGGGCGTTCCGGTTCCCGTTCCGGACTCAAGACCAGCCTACTGCCGCCACCATTCGGCGCAAATGCCTTCGGGGAGGAACCCTCTCCTCAATCAATTCATCATCCTCGTCTCCTCATTTTAATTTTAGATCTTAGATGTCAGCCGATGATCGACCTCTCGAAACACTCCCCCGCTGAGTGCTGATCGTTCCTCCTGCCGCTCTTTTAAATGAGCCCACAACCGCTGCACAGCACCGAGCGTGCCTTCGCGCATTGCCGCAGCGCCCGGAGCACTTGTCTTTCATGAACAACAGGGAGGGTGTCGCCCCGGATCAAACCACTAGCACCTTCCCTGCCACCACTCGATGGCCGTGATAACCAACGACCGAAACCTGCTGCTTCTTTCATCTGCCTCCGATTGGCCACCCCGGCGTTCACATGACCGACACTCCGCCCACCATCTTCCAATCCCCGCAATCCGTCGGCCTACCTCATCGAACGAAACACCACCAAATCTGTCATTTTATCGTCGCTTCGCGCGTTCGTCACTATCTCTCTGATTGAACTCTACCGGTACCGTTTCCAAGTCAGCGTAGCAGAGAACATTCGGCAGGGCAGGTTCCGCCCGTGTATTCAAACCCGTAGATAAGCATGGACCCCACGCGAGGAGAGTGCCGATGCATTCCTTCACCCTGTGTACGTAACGGACTCATTGTAACAGGACATTCAGTACCGTATGAAAGGTGGACCTAAAACTACGACAACCAAACAGAGTACACATCGGAACAGAAGACGCCAATGAATAGGATTGTGTGGCCGCCTGACCCAGATGAATCAGTGCTTGGGTTCTCTTCTTTCATTATCCCAATCCTGAGAGGAGAATTACCCAAACGAACAGTTCCGAAGCAAAGAGATGTGGTACGGCTCAGATCTACGGCTGACCAACGTCGATTCGAGATCTTGTGCTTAGCCAAAATATCCTGTCACCACAGCGAGTACAACCTTGACAGGATCTTCGTGCGCCGCGAGCGGGATCGAATGGAACTCCGAGGAACGTCTTTCCCAAGTGCGTGACTCGACTCGGGCCGGCGCGGTAAGTAAGAATTACTACTTACGATTCTGCATGGCAATGGCTGAACGTAACAGGTGTGCATTTTGCAGCTTCAAAGTCGAGACACTGTCAAGTCTGTTTGACACAGTCGTGACTCCCCAAGTTATCACGTATCGTGAGGGCAATCATCGATATCGTGACGGGATTATGAGGTCAAGTGGCGCGTGCCCTTGAAATCAAATAACCTGATCGGACCGGTGGTGCGAGTGGTTCTCCCACTTTGCCAATTTGCGAGACTTCTCCCAGCATTGAATCGTATCCCTGGGGTTGATGAACATCGATGGTCCATCGCTCGGTCACGATCTGCATGGGTTTACCAGAGCATCTGGCCGCTTTCTCATGTACGCGTGACCGTGGTGTGTCAGCACCGGTGTGAGATAGGATCCCAAATCACCAATTATAAAGGTTCTCACCTATGGAGATCCTCAGGCTACACGGATCCTCTGGTTATGATCCTAAGCGCGACTGTGCTTGGGTACTGTCGAAAACAGGCCATCACAGCTTGGCATCGATATGTACATTTTTTGGGGAAGAAAATTTCCCGAGGGTGGAATTTTCATGGCCTCACATCGACGCTGCCTGAAGATTTCCATCACACTGCACCGGCGAAAAACCTTGCAGGGAAACGACGTGAGTTGAGGTCATCGAACACAACGTCTGCCTTCAAATTAACAAGTCCGGGTCTTACAGGAGGTGCCCCCGCCGAACCTTGGGCCACTGCTCCATCAGACCGCATGTGGCTAAACAGGTGTTTCGTTGATGATTATACACCTTATATCCCATGCTTCCCAAGTAAAAAGAACAGAGAGATGCTGGAGATACAACACCTATAGACTCGAATGGCGAAAAAGAGTTGAGAACGACAATAAGGCTTCCCAGAGGCACGCCCCCTGATTCCCTGCCAGAGCCTTCACTGGCTCTTGGTGCCCTTTGCGACAGCCGTTAATAGAGTCCGCTAATGATAGGAGATAACCCGTTGTCTATGACCTCAGGACATGCGAAATCCGCCCTCTTCCCGAGGCCCGTTCCAGGTCCGAAGCTCAGGTCCCGTTTCGCAGAATCTCCGAAACATTTCTGTCGACACGAAGAAACGCATTGAAAATCAGTTTCAAGAGGGACGCCCCTGGTTTGAGTAAGCGAACGGACCTGGAAAAGTGTGAAGTCCTGCGCAAATAGCTCTTTTGTAACCGAATCTTCAAAAAGACCAAGCAGTGAACCCTCCGCCCCAACGTTCACAGAGATACCTGTCCCAACCTCTACGCAACCGCCGAAGGTTGAGTTCTGTGGAACACAGGTCCCTCCAGAAACCAAGTCAAAATCACCCGTGACGGTTTTAGGAACCTCCAGGGACAGTTGGACAATAGCCGATCCATCTACGTTGGCGAAAACTTTACCCTCGACCAAGCCCAACGCGGTGATACCCAGGTTGACCTTCCCTGTTTGTTAGCCCGCGGTTTGCCAAAAGAAGGGTAGCCCGCTGTACCTGAGGAACGATGTGAACCTCGGCGTTCCCAGTAGCGTTCACGGATGGGGTGGCAGAAAGTTTTAGATCTGAAACGCGATTGTCAGCCAGAACGAACCGGTAAGAGGAAAGGAAGAAGCACATACTTGAAGTACCAGGCTTGATCCCCTGAACGAGATTATCACCGTCGCGTGAGGGGAAGACTATTTTAGTCCCTTCAGTGGTGAAGGAGAGCTCAGTCTGCAATTCGATGCTTGTGTCTAATACAACCGTTGCAAATGCATTAATTTCGAATGTCGGCCCGATGGTAAGGATTCTGTGGTAATCCGAGTTCAAAATGGGGTTGCGGTCCTGAGACGAACGACCTACCCAGGGAAGTCGAGACCAGGGATGCCTACTCTGAACAAATTAATGGTAGGGGACCGAAAGACGCCCTGTGTAGGGCGTTAAGGCGTGGAGTGTGAGAACAATGTGTCAGGGAACTAACCAAGGCATCCGCAACGACACCAAGGCTCCTCAGCAAATTAGCGTCGATGCCTATAATACCAATTAATCCAACAACAATTCTCGACAACGGGTGGAGGTTACCGGTGATGACGCCGAACTCGTCCAGCTTCGGAGGTATTACACTACCACTCACAAACACACTTAAGCTGACCTGAGCTTCAACCTCTGCGCCAACATCTACATTGACAGACGCCTCAACGAGAGGACATTGGATGTTTGTACTGAGTACATTGGAAGTCTTTGAGAACTCGATAAATGGTAAGTTGAGCGTCCTGTTCTCGTCGAACCGGGTGGGAGCTAGGAACCACATGTAGGCACCATTGTAGTCGGATTACAGATACGAAAACTCACATTTGAAAAAGTCGAAGAAGTCTCGTCGATTGTGGTTATTTTGGCGAGCCAATCAACTCCTACGATTGGGAGGCTGGATGATGCCAGTGACGGCTCCTGGATCTGTTGAGGCGACGAGATTGAAGTTCACCTGGCCATGCCTGCGGGGAGGTAGGTGAAGATCCAGTAAGGGATGAAGGTGAACGAGGCTCACTTTTCGGCATCTGTGGCCGGGAAATCCGTGTCAAGGGCCATAGCCTTGACTATAGGGATGGATCCATCTTGAGCACGACGGACGAGGATACCAGTGGGGATGTTTTGGTCTTCGGACTCCCACTCCCGGACAATGCGGGCAAACGGCATCCAGCCACACTGGCCCCTTCTGTAAGTCGGGGTTCAACTGGAGAGCAAAATAATATAGTCACAAACGCTATTTGGCAGGCGAACGACGGTATCCTGTGCTCCGCCATTGTAGACATGGTTGCACGAACCCGAAGTGTCCGCGCAAACTAGACGAATGTTCATTTGCAACGCATTTGGGTCACACTCCAAGATCTTCCAGCCTGCAGCCTCCGTGATATCTGAAATCGAGCTAAGAGCTCCACTCTTTGGTTAAAACCGTGAAATCAGCATGGGTTGGAGTGTTCGCAGTCATTTCCTCACAATTCTCAAGGTGCCTGTGGCGGTTCCCTTGCCACAATTGACTGAATTGTCAAAGTCCCAAGAACAAGTTCCACCTGTACATGGGACGCTCCAATCGTTCAGAGCGTGGGCCGATCCGATTAGTAACAAACATAGGACGGTGGCGGCGAACATTGTCACAATGATTGGCACGGGCGAAAAATGAAGAGGGGCAGCACAGCTGGCTCAGAAGGAAAGAGGGTATAAAACAAAAGAGGGGAGAAGAAGAGAGAGGTTTGGAAAGTTGCGAAGGAACGAAGGAAGTACTATGTAATGAGCGAACCATATGGTGGTCCCCCCATATTTGTGATCGACTGCCATTGATCGATGATGGAAAGCATGGATACGCCGCGGCGCGCCCGGAGTGCCGTGGGGCCCGTTCAGTGTAATATGGCCCGCGTCCAATCCAAGCGGGGACAAGTGATGTGAGCTGATGCCTTCCAGGGACGTCCCTAAGGCAGTGCGCGCCATATCACGAGCTATGCGAAGGTCGAGCAGATGGCAGTGACATGACAACAAAGTCCCGTTCGAACGTCCACGCAAAATGTCCTTGGATTCGCTGATCGGCGCGGACGTGGATGTAACCATCTGCCAAGGAGGTTGCTGTTGTCGCCATGCTCACGACCGGGACTCAGGAGCCCGCCTATTTGCGAGGTACTCGTTGTGTAATTCCCTTCCCAATTCACGACATAGTTCAACGTTTCCCCAAGACGCGGCACGACTCAACAATTTCTCCAGCAAGTGGGAGAGAGAAGAGGAATAAGGGATTACGTTTCACCATCAGGATGCTTGTTGTAGCCGGAGGTAGTACCCTTAGAGTGTCTACCATTGTGGCCCACTTACGTTCAACCACCTCTGCTAACCCAGGGACTCGCACAGGTGTTAAAATGTTAGCATCTCATGCTTCTTTGTAGTCTCCTTCCTTTTACAATAGTTTCTTCTCACCGCGTTTTTACCGTATCTTTCGGACGCATCAGGAAAAGTCACGATCACTTTTTACTTATGGTGCTTTTCTCGCGCTTTTTCTGATTTTACAGTGGTAACTTATTCGCTTTTTGGGTGCTTATTCGTCGCGAGGGTACCATAGGACCTAGGTTAATAAGTGGTCACTTATTTACTTTTTTGTCACTTATTGCACTTATTTCCACTTAAAAAGTAAATTTTACGTTGCAAGCTGCTCTTCTTCTACTGAGGCTCATTATTCTGATAACAGGAAGTTCGAAATTTGATCGACCAGAAATCGTTACGCATACACCTATCCAGCGGTAAGTCACCCATGGTGTGTAGCGATGGAGGTAGCATTACCCACGAATATCAGCCGGACTTGAACAGAGTATTGCAGCGACCGCAATGCAATCCCACCATATCCCTCAATCCGTTACAGTGCCCACAACGTGTGAACGGTCGACCATATTCCCCCTTACCATTCTTCCCGTAATCGTGACACGCCGGACAGTATAGGCCTAGTAGCAACTCTGAAAGTGTGTAAACATGCGTACGAACATTACGTGCGCAGTGAACCATGGCTTCAGGTTCGTCGAGGGGTCCCCACGGGGGTCCTGTAGTTTCTTGTGGTTCGGCCATGGTTGAGTCTTGAATTGCACGCCGTTTCTTGGCCAAGAGTCTGTGATACACAAAGCCAAGAGTTTTCGCCTGGAACACAGCGTTTCCGCAGGACATAACCCGAATGTGTTCCTGGATCTCTTGAGACGTCTTGTTACTCTCAAATTTTCCAAACAGGAGATCACACTCCATGACCAGTATCTCATCGTTGCTGGAAGAAAATTCTCAAGGAGGCTCATATCAGAATGTCACCGGAGGAAAACTCACGTTGCGGTAAAGGATGAAAACAGCTCGGCGACGATATTTGATGCAGAAAGTGTTCGTTTTATGTGCCCGTAGGCAAGAGGCGCCAATCCCTCCAGCGTAATCTGCCAACAATGAGAAGATTACAAAAAAACACGAACCCATTCCTCACAGACTTCGCCAAAGAATACGCCGATTTAGGTGAACAGGAGAGCGGAAAGTTCGAGGGCACTTTCTCTGAACGCAACGGAGAGAACTTTATCTTCCCTGTGTAAAGATACGAGAACAATGACCTCCATCTGCTCATGCTGTGGTGAGTACATCGACGGGAGAGTTACCGTAGAACTCACGTCTTCCAGGCACCAGTGCGTAGAAGCAGGGAAGAACCGCCGCTTCCAACTCCTTCTAAGGAACTCCTTGAGAATATGTCAGCTGGGGGGTTGTTCCGCGAATGCAGGAAAATACAACGATTTAGGTGTAGAAGTCTCTGCAACATCCAAATCTCCCATGTCCTCTTCATCTTCTAGGTCGCTATCAGTTTCATACCCAGAGCCAACGTCTGTATTATCAGACATCGGACACGAGACTGGAGAGCGACAAATGGTGAGGCCAATCGGAGTATTGAACATACTGTAGCACATACCACCCTGTATCAGGTACAGCCGCTCTCCAGCAACAACACTAGATAGGTAAATCGGCCGAAGGGAGCCCCTACGACGACTCGGGCTCTTTGCAAAGAATTTATAATCTACAAAAGTTCCTGTGTAGATCGAATGAAGCAAGGCTGCCTTGACGCAACCCAGGAGCTCCGGTGATGCTTTTTGCTGTTGCAAACTCTCAGCCAGGGGTTAACTAGGCTGTGGGGAGCATGGGCTTACAGGTGAGATGGCACTCGGCCCTTTCTCCACAGCGACCGCTTTGGACTTTGAGAGTTCTTCCCACAGCGTTTCAAGTGCATCGACAGAACGCTGCAGCCGGAGTCCAGAAAGGCTCGACAACTTTTCCTGGAGTCGTTTGATTAAGTCTTCCGAGGCGCTATCATCCGAGGTCAACAGATTATACGCGAGCTGCTTGACTTGGGTCTCCTGTATTTGGGGAAAGCTGAAATGACACACCATAGTGTCAGAAAAACTAAACGCTGCCCTGGAGGTTTTGTGCGGTCTTACAAAAACGTAAAGTCGCTGAAGATCTCTTCCACTAAATCGCAGTTACCCAAGTCCTCGATGATTTTCTCCCAAGCAAGCTGTTTGAGCTCCGGAATATCGTACTTCCAAACAACTTCAGTGCCACATATTAGAAGCAATAGGACGGTTACCTTGTCTGCAAGTCTGTACATTGACTTGGGTGAAACCTTTGGCGGGCTGTCCATTTCCCAGTTCGGTTTCTCTGATGCCCGATAATCTCTGTTCGCCTCCGAGCCAAACGGGGCAAAGCAAATCTCTCCCGTATACATGTAGTACAACAGAGCCTCAAAGCTGGGGGGAAGTAGTTAGACCTGGTTGGGCAGCGTGCGGTACCGAGCGGCAGCTCACGTTGCGGCCGCCATATCCCTGATAACCGCCACCTTCCCCGGTTGTGTGTGATCCGCCCCAGGGTGGTCAACTGAGCTGCCGGCCGTGGCGGTCGCTTTTTCAGTACAACTTTGGCCGGTGGTCAATGATGAGATCCCTCTGGATTGGTCGGATTCCTGATCTGGGACCGCCACACCCTTATCATGAGTAGGGTTGTTCGCAGCGGCATCGTTGTTCGGAGGTACATCGACTTCCGTATAGCATTCCTCCTCATCGAGATCGCTGTCGGATAAGTACTCGTAGGAATCCGTGTACGGCGCCTCGCCGGATGGGAACCCATCTCTGAGGTTCTTCAGCGTCCCTTCCAAAAACCCATCTGAGAAGACTGCCAAACGACGAAGCGTATACAAAAATGGAGGATAAGTGAAAGGTAACAGGTCAAAGAAGAGGGAAAAGGCACGGCTGCTCACGAGTCTCAAAGTAAGGCACGGCTGCGAGTACACAACTATTCGCGAACAGGGCTTTTGGGGTTCCGACACGACCGGATTGGTTTCTGCACGAAAAGACGTAAAATTTGGTGTCGATAAACTGCCCAGAAGTTATGGAGTTATTCAGAGCAGCGTGGAGAAAGTGTGGCTGGCTCATGGCTGAATGCGTGAAGAAAGTTGAGAACTGCTATAACCGGCGATCTCAATTCATTCCCAAGAACGCGTCGGGTTTACGGCATGTCGCACAAGTTATTCCAGGGTCGTCCGAAGCTCCGCACTTCGACTTTTGTGGAGTGAAGCTTTGGTGATGAACAAGGGGCCTGCACCTTCGAGTCTGTGTCGTTGTCAGGGGCAAGGCACAGAAAGAGGCTCCTAGAAACTCAAAGCCCCTCTGTTGATCACCTCAACTTCGCTCGGTTTGCCGAGAACTCTCACCAACGTACCCGTTGGCTGCCCGCGGTGGTGCCCATTACGATGGACCACCGAGACAAACGCGTACATGTTGTACGCTCAGTTTTTTCCTCTCCCCTTTTAGTAAAAATGCATGCGGTGTGGGGCTGACGATGAGGAGTCTACAATCCAGACGCCCCGGGCTGGCATTATCAGTACTCAGCCCGCGAGCTCATCCTGCCGTCGTCACAGAATATCGCCATTCCCGCCCATCAAACCACGGTGGGGTATTTGCAATCGCTCGGACCAACTTGTGATTCCCGTGAATCATCTACGTAGAACAGGACGGATGGACCGCAGGATAGAGGCTGAAGACCGACACCATCATTGATTCTGAGCGTAGAGAGGGTAACCTCATGGGCATCTCGGAACGTTTGCACCAGAACGACCCGGGTGACGGGGGGATAGTCAGAATTGTTGAAATGAACTGTGGCGACTCTCAGGAAAACCTCAGCTTCAAATGGCGGGTGGGGGGCCATCTGCATTTGGCATCAGGCACTTTTGTTTCCACTCCCTTATGTGTGGTGATCTTTCCCCCTCGAGTCCAATACATTTCAAGATTTATGCACAAATATGTTGTGTACGCGTTTATATAATTTCTTCTGTTGTAAATCCGCAACTTGAAGAACCATTGTTCCAAAGCCTTCTGGTGGGTTTACCAACCCAGGGCCGGCCTCCGCTGAGCCGGCTGTACCGATCGTTCCATTCTTCAATTCCCGTGACGAACGGAAGCACAAGCGTACTGAGTGACCCTCCATATCTTTGTCGAGAAAGGAGGCCGTCGTCTAAGGCTCAAGCGTCCATACAACGCGTGGTGCCTGACACCCGTTATGAACTTGGAAAATAATCCACCGTGACCATGGAAGGTCGCTCACGTAAATAATGGGGCTCATCCAGATACTTGAGGAGCCTACGTACAAGGT
>Ga0307515_10015103_pt1 | contig 14249 bp, 19 predicted proteins | sample 17_EM_MG_FD_194513 | JGI IMG/M metagenome (GOLD analysis project Ga0307515, IMG submission 194513) | Populus trichocarpa ectomycorrhiza microbial communities from riparian zone in the Pacific Northwest, United States - 17_EM | ecosystem: Host-associated > Plants > Roots > Unclassified | place...
AACGAGGAGAAGATAGGGAAGAGGACGTTGAGGGATACACGGCTGATGTGGATGCGCTGCCCGTGCGAAACCTGCCCCATGTCCAGCTCCCGAAGGTTTTGAAACGAAGTGAGGTGGGGAAGCGCGGTCTCGAGGATGTCGGAATGGAACGACGGGGCCCATATTCGGAGGACGCGTACGTATCTTGAGATTCCGTAAGGGCCAGGTCTGATTCTGGAGCACCATTTCTGCACGGACGTACTGAAGTAGAAGTCAATGGTAGAGAAGAGGCGACGTTGACTGGGATTGACCCAGGCAGTGGATACGAGTGAGGTGGCTCGGAGCCATGTGAGACGTTCGAACGTGTTTATGCCACGGTAATCATAGCAATCGTCCACCGTTACCGAAACCAGTTGGTCAATGATGACGTCGACGATGTCTTGGGGAAAGTACATCGCGCTGGGGCGTCCGGCCATGGGTGTTCGAGTGGGGGATGAGAAGCGTGCTCAAATCCTTACATCTCCTTGACCCCACAGGAGATAAGATCGCTTTCTTCCGCTTCGTTGCCCCGGGTCTAGGGTAGTCGGAGTCTCGGGCAACCGGGAATTGATGAACCGCTACGCCGCGGGATCCGAAGACTCGCTCAAGCTTAATCCGAGGGGTTTTTATACACGTGTTCCATGGTGCGTTCTAATGACCAGAACCTTCGAACTATATTTGCTGACTAAGCCAAGGCTTTTGAACTCGTCCCCCCTATAGAGACTCACAGGCCCGCTGAACGTCAAGGACGACACCCAACCGTGAACATGTAAGTTACCAAACATGCTCACCGTGTTCTCAGGGGAAGGGTATTCAACGGGAGACGGCGGGAATAATCATTAGTGATGGTAACAGGTATTCGGACACAACATGAATGCGGTCCACGAAGGTGGAACGATAATCGCGACCAGAGGTGGCCCCGGTTTTTGAGGTTGCCGTCGTGTGGCTAATTTAATGGCCGGCTACAGATCGTTTGGATGGGTTGGATGTCTATGCGTACACCGTTCCTTTACATCGATTGCAATACTTTCTACAATTCCTTGAATGATCTCCATACACGCAGTTGATACGTATACCTTCACGTTCTTCATCCTCAACACAGTTTCAATGTTCGCTGTGAACCGTGATCATGAGAGTGGTTCCGGATGAGTCAGAGTTGGAAACCTACCACATATTGAATTCCTATATGACCGTCAGGGTGAAGTCAGTTACACAGTTAACACAAGATCAAGGTGGATGCAAACCATCCCAAAATATGCTTTATCGTTGTCCTCCACGAATACAGTCCTCTCAGCCATCAATTCTTCCCTGTATTTTTCAGCGTCCAAATGAGTCATGGTCCCATTCTCCTCCGAGATCATCGTGAGGATTTCGACAGGAAGCTTCCCAAACACGGAGTTCGCACCCGCGCTGTGCATGGCATCTGCCGCCCACTCGCGCTGTTGGGGTGCAATGTCCGTGGCAGAGGGCACCCTCTGGGTTGGATCTACCAAGAAGAAGACAAGGATCTTTCTGTGACCGGACCTGGTGGGATCCTCCAAGTGGAATGATTGGACCTGATGTTGATACAAGTTTGGGAACGCAACGCATCTATGAGTCTTGGTGACAACGTCACCGATATCTTGGACCAAAGGAGAATACCTAAGGCACGTGCCCCTCAGTTCACCGGGCTATGGCACCGCAGACGCGCGAAACCTACCGGTCCATATCGTAGAGCACCCTCATGCACTTTACGTCATCTTGCTCGTGGGCAAGGGGTTCAGACGTCGCCCTCCTGAATGCCAGTCTAGACTCGCTGATGTTTTCCGAACCGTAGTACTGTAGCAATGTTAGAAATACAGCTATCATGTCTCACAGCCATGACCCACGTATATGAAACTGGAAACAATCTTCTCGTTTCGCATACCTTGGGAATGGAAAAGTTCAAATGACAACGACATGATACAGAAAACTGGTGCCACAAACCTTCAACGTGCCACGTTCCGCCAGGGTAATGGGGTTTCTCTGGGGTAAGAACAACGTTCGCGAGCTTGACGATGACTTGAAGCGTTCGGCCCTTTAAAGAGATTCGATCGCTCATGACCTCCAGATCTCCGTCGTACTTTTCCCTCGCATCTGGAGTGTTGAACCTGTGTTTTTCGAGCCATATGTCCGGATCATCATCGTATTCATCTTCGCTCGAAGAATTTGGACAAGGAATCCCATCATCCCAGATGCAATCAGCGGTCTCTTCGTCGTCCCACCCAAGACCACCCGACGTGGCAATCCTCATCGGAAGAAGTGGCCTAATCGCATCAGATAAGACTCTTTCAAACATCGGGATCGCGTGTCGTAAGATCTCCGGAATGACGGAATAAAGTTCTTTGTGCTGAGTTGGGTGGACGTTGTTGATATACGGGGACGTGAGCTCGACTTTCCCATCGTGATCAACAAAGAAATCAGAGGGTAACCACTGGAACTTCTTAGACACGAACTTGGAATCACTGGGTTCAAATGCTGGGGCCACCGGAACAGTTGCGGTGGTAGATCCTGGACCTCTGCCCATCGATCGCCCGTAGATGATCGGATACAAAGACGGATGAACGAGGTCGAGGACGAGACCATCAGAACCCGGGTGCCAGTCCTTCTCGCAGTCGGGGACACATTCGAGGGGGGCCACGGCTGCGAGTAATTTCTCTCGCAAGGAACCCGGGATAAGCTTGTCAGACCTCCAGATGCGCTCTGCTGGGCCCACCTAAGAATCAGGTACCGCGTCAGTTCAGCGATCATAGTACCACAAGCTGGATCGTGCCTCTATCCCAGTTTCCGGATCACATAAATCAGCATACCCCTGGAGCTCCTCAAGTACGTACTTGACCTTGAAACGTTGGATTCAGGATGGCAGGATCGGCTCTAAGATGGGGTGTGAGATTTACCATGCCTGGAGTCAACTTCCACACCGGCTGCTCATCGTCCCCCGCTTGTCGCAAAGCTTCTTTTCTCCACCTCTTTACAATCTCCTCGTCTTTCATCTTCTCCCACCAGTCGGGTTTTTCTCTGATACGATTAGAGAGAGCACACATCCGTAGCTCGACGATCTGATGGAAGAATGTAGGAACTGAGGGCGGCGCGGGAAGGACCACTTACGGTCCTCGGATGCTCCTTTCCTTGCCGTGGTCCTTCCTCATCACCGTACGACTCCTGAAAGGGGTGGTCGAAACCGTCTTCTGGAAGTTGAACCGGCGGTGCCCGTTCGATTGGCTTTGTTTTCTCCATGGTGGAAGTTGATCGTCAACCTACGTCTGTTGGCGGGCACGTTTTTTCTTTCAGTCACGGTGTCAGTCTGACCTCGCTGCATCACGCCGTATAACGTAAGCGATTGCAATTTCCCTATTTTGGGAGTTACCGAGGCGGTGAGTTGGCTGGGATGAGTGGTCGTGCGAAAACGCACCGAGTCACGGGCCTCATCGTGCTGTCCCGTAATCGCAGACCCTCGCTATTCCACTGCCGCGAATAAACTTTCAACCTCGTAGATTGTGGGATAAGACAAGAGAGTATTTGGGCGTATATATCCACACATTCGTGTAGTACGTGCTACATGGATTTTGTCCCGCACCCGCCCCTGTGGCACTCATCCAAGCGTCGTACTCGCAAACGGTCACATGCTTGCGGAATATGAATGGCCTCCCCCTTTCACCCATACCATTTGTCCCGTCCTCTGAGCATTGAGGACGATTTAAACCACTGTCAACTTCTCCTAACCATGCAGTTTGATAACATCAGACATACCTGAGTCGCATCCGGTCGGTAGAGGTGCTTGGGGGAACAGTCATAGGTGTAGGGGTAGGAGCTTTCCGGTTGAAAAGCGAGGCAAGGTTGATCTTAGAAGATGAGGTAACCCTGTAGGTGGAACTTGACGCTTGGGGTGGAGTGGGGGTAGTGGAAATCTGACCCTGCTGAGTAGATTTTCTGGGGCCGGAACTGGAGGGGATGTACTGCGTGAATGTTTTCTCAACCAACCTGTCGTGAATCAAACTCAGTGTCGTGGGAAAGAAGGGTGCTTCTCCAGGTGCCATTCTTTGAATGTGGTCCATCAACAACTTCGGGTCCTTGTCGGCGAAAGTTTTGTGTAGGAACTTGATTTCCATATCCAAGACCGCTCTGTGACTGAAGGAGGTCCGGGTGTGAGAAAAACTAACGATGGGAACTGTCAAGTGCTCACCTTGCAGTGAAGGACGTAAAAAGTTCTTGTACGATGTTAGAGGCGGAGAGCCCGGATCGGATGCCCCTCAATGCATCCCCCTCAATAGTTTTGATCCCAAGCTTTTCGACATTTCAGCACTAGTCACGATGAACCAATAGGAAATACTCACCGTTGTTGCCAAATAATACATTGAACGAGGGGAACATGAGTGTGGCTTTTGTACCTCGGTTTCCACCGTCGGATCAACACGAGCCGAAGTCTGGAGGGGTGCAAAGGTCATCTCCTTCGTATAGGCGTATGAAAGGAGTGACCTCCACCTACAAACATATTAGCTGTTTGTCCCGCAGAAGGTCAGATTCAACCCACGTTTTCCATGCCCCCGACTTTAGTATCACTACTTCGCGGCTTTCGGCGGCGGCTTCAGTCTGGTGCTTTCTGAGCAGTGTGAGATTCATTCCAACTTAAATTTCACGGATCGTGCACATACAGGACCACCTTGCCTTTGTAGAGCGCTCCTGGGAGACCCCCGTGCCAATTTTCATAGTCATCGGCGAGTCCATCCGCCAGACACGCAGCTTGGGAGCCTATGCCTATGGCTTCTTTGGTGACATATTAGAGTCGGGCGAACCACAGGAAGCCCCCTACTTACGGGTCGTGATGGCGGGTGCCCACTCCTCAATCACAATGCTCGAAGTGAAAAGAGGTTTCGGGTCCAATGGTAAACTGTTGCTGATGGTATTGTATGCATAGAACTGAACATCAATGAAAGTGCCAGTGGGGATCGACTTGAGGAGTGCAAGTTTCACCCTGGGCCAATTTGGAAAAAGGAGGGCAAGTTGCGCCCTGTGCCAATTTAGAACAAAAGGTCTCGGAGAGAAAGTGGACCTGGGTCCCGGCGCAGGTAGATCCGTTGGTCCTGTAACACCATCCCAGATCATAGCAAGAGTGTCTGTCGCACATGCCGATTGTGATTGGGATAGAGCGGCGATCTTCTCCTGAAGATGTTTCCTTGTGACGCTTTCGGTCTCCCCTTCTGATTCCTCCTTTATCTTGCTGATGAGTTGCGAGACTTGCAGCGACAGTATCTCCGGGAAGCTACGTTGCGACAATGAGAATTTGCGGATAGTCTAAGCAAGGGAGTGGCTCACGAAGAGGAGAATCCGGAAAAAACCTCGTCCACAATATTGAAGTATGCCAGGTTGTCGTGGATGTACACCTTAGCTCGTTGTTTGAGAGTTGGTATATCGTACTGAAACCGATGAGCCAGGGGACGTCAAACACGAGCAAGGCTAATCACCTTGTCCGCAAGTCGGTAAATCGACTTTGCCGATGGAGATGGAAGTCTCGCCGCATTCCAGTCACCAATTCTTGCCTCAGCAGGGAGTTCACGACGAGGGTCTGAGCTGAACGGGGCAAAATCTATCTCGCCAGTGTATAAGAAACAGAGCATCGCCTCGAAACTGCGGCAGACTAGTCAGGTATGGGAATCGATTGGCGGAGGCTTTACACACGTTACCGCTGCCATGTCGCAGATGACGGCGACTTTCCCCATTCTCGCTAAGCCATTGTTAGGTCTGCGATCCAAGTCAGTCGGAAACGTCAGTCAGTTTCAAAGGATGTCAGAGCTAACATGTAGTCACGTTGGACCTTGCTTAGATCTGGTGATGGGTGTAGCGGACATTCGGAGGTCGCGGTCGGAGGTGCTTGTGAGTTCGAATCTTGAGGACTCCGCGGCAACTCGGGGTCGCCCTCGGGAGGTTCTTCGTAATCCTCTTCAGAGGAGGAATATTCATCTTCGAGGTCACTATCGGACAGGTAGCCGTAGTAATCGGTGTAAGGGTGGGAGTCGGAGGGGAAGTCCCCATTGATGCCCCTCGTTTGTCCTTCCGAGAATGCATCCGAAAACACTGAAGGGCAATAGGTTTGGCGTGCAACGTCATAGAGACTTCAGTCACTCACAGCTGGAAAAGTAAGGAACCTCGTTCAGGACGCGGCTGTTGCAGTATAACGCTCGCGGTGAGGAGACACGTCCAGAGGCTTCCCTACGGGAGAAGACATAAAATTTGGTGTCGACAAAGGTGCCGGAGGTGATGGACTCGTTTAACGCATCCAGCAAAAAGTGTGGCGGGTGCATTCTTGTAGTGATTCGGGATCAGATTCCCGCGCATGGGGTGTGGCTGATTAGCGTATCTAGTACATGTTCGCCGGCCCGCTTCTCCACCAGGGATGGATGCGTCGCCGTTCTCCGCCCTGGGATGATGTCTGCCTACGTCCAGTCCGGGGCCGGGAATATCCTGTATTGTGGAATTTTCGCATTCCTGCTGAGATAGTCCCAAAGCCTGTGGGAGGTGGAAGAAGGAAATGTCATGAGTGGTTGCCAGAGGAAATTTACCCGCGCATCCGATCCGCTCACCGCGATGTCTTTGCCATGTCGTTATGATCCTCGCCATTTGTCTGGCTCTTTTCCGCTCTTTGCACGTAAGTACACACCAACGACACCGTTGTGAGGTTACGGGCTCGTTGGCACCAGCCTTGTCCCATTCGCGTCTCGCCAGGAACCCGAAACCTTGATCAAAAAATGACAGGGGGTTAGAGGTCGCAGCGCCGGAGTCCCCGCAATCGCGGCAGCTCGGGAGAGTGGAGAGGAAGGGAAGGGGACTATCGGTGAAGGGAACTATCGGTGGAGTTCGCCTCTGGGTGATCAGCGATAATATTGATCTGCTGCCTTCAGAAGATTACGATATCGAAGGCCCGCACGGTCACCTACCTCAGCCACCCTGGGATTCCTGTACAGTTGCGGATACTGGAGGCTTATGCCGACGACGTGACCGCCAATGTATACGTACGCCATCCACCTCAATCCTACAAAGCACTTTTCCCCCCGTGTCATGTCGGTGTAACCGCATTTCTGGTCTATCTGTGCCCTTCGTCCAAATTCAGCTGTCACCTACTATGCGGGGCACGTCCTGTCTTTCCAGCTTCCAGATTTTCTGTTCTTTCGCCAGCCCCATTGAGCAAACATCTCCAGAGTACCTCCTTTGAAACCACGGGTGCGGTTACAGGTACTGTCGGGTGTGCCGCCCTACATTGGCGAGCGGCGGTCATCCAAAGAGGAATCCTTACAGGACGGCTTTTATGGCAGGGTTCGAGTATTATGTGAGATCACACGAGGGTCTGCTTTGGGAGGACGGAAAGAGGACGGCCGGTGGATGTCTCCCACTGCCGCCCCCCTCATCGATTCAACGCCCCAAACCGGGTTTAAACTCAGACTGTGGGATCTAACGAGGGGCGAACTTGTATATACATTTGCCTCTACATAAATTTGCACCAACAGTTGGATTTGAGGCAAATTGTTACCCGACAATCCCTTAAGGTGTTGCAGTCCGCACACCGCATGAATGGCCTCCCTCTTTCACCTCTTCCATTTTTACCTGTGTCGGGACAGTGAGGACAATGCAGGCCGTTGTAGAGGTTGGTGACCGGTATGATACGATCACATCGTGCGCATTTCAATTTCGACCATTTCGTGGTAGTGGACGTGGGGGCAGGGTCGGGGACAGGAGCAGGAACTTGTAAATCGGGAGGTGAGGCAATGTTGGGGGTATGCTTTGGGAACACTTTTTCAGCTAGCTTTTGGTAAACCAAACTTAGCGTTGCGGAAAAGAAGGGTGCTTCCCCAGAAGCCATTCTTTGGATATGATCAATCAGCAATTTGGGATCCTTTTCGGAAAACCTTTCATGGAAAAACTGTATTTCCATATCAAAGACCGCTTTATGACTGAAGGAAGTCCAGCTGTTAAGAAATCGAGCAAGCAGAACTATTAGGTGCACACCTTGCAGCGAAGGACGAGAAGAGTTCTTGCGTGACGTTCCGAGTGTTGAGCTTGGATTGGATGTCCCTCAATGCGTCTTCCTTGATATTTTCGATCCCAAGCTTTTCGGCGCGTTAGAACTAGGAGTGACGTACCCATGGTAAACACTCACCGCTGCAGCCAAAGAATACATTGAACGAGGAGAACACGACCGTGGCTGTTGCACCTCGGCATCTGCCACTAGATCGATGTTGTGAGTAGGAGTCTGGAGGGGTGCAAATTTCATCTCGTTTGTGTAGGCGTAGGAAAAAAGTGACGTCCACCTGAGAATGCATCAGCCCCTTGTCACATAGATAGTCAGATCTAGCCTACGTTTTCCATGCCCCTGACATTAGTAACATCACTTCACGGCTTTCTGTGGTAACAGCTTCAGTCTGGTGCTTTCTAAGCAGGATGTCAGATACCTTCTGCCCAAAGAAATCCGCAAGTAATGCACATACAATATTATCTCGCCCTTATGCGGCTCTTTGGGAAGCTCCCCATCCAATCTTTTATAATCATCGATTGGCCCGTCCACCAGACATGCGGCTTGACAGTCCAGTACCGTGGTCTCTTCAGTTACGGATTAGAGCGGAGCGAATCGAGAGGATCCCCTCCACTTACGTGTCGTGATTGTGGGTCCCCAATCTTCAATTACAATACTCGAGGTGAACAAAGGTCTTGGGTCCCATGGTAGATCATTGCCGATTGTACTGTATGCATAGAACTGAACGTCGATGAAAACACCGGTGGGAATCGACTTGAGGAGGGCAAGTTTCGCCCTATGCCAATTTGGAAGGAGGGCAGGTGTCATCGGGGGATTGGGCTCCGGCTCTGGGGCGAGTAGATCCAGTGGTCCTATCATACCATTCCAGATCATAGCGAGAGCGTCCGTTGCATGCGTCAGTTGTGACTGGGATAAAGCGGCAATTTTATCCCAAAGCTGTTTCGTTGTGACGCTTTCGGTGTCCCCCTCCGATTCCTCCTTCATCTTGCGAACAAGTTGTGAGACTTGCATAGACAATATCTCCGGGAAGCTGCGTTGTGAGAATGAACACTTGTGGGCAATTCAAGCAAGGGGCTGACCCACGAAAAGGAGAAACTGGAAAAAACTTCGTCCACGATATTGCAGCGTGCCAGGTTGTCATGGATGTACGCCTTAGCTCGCTGCTTGAGGGTTGGTATATCGTACTAAAACCGATGAGCCAAGGGGAGACCAAACATGAGCAAGGCTGGTCACCTTGTCCGCAAGTCGGTAAATTGACTTTGCTGACGGAGTGGGTAGTCTCCCCGTATTCAAGTCCCCAGTCCTTGCCTGCGCAGGGAGTTCACAATGAGGGTCCGAACTGAACGAGGCAAACTCTATCTCGCCGGCGTATAAGAAACATAGCATTGCCTCAAACCTGCAACTTGCTAGTAAGGTGCGAGAATCGGTTGGTGAGAAACTACACTGTGCGCACGTTACAGCTGCCACATCATGAATGATGGCAACTTTACCCATTCTCGTGAGATTATCGTTAGGTCTGTGATTGGGGTTAGTCAAAATGTACAGGTGTTCAGCGATAAGCGGGGCTGACCTGTTATCATCTTGGGCCTCGCGCGCCTCAACAGACGATGGACGTATGAGCGGATTATCGAGGACGATAGTTTGGGAGGATTGTGAGTCTGGCGCATCCTCAAGTCCCCGCTGCAAGTTGCGGCCGTCGCCTTCAGGAGGTTCTCCATCTTCCTCTTCGGAGCAATCGTCTTCGAGATCGCTATCAGAAAGGTAATCGTAATGCTCGGTGTGAGGGTGGGAGTCGGAGGGGAAGTCCCCGTTGATATTCCTCATTCGTCCTTCCGAAAATGCATCTGAGAACACTTCGGGGTCGTACGGTTAGATGTGCAACGTCGTAGAGGCTTTAGTCACCCACAGCTAGAGAAGTAAGGAACTGCGTTCAGGACACGACTATTGCAATACAACGTTCGCGGTGAACCGACGCGTCCAGAAGCTTCTCTACGAGAGAAGACATAGAACTTGGTGTCGACGAAAGATCCAGAAGTGATGGAGTCGTTCAGGGCGTCCAGTAAAAGGTGTGGCGGGTCCATCCTTGGTGCGGTTCAAGCACTTTCAGGGACAGACTCTCACATTACTTGCGTTTGGCTGAATAGCGCATTCAGTTGACGTTCGCCGGCCGGTATCCCCGCCAGAGACGAATTCGCGACAGTCCCCTGCTCTGAAGTAATGACTACCCGCGTCCGTTCCAGGGCCAGGAATATATTGCGCCGGTGAGATGGCCGCGTTCCCGCTGAGGTAGTCCCATTAAAATCTGTAGGCGTGACGTCGGACTTGACGGTGTCCACCGCATCAGGCGTGGTGGAAAGGATCCTCCCACGCATTTGACCCGTTCACCCTCATCTCTTTACCATGCCGTGGGGTCCTTGCCACCCGTCTGCCTCTATTTCCGAGACACAAGTACGTGGCAAAACACTCTGCGAGACGACAAACTCATCGACGCTCATCTCCCAGGCCGACCCCACACGCGTATTGTCAAGGACTTGACACATCGATTGAAAAATGGTGGAAGGCTTGGGGTTGCAGCGCCGGAGTTCTCTCGCAGCCCGCTTACCAACATGGCGGCAGTACCACCTTGCCTCTGAAACAGGTTCTGGGAAATCTATCGCATATCCCCTCTCGAAGTTCCATCACCTTAAGAGTCCGAGTTGGCTTATTCGCAATCTACCCCATCAACGGCCTTGTCTCAACCACACCGCATCGTGAATCCCAGGATGTTGGTCTTGGTCCAAACCTGGTTATTAAAACGGCCCCTGCTTTAGCACTTCTGATTTCAAGAGCCTCACTCCGGTCGCAACTTCGCGGATGAGTATTGCCGTGTTTACCGATTGTTAGTCAATGTTTTCTTTTCGTCCATATGATTGAACCTTTCTGTTGTTCTACAGTCCTCATTGCGTTCGTACGCTTGCTACAATCAGAAAGGGAACCACCTATTCTGATACCATCCTCTACGCAACTTCGTTCTTCTACTTGTGCCGAAGCAGGACCGGCTTCAGCAGTATGTGCCCCTCCTTGCTATGTTATACTGAGGACTGTTGACACTGGGCGACCTGTTTTCCAGAGACCAACACGACCACCGAGAGATTGATCAGGATGACCACCGAAACCGTCGCGGTTGGTAGATTAGGATACAGTATGGAACGAGGTGGTTTACACATGTCTGCCTCTACGTAAATTGACCATTACATACGGGATTGTGGCAAAAAATTCCATGTGTCTCCTTCAGGAGGCTGCAGCCCGTGCACCGTAGGAATGGCCGACCTTTTTCGCCTTTTCCATTCCTACCTGTTTCGGGGCATACAGGACAATGTAGTCCATCGTAAAGGTCGTGGACCGATCTGATGCGAAAGCATCGGACACATTTCAGGGTAGTTTGTCTGATGAAAGTGCTCGGGGGAACGGGTCCGGGGACAGGAGCAGGAGCTTGGGGGCTGGGAAATGAGGGAACACTGAAGTTGGGAGGCGGATCAATGCTGGAGGCAGAAGTTGACGCTTGGGCGGGAGGAACAGTGGTCATAATCTGACCCCAGGTGGGTTTCTCGGGGTCGAAACCGGGGGGTATGTGCCGTGCGAATGCTTTTTCGATCAGCTTGTCGTAAACCAAACTCAGAGCCGTGGGGAAGAAGGGTGCTTCCCCAGACGCCATTCTTTGGATGTGATCCATTAGTAACTTGGGATCCTTTTCGGTAAACTGTTCGTGGAGAAATTGGATCTCCATATCCAAGACTGGTTTGTGACTGAAGGAGGTGTGAGAAAAACAAACGAGCGGAACCGTCAGGGACCCACCTTGCGGCCAAGGAAGTGAAGATTTCTTGTGCGATGTTAGAAACAGAAAGCTTGGATTGAATATCCCTCAATGCGTCCTCCTGGATATTTTTGATCCCAAGCTTTTCGACATGTCAGCATTAGGAGCAGCGCGCCAATAGGAAATACCCACCGCCGTTGCCAAAGAATACATTGAACGAGGAGAGCACGACCACGGCTTTTGTATCTTGGTATCTGCCGTTGGATCGGTGCAAGTCGAAGTCTGGAGAGGTGCAAAGGCCATCTTGTTCGTGTAGGCGTACGAAAGGAGTGACATCCACCTACAAACACATTAGCAGTTTTTCATACAGAAGGTCGGACATAACCCACGTTTTCCATGCCCCCGACTTTAGCACCACTACTTCGCAGCTTTCGGCGGCGGCTTCGGTCTGGTGCTTTCTAAACAGGGCGTGAGATCTATTCCACCTTGAGATTTCACGAATCAGGCACTTACAGTACAGCCTTGCCTTTGTAGAGTGCTCCTGGAAGCCCCCCGTGCCAATATTCATAATCGTCGGTTAGTCCATCCGCCAGACACGCGGTTTGGGAGTCTATGCCTATGGCTTCTTTGGTGACATATTAGAGTCGGGTGAATTGCAGGAAGCCTTCCTACTTACGGGTCGTGATGGCGGGTGCCCATTCTTCGATCGTAATGCTCGAAGTGAACAGAGGTCTTGGATCCAGCGGTAAACCGTCGCTGATCACATTGAATGCATAGAACTGGACATCTATGAAAGTGCCGGTGGGGATCGACTTGAGGAGGGCAAGTTTCACCCGGTGCCAATTTGGAAAAAGAGTAGACGATACAAGGAAGGCGAACTTGGGCCCTGTCGTGGGTGGCTCCGAGGGTTCTTTCACACCATTCCAGATCATAGCAAGAGCATCTGTCGCACGTGCCAATTGTGACTGGGATAAAGCGGCGATTTTATCCTGAAGCTGTTTCCTTGTGACGCTTCCGGTCTCCCCCTCTGATTCCTCCTTCATCTTGCTGATGAGTTGCGAGACTTGCACCGACAGTATCTCTGGGAAGCTACGTTGCAAGAATGAGAATTTGCGGATCGGGTTCAGGCAAGGGAGCAACTCACGAAGAGGAGAAACTGGAAAAAATCTCGTCCACAATATTGCAGTGTGTCAGGTTGTTGTGGATGTACACCTTAGCTCGTTGCTTGAGAGTTGGTATATCGTACTGAAACCGGTAAGCCGGTAAGTCAGGGGACGCTAAACACGAGCAAGGCTGGTCACCTTGTCCGCAAGTCGGTAAATCGACTTTGCTGATGGTGATGGAAGTCTCGCCGCATTCCAATCACCGATTCTTGCCTCAGCAGGGAGTTCACGACGAGGGTCTGAATTGAACGGGGCAAAATCTATCTCGCCAGTGTACAAGAAATAGAACATCGCCTCAAAACTGCGGCAGACCAGTCAGGTATGGAAATCAATTGGCAGAAGCTTTACACACGTTACCGCTGCCATGTCACGGATGACGGCGACTTTCCCCATTCTTAGTAGACCATTGTCAGGTCTGCGATGTAAGTCAGTCTGAATGTCGGTCGGTTCAAAGGGCTTCAGAACTAACCTGTGGTCGCTTTGGACCTCGGTCAGATCTGGTGATGGGTGTGGCGGACATTCGGTGGTCGGAGGTGCTTGTGAGTCCGAGTCCTGAGGACTCCGCGGCAACTCGGGGTCGCTCTCGGAAGGTTCTTCGTATTCCTCTTCAGAGGAGGAATATTCATCTTCGAGGTCACTGTCGGACAGGTAGTCGTAGTAATCGGTGTGAGGGTGGGAGTCGGAGGGGAAGTCCCCATTGATGTCCCTTGCTTGTCCTTCCGAGAATGCATCCGACAATACTGAAGGGCAATAGGTTTGGCGTGCAACGTCATAGAGACTTCAGTCACTCACAGCTGGAAAAGTAAGGGACTTCGTTCAGGACGCGGCTGTTGCAGTACAACGCTCGCGGTGAGCTGACACGTCCAGAAGCTTCTCTGCGAGAGAAGACATAGAACTTTGTGTCGACAAAGGTGCCGGAGGTGATAGAGTCGTTCAGGGCGTCCAGTAAAAACTGTGGCGGGTCCATCCTCGTATTGGTTCAAGGACAGATTCCCGCATTACCAAACTGTGGCTGAATGGCGTATTTAGCAGTTTACCTTCATCGGCCCCATGTCACCACCGCGGTTTGTCTTCTACCTCCACCTGGTCGTCTTTTTCCCACGCTCCCCCCCCCTGCGAGGCCCGTCCCCCGGGGGGAGATTCGCTCATCCTCGACCATCCGGCCTCATCGGAGGCTCCTAACCTCTACAAATCAATCAACCAGGGTGCCTGCGGTCAGCCCCTAACCCCACCC
>Ga0307515_10015104_pt1 | contig 14248 bp, 5 predicted proteins | sample 17_EM_MG_FD_194513 | JGI IMG/M metagenome (GOLD analysis project Ga0307515, IMG submission 194513) | Populus trichocarpa ectomycorrhiza microbial communities from riparian zone in the Pacific Northwest, United States - 17_EM | ecosystem: Host-associated > Plants > Roots > Unclassified | place...
ATAATACTAGCGCGTCTATCCCTTAACACGCTTGCGTCCTACGAGAGCGGGCCGTGCGCAAACACCAGAATCAAAAGTACGCGTATGGTCACGCAGCCTTGATCCTACTGATTCTATTGGCTAGCTCTTATCGATAACGGTAGGACGCAAACCAGCGTGTTAAGGGATAGGCTTATTACGGCAGCAATAGTTCTTAAAAAGGTTATAAAAAAATAAGGTAGTAGAGAACTACAGGTAACTTATAGGCGTTAAGTAGGTAAGTTTTAAAAGGTAGGGAGACGGATTATAGAGTTTTCTTAAATAGAGTTTTCTCCCTATATATATATAAGAAGTAGTCCGCGTAGGCCTAATAGGGATCTAAATTAAACGTTAAGTAATAAATAATAATTATATACTAACTATTAAGTATATTAGGACAATAAACTATATAAATATATTTAGCAGCTTCTCCTAGTGCTTTAATATTCTTATTAGTATTACCAAAGCTATATATTAGGGGATTAAATAATAAACCGGCTGTAGTTAATAGATAGGTATTAAATATATTTATGCCATCCTTTACGGGTTTCTTATATCCATACTATAGAAGTAAAGAAGCCTTAAAATCCGCCAAGCGCCGTATATATTGTATAATTAAATCCTTCTTAATCTAATTTTTAAGATAGCGGATATCTAGCGCTAGAGACTTAGTTATATATTTCCTATTTATACGCTCGCTAAATATATACTAAAAATATTACGGAGCGCGCTAGTGTAACTTATTATAAGAACACTCTACTTAAATAGCTCGTCTATATAAAACATTAAATTCCCGAACGTCTAGAGCAACTCCTTAAGTTAAAGATTTAGCAGTTTATTAAGGCAATTTGTCTTAAAGAAGCTATCTAGCAGCCCTTAGAGGTTAACTAAACTATTAGTAAGGATAGCCTATTAAAGCACTAAATTATAAGCGCTTATTTTAACTAGTTTCTCTAGGATTAATATATTATATATATAGTTCTTTAATAAGCTTTTAATAAAGTATATATTGGTTACACAAGGGAATATCATGTAGCTACGGTTCGTAGATAGTATGATAATTGTTATTCTGTATTCTTCTTAAAGAAAGGGGTAAGGAACTTAAGGTTCCTTACCACGCTAGTGCCGCGGCGGCACGTGATAGCAACTTGCCGTACGTAACGGCAACTTACTATACGTGACGGCAATATACCTTATATAGTAACCACTTACCTTTATTCCCAACACTGGCAACTCTTCTTTCGCGGTTACCATCTATATATACATATACCGCTTAACTAGCGGAACAAATATTAATTCTCCTCCCTTGCTATTGCCATTATAATATAAGTCTTGTCAGTAGGGCCGCCAAGGCGCTAGCGGTAAGCGAGCCAATAGCGATTTTCTATCCCGGGGATGGAAAATCCTAATTAGCTAGTTTGGGTCAGGGTCTATAGAATATTATACTCCCCCCTCCTAAAAAGTCTTGGTAAGAGAATCTAACTAATTAGATAACTTTAACCGCCGGCCAAAGTTCCTAGACATCTTAAGACCTTACGTAACTAAGAAATTTTTAGAAACTCCCTTTTAACCCAACCTTTAACTTATATATGTAGAGTATTCGTATTAACAAACGTCTTTAGTGCCTTATTTAGGTTTGCCTTTATTATTATATCTACCGGGTTATCTTAGCCATTAATCTATTAAATCTTAAAGAGTTCTTAACGCTTGTAGGACTGCTAAAGTGCTATAATATTAATTATGAGGCGCTTCTCCTTTATAGTACTAAGCTTAACTAAATACTTATAGAGGGAATATAAGTTAGTATATACAATTATAGGGATAATAGGAAGTTTAAGCCGATCTATAATTATCTTTAGGGTAGTTCCAATTGCAATTACTATATTAACTCCGCCAACTATTCTATATATCTTTAACGCTAAAACACTTCGAGTAACGCGCTTGCTCTTAGTTAAGCTCTAATAGATAAGATTGCTGTAAATTATAAAGTTATTCTCTCTAGTAGATTTATTTGTGATAATAATCTTATATCCTAGCTAGGAGCTAAAATCTTTATTATTTATAAATAATCTATTAATAAATACAAAGAGCTTGGTAGTAGGAAGGTTAATAAGCACGTAAAGTAGTCCCTAATTAAGATGGTTTATTTGCTAGAAAAGACGCTTATTTAGGGTAAGGATATCGTCCTTAATTAATTCCTAGTATTAAGCCGCAATAGAGAGATTAAATAAAGCCTTAAGTTAATAGATAGAAGCAATATAAGCTTTACAAGCACGTTACTCCACATATCCTTACTTTAGAGAATTAACGTTAATAACGTTAATCTTCTTGCCTTAACCCTTCTGGCGCAAAGCAATAGAATCCTTATTTAGGGAGAGGATGTATCTATTAAAGAGTAATAGTGTTATTAAATTAAGCTTTTCCTTTGGCTTTACTATAAGATTTACCTTTACTAGCTTATCCTCTTTAAGAGCTAAGAATTGGTCGTCTCCTAAGATAATTATATTATTAGTTTATATACCAACGATTCTAAATGGGGTTCCTATAGTTATAATAAGGAAGTAGGGATCGAATATAGAAGTAGTTATTAAAAGCTTCTCTTTATGGTGCTTGCTATAGGTAGCCTACTAGTAAGTTCCTACCTCTACGATTCTATATAATGGCTTAAGCACAACTATAATTGTATCTTTAGGATACTGGTGGCGAATTTACTCTAGAAGGTATGCTAATATTAAGCGCTAAAGGTGCGTTTCTAATTAGGTATAGGCTTAAGTAATATCTTATAAATAAACCGCTATTCTATTCTTTATTAAGGAGGGAGCTAATATAATAATAACTCGCTGACTAGCTCGTTAAATCGTAGGAGATTATATAAGAATTATCTCTTTGCTATTATTATTATAACCTTAGATAATAAGCCTTAATTTCTTAAATGGGGCGTTAGTAGCCTTACCCTTAATCTTATTAACCATCCTTAACTTAAAGATGTGAACTTTATTAAACTTAGTAGGGTTATACTTCTTGAATTTAAAGACTCCTCTTATAATAAGACTGTTGATCTCCTGCTTATCAGATACTTAGAAAGGAGCTCTTAGGGTTATAATACGACCTTCCTTTTAGAGCTATTTTGCGAGCTTAAAGTTAGCCTTCTCTTTAGCTGTTATAAAGGCCATTAATAACTTAACTCTATTCTTAATAGCAGCAATAAATTATTCTTTAAAATTAATAAGATGTTGGCGATTTCGTAATCCCTTTAGGCGACCTCTACCGCGTCGTGGTTATGGCGCATCTACTATAATTGCATTAGGATTATAGTCGCCTTCTAGAGGACGTTAATTGTAGTTCTCCTCTAGGGCATCTTCTAGGGCATCCTGCAAAGGCTTAGAATTATTATCTTTATAGTAAGGCTTAATAACAGTTAAACGGAATTAAGTGGGTCCGTAAGGCATCTAAATAGTATAAGTTTAACTATTAATTATAATAAGTTGGTGTGGGCCTGACTATCCTCCCCTTTTATGCTATATACGTACTTTAGACTAAAGTAGTAAATTAAGCGTAGTTAAGGTGTTTGGGCTATTTCTTATTCCTAGTATATTATTAACCTAGCGTATGGCGTAGAGACGTTATACCTCCTTTATTGCCTTATAAATAGCCTTAGCTTATTATATAATGGAGGGAGATAGTGGAGAATTGTTAGTTATTTAAGGGTAGGCGCTAAAGACTAGTAATATAGGTATGAGTCTATCTGGGCCAGCGGAATCGTTAATAGCTTTAACAGCCATTTATAAGGTAAGTTTTTTACTAGCATCCTTTAGTTCTAAAGAGATAATCTTATATACGTGGCGTAATAGCGTATAATATCGTTCCACTTTTCTAATACTATTATATGCCTTAACGTGGACTTCCTTAACCTTAATTACTATTACCTTTATTTATTATCGGAACTCTATAGATAAGAAGTTCTTTCCTATATTATAGACGATTTAATTAGGGGGTCCTAAATAGATATTAATCTAGCATAATTAAAGGGTATCCTATGCGTTTCTAGCTAATATATCTTTTAAGAAACGCGCGGCTTGGAAGAAGGTTAAGAAGTTAATAACTTAGAGTACTAGCTTTCTGCTAAGATATATAACGTTAATAATAATATAGAAGTTAAAGTTATAGTTATCCTTAAGGGTAAACTTAAATCGGCTAGGGGACTTCTAGTTTATTTAGTAGTAATAATAGTACTTTATAAGATGCTTAATTGCCTTAACCTTAACTTTATGGCCTACTCGCTAAAGAACCCTAAGCAATTAATAAATAGATAGGTGGCTAAAACAACGGTATAGTTGGCGTAATTCTAACTTAGTTAAGTAGCTTTAAGTAACACTCTTTTCTAGTTAATAAAGGAGTAACTAGGGGTAACCCTACTTGCGTATAACGGGCACCTAATTATCTCCCTAAATAAGTATATTCTTAAGGTTATTAAGCCTAATACCTAATTTATTTATATCTTTAATGCAAAATAGAAACGGGGTGTTTGTAGGAATAATATAGAAAGTGATATATCCTAAGGGGGTTTAGACCCTAATTATGCCAAGAGAAATTATAGTACCTTTACTAAAGTAAATCGTATATTGGCCTGCTGTTGATTAGTTAATCTAAATAGAGCTATTAAGCTGCTAAAGAGCTTAAACTTAAGGTTCTCCTACTATAGATACTCCTACGGCTCCTATATCCGGTATAATACTATAAAAGACGTACGCCGAGTATCTATCGTTAAAGAAAAACGCGGAACTCTCCTTTAGCTCGTTAAAGATATTTAATTTCGTAATAGAATGGAGCGTAGATTAATTATTAAAAGCAGTAACGGTTTATATGCCATCTACCTTACTATACTTAGTAAAGTATTAGTTAGGGGAGTAGTCCTCAATTTCTATATCCATAAGGAGCTGTTTAACCTCATTAACCCCACCCTTAAGGTTTTCTACGCCTTTGTATTAAACCAGGAAGCTTTAAAAGTAGGCCGTAGTAACCTTATAATTTCTAATATTTCTTATACTTTAACGGAACTTATTATATACCTCTTTTCGCTTATTAAGGGAGTGTCTAGTTAACTAGTAATTTGGCTTCTTATAAACGTAGCACTTTTTCTAGTAATTACTTTAAAATAAACCTCTATAAGGACCTCTATAATTACCTTATAGTTAATATTAATTATACCCTTTACCATATTCCCTACTATGGCCACTATATATTTGGTTAGTCTAGTTATAATTATATTAGTTAAGATTACTTAGTTAGGTAGGGTTTTCGGTATAGAACTATTGAAATTCTTATATTCGCATCGCAGTACCTACGGTAGAGCGTAGCTTAGTATATACTCCTTTAAACGTATCTACAGGTTTATATAGCGCCAAATTACACTTAGGAACGCTACGGCATACTAAGATAACCTAGTCCCTTAGGCTATTCTCGTTTTAGTAGGTTTTAGTAAGGCCACATTAGATTTTCTAGAGTTTATTAAAGAGTAGTTAAAGATACTCTAAATAAGTCTTTATTGGGTTAGAAGTAATAACTCTTTAGAATATAGTCTCTTGCCATTCGGATATATATAATTGGTAATTCTTATTAGTCTTAAAGTGGGCTCTAATAAGCTAAAGTATTATATTAAAGCTATAGTTTTTACCCGTAATATAGTCGTAATAGAATATTACTGCCTGTCCCTTTAATATAATAGAGAAAGCGTAATGGTACTAATGGCGTTAAATTCCAACCTTATTGCAACAGTTATTAAAGACCTATAGTTTTGCTCCGAGTATATCGTACAGTTCTCCTCTAAACTTCTTCTCTTTATCCGAATATACCTTTATTAGATTTATAACTTCTTATAGTAGAGGCTTATCGGTTAGCTAGAGTAGAGGAGGTAGAGGTAGAGCAACTCTAAGTAGGAGAGCACCTCTAGGTGGGGGAGTAGCTCTAGGTAGGGGGTTAGTATTCTAGGGGTTTTAATACGAATTAAAGTTGCCTTCTAAAGAATATGGGTTGTTTTTAGGTTTCCGTAGTTAATGTATAATCTTAGCTTCCGTCTATATTAGTTCTTCTATACTAATAATAACGGCCTAAATATTGCTAGCAATTAGGTTACTATTCTTAGTAACATATACCCTATTCCTATGGAGGAAGTCTTAAAAATCCTAAACAATATTAGCGTTGCTAAGTGCCTAGGTATCAGCAGTCTATCCTACGAAATCCTCCCTAAAATACTCTTATAGTTATAAATCGGCGTAGTATCTATTTCGGTAGAATATAATATAGTATAAGAGAAAGCCGTTAACTTGTTTTGCGGTATAAGTTATTATATTAAAGGCTAATTCGTCCTAATTTTTATTAATAAGTTTCGCGTGCTTAGCTACCCCTAGTAGTAAGGAGTTTTTCTAGTTATTTAAAGTAGGCGTAGCTATGTTTTTAGAGGGAGGGAAGTGTTATTAGTATAGGGATTGTCGTTTAGTACGCGTTCGTGATGTATATTTATTATTTAGTACGCGTTTATCGTTTAGTACGCGTTCGTGACGTATATTTGCAGTTATAGGGCTTAGGACCAGTTCTGGCCTTAAATTGCAAAGACTCGTAAAGTGTGTTGTTCTGCGTAATGAACGCAAGAATCTATAATCTTAGAAAGGCTTAGGACTAGTTCTAGCCTTTAGATTCTTAGATTTATGAAAAAGTTCTATTTAAGGTTTAGGACCAGTTCTAACCTTAAAAGACAGCTTTCTCTAGCACGAGTAGCACTGGTATAGTAGCTTATCTCTTCTTGGTGGAATACCTAGCTGCTCTATAGTATAACAGTAAAGTTAACCACTAATTAGTATTGGTTATACAAGGGAATATCACGTAGCTATGATTCGTAGATAGTATAATAATTATTGTTCTGTGTTCTTCTTAAAGAAAGGGGTAAGGAACTTAAGGTTCCTCACCACGCTAGTGCCGCGGCGGCACGTGATGGCAACTTGCCGCACGTAACGGCAACTTGCCATACGTGACGGTAATATGCCTTATATGGTAACTACTTGCCTTTATTCCCAACAGTATAAGTAAAGGCAGGGGATTATGCGCTTTAGTAGTGTAATATCCATATACTTAATAGTGTGTTTTAGAAGCAGATAAGTATTAATAACCTATAAAAACCAGATATAATTAAAGAACTCTATATTATGGTTATTATTACTAGAGCTTAATATATTTATAGAGGATGACGTTACTGCTAGCTAATATGCGTTAGTAGATAGCTCTAAATAATTAGACGTACGCTAATTTCCATTACGGTATAACGTCTTAGCCGCCCGGTCGAGCTAGCTACCTAGCTAAGCCACCCTAAAACACACTAAAAACTACCAACTTTAGCCTTTTATAACTCTACCTATATTAAAGATATTTAAATAAAAATTGAAATATAGCTACGTATATACGAAAGGATTTTATTTATAATATTTTTAAATATATATGTTTAAGCTAATATAATAATTTTATTAATAAATATTAAAATTTAAAAACTTTTTTTAAAAATCATTATATTAGCTTAAATATATATAATATATATTTAACAATATTATAAATAAAATCCTTTCATATATAAGTAGCCATATTTTAATTTTTATTTAAATATCTTTAATAGGGGTAGAGTTATAAAAGGCTAAAGTTGGTAGTTTTTAGTGTGTTTTGGGGTGGCTCGGCTGGGTAGCTGGCTCGACCGGGTGGCTAGGACGTTATATCCTTTAAAAAAAAGTAGCTATATAGATATCTTTAATATACTCTAGGAATTACTATAGAGATAGGTTTATATATATTACTTAGCCTTACTATCTGCCTTAATATTACATTTATTGTAGATATAAAGTAGGAATAATATAATAATATAAGCGTTAAAGCTTTAGAGAATTAGCTCTTTTATATAATAAAACAGGGCCTTTTCTTTGGGAATATTGCGCTGTCTTAGGTGGTTTATATAGGCATAAAGCGTTAAAAACTATATATAGGAAGTTTAATTGTATATGCTATAGCCCTAAAATAGGCAACACTTATTTATAGCTATTGTATATACCTTCCGCCTTAACCCGCCCCTCTTTATATAATTAGATAAGCTTTACAGTTTTCTAATGTCTATATACTAAGAAAAGCTAGTTATTAAAAGCGGTTTTATAATTATATAATAGTTATTCTAGGAAGATATTCTCTATTATATAATAGTTGCCATTAATAGAAGCCTTACTATCTAGAATAGATTCTAGAGTTATATACTCTATCCTTCTATAAAGGAGAATATTAACCGCTAGTATACGCGGATATTTAATATCCGTATTAGAGTCAAATATACTATTAACCGTAGTAGAATACGCGTATTAGATAGCATCCGTAATAAAACCTATAGATATCTGCTTCTTGAGGTTATTAAAACTATTTCTAGCTGTATTAACAACCTTATCTAGCTTAAGTTAACTAGTGTTATTTAACATTAACTGCTTAAGGCCCCCTTTAGGCATATATATACTCTGTGTAAAATCTTTCCCATAGTATATAAATTAAACTTACCAATCTTATCAATAACCTAATATTAAGTCTTTTAGTAATAGTTAAAGTTATTATAGACAATATAGACAATATAGATATTATTATAAATATATAAAGATTTAATTGGCCCCCAAGGATTATTAGCGCTAAAAGGGTTAATAGAATTAATAGGACCTTCCTTAGAACGTTTAGCTAGCCTAAGCTTTTTAGCGTTAAAAGTCTTATAACTATTAATTAGACTAAGGCTATATAGAAAAGATAGTATACGGCGCTTTATACTAAGCGTCTAAAGATATAGATAAAGTAGATAGGCGAAATTATTTACAAAGTTTTAGGAAACCCCTAGGAGGAATATAAAGGCAACTATAACTATACGCCCGTTGTGTGGATATCTCTTTAATAAGCTAGAATAGTAGTAGACTATACTACTAAATAAACTTGGTCGTATTCTTAAGGTTAATATCCTAAAACTCTATATCTACAGTCTATATATTAAAGGGGCTGCGTTATAATTATAGTTAGTAGAGCTCTTTCTAAATATAGTAGATAGTATAGGTTATTAGTATTGTATAAATATCAGCCTTATTAATAAGTACTCTTTATATTTTCTTATTCTCTAATAAAGAAATAAGTAGGTTCCTTACTTTTTTCTTCTTCCTATTACCTCTATACCCATTCTTACTTTCTAAGCACTTAAAGACTAGTATATAAGAAGACCAGCCCTAATAATATAGAAAGTCCTTAATAATATTAACCTTCTCTTTCTTTAATGTCTTTATCCAACTAGCAGATAGAATATCCATTAAAATATCCGCTAGAATATTAACTAGCTATAGAGAGGGCTAACGGCATAGGCGTAAGCGTTTAGCGTTAGTATTTACTACGCGGCTCGGCAGTATAGAGATAGGATTAAGGCCTTTATAGCAACGGGCTTATAGCTTAGGGGAGTTATAGAAAAACTTAGTAGAGTTACAAAGTTTAATGGGGTCACAACCTTTCTAACTACGCTCAACTTGTGACCCCGCTGAGCTTTATATATATACAGCGCATATATAAATAATTTTTCTTTTAGAATTTAAAGCATTAAATAAATAAATAAATAAATTCTATAACGCTAAAGTTATATATGCCTTGTATATGCTTCCTACTAACTAGAGCATTAAATGGGTTAGCTAGATTATTAGTGTATAGTGTATACATATGCTTAGTATATGCGCTATATATACTAAGTATATGCATACTCTATACGTCTAATAAGGTAGGCTATGCCATAGTTCTATATACTTAGCATATACTTAGCATATGCCTATATTATTACTTATTAAGAAGTTGTTTAACTACTATAATATAGGTATCTTATAAATATAAGCGTATATATCTGCATTGTATATATTAAGTATAGGTTAAGTATATACTAAGTATATGCTTAACCTATATATTATATCACTTATACAAGGTGGGCTGCGCTATAGTATCTATATATTTAGTATATGCTTTATATATACCAAGTATATACCTAGTATATGCCTAGCACATACACTATTAATAAGCCATTTAACTACCGCGGTGTATTCTCATGGGTATATATATATACTTAGCATATATATTGCATATTTAGTGCATAAGGTCGCTAAAGCTAAATTATGGCTACCGATGCGCGTTCTATATGGGTAAAAGTATAACCCCGCTGACCTTTTTCCGGCGCTCCATCCGTGACCCCGTTTAGCTTTTACCGACCCCCATCAGTAACCCCGTTTAACTTTTCCGTGACCCCTACAAGCTACACCCTATATAGCGACGAATTCCTTTTTAATATTATATATGTATAAGGAGCTAAAGATCCTATAGCTTTATAGAGTAGGCTTTTCTCCATAATTTAGTGGAATTTTTATGTTAATAGGTATTGTAGGAGAGCAGATTAATTATGTTAAAGTTAATAAGGTCTTCTTATATAAGCTATATTTAGGTTTTTTTACATATCTTGCTAAAGGGTCTCAGACTAAGAAAACGATTACCGTCCTAAATTAGCTTAGCAAACGGTGCGGATATTTCTATATCCGCAATCAATTTCTTAGTCTTAGCTTTTAAGGTAAATTCCTAGTTGCGATTAATTATATTAATTAATAATTAGTTAATCGCAAGCGCGCTCGTTAAGCGCTTGCCTATTAAACGCACTGCCCGCTTTGCTTACTATAGCTAACAATTCCGTTCCCTTTTTCCTTTTCTTTTTTTTCTTTTTTTAACTTAGATCCAATAAATAAAAATAAAAACTAGCTATAGCACGCTATGGATTCTTAGAAAGAGCAGGAATTAATTATAATAAAAATATACGCTGTAAGGGTTTAATATAATACGCAGAGCTAGTGGTACAATATCTTTAAAAATAGCCTACCGCTCTCCTCGGCTGTAAGCAAACCGCACCATGCGAAATTTTCATAAAAAAGCTGTCCGGTCCGCATCCCGAGAATCCTCTTAATGCCACCGATTTTGTTACTCCTACCTTAGCTATCTACATCCATTAGGAGTGTGAAGTCCTAGGACATTCCTATCAAGGCAAAGTCGAAACTAAAAATAAATGTTCCCGTCACTAGAGTATTATATTGATAAAGCTATCCAATTATAAGGGCGGCATTCCCAGTAGTAAGGTTATTGTTCCCGTCTCTTATCCGCTTGCGCGCACACGAAATGCAATCTCGACAAATAGCTAGCTTCCGGCAGTAAAGAATACCCGCCGTATAAACTCGGCATGCATCATCGCCGGCCATGTTGATTAAAATCCTATCCTGGTCGCTAAAGGAAATAGAAGATTTTGGCACTCCTGGCAGGCCGGATTGAAGAAGTTGATGCACAGTAACATTTTGCCATCGTTCAGAGCTCGGGACGGAGACCTCATGTAAAGGGCTGCTGCAATCGCACTCGAAAGTGCAATATAACAGCTTTTCAAGCACAGTTGTGATGTTGAGCATAGCCACCAGAGCCCCAGAACTTCGTACAGCAAAGCAAATTTTCTGCGGGTCGTTCAGCCAGTGCGGTTCTGCGTCAATACGAAAAATGGAAGAACTATCTGGGACTTGATCTAGAGAGAGACGGTCAAGTTCCGGCTCGGGATTGAGCGTTAGTTCAATACTCGACACTTTGCCTCGAAATGATCGCACGTATCCGACCTGATCGACCGGAACGTCCAAGATCCGCCCAACCCCAACATGAAATGTCAGGCTACTTGCTACGTTTGTAGAAGGGCGCAAAATGAATTCCGAGACTGCAAAGACACCGTTTGCCTGGACGCCCATTACGTTAGAAATGCGTCCGTGTGCCTTATCGAAGACGTCTTGGTTGTCGATATTCGAATCATTATGAGGTAGTCCCGCGGTTGGCTGTTCGTCTAGTGGCTCTGGATGCTCAATGCCAGTAACAAGCTCAAGTAGCAGACCGACCCATCCGCTGTGCTCAAGGAGACCACTGAGAGCAGACCCCAGCGCCGACGCCCAAGCAAAGATTTTCTCGCTAAGGATGATATCTGGAGAGAAAGCAACTTCTAGTGCTTCATCACCGAGTTGACCCATCCGATCATCCGACACTTGTGTAGATAGTGCTATCGAGCAAGCGCCGTAGATTGTGCCGAAGATAATGGCCGTTAGTTTATAGACGTTTCTCAATATTTCGACATCTTCTAAATAGATTCTTTCCCCATTTCTTTGACGGTCAAAGAAGGCCATAAATGCTTCCGGAGCCCAATCCCCAATGAGTGTTTTCGGAAGGTAGTCGTCAAACGCCGGGCGCATGATACGCGCCAGATAAGGGGACCATAACCCGATGAGTGTCTTGTGACTTTCCCGATATACATTATAGTCGCTCCTGCTGGGTTTAAGCAGCACTTTGCTGCCGTGAGACAAGGCTGGGGTCATGACTCCTGATTTGGCATATCGAAAGCTAACCTTCCAGATGTCTATTAATTCTGCAGCGTCGACGAGTCCGTACTGCTTATGCAGCCGCCCGAATGCTGCATATGGAATACTTAGGAGGGGAATTATCTGAGGGCGTAATTTCAGATGCTCATAATTATCGGCCAGTACGATCCAAGAATCTGTTTTTCCAGTTGCCGACGTGACCAAGACGACATCCGGAAAATTGTCCTCATACGGAGGTTCGAGGGTCACGTCGTACTGCTCCTTGGAATGTACAGCATTCAGGGAGACTGATACGGAAAACCCTAGTTGGGACATGGCAGCCATGGTAGTCCAAACTCGGATCGACCTTGTCGGGTATTTCAGCAAATCACGTCGATGTCGTGGAGTGACCATCCAGCGGAGACAGCCAAGCAGAAGGCCAAGTTCATCATATCCGTGATCGTCATTTGGCTGCACGGCATGCGTTCCAGTCAAGTCTCGGCAATGCTGGGATGCTTTTTGAAGAATACGCTGTCGAAAGTTGTTGCAGTCTTCCTCCTCTGCCACGGCTTTCACCCAATCGCTCAAGCTCGCAAAAACTGGTCCATTGAATTCAAAATCATTGTCATCTTGTTCCGACTGAAGCAACCCATACGGAATGATATCTGCGAGGATGGCACTTGTAAGCTGCACACTGTAGAAACAGAGCAATCCTGTTGTCAATGCTCGAAGACAATCGATTCCAGGATTCTCAGTGACGGCCGTTGACTCCACCCCCGCTGTAAGCTGGCAGAGCGCGCCCCCTTGAACGGCTAGACCTAGAACGGCTCCGAATTTCCTAATTTCACGATATTCGGCGTAGTTGAATGAGCTCGTTGACACAAGTGACGTTTTGCGAGCAGAGAGAGTCTCAGTAAGTGAAAGAGATCGTTCCCGTGCCTTCCACCATCCGATCGCTCCAGATGCCAACCAAACAGCAGTATCGTAGCTGATAATATGTGCACTGATTTGAGAGAGCGGCCCTGCCCCTGGAATGCTGAATGAGATGTCCATGGCTGAGACTGAAGCTTTGGAACTAACAGGACAATGTTTTGAAGGAGCTACAAGTCAGGGAACGGGGAACCTGCGGGATTTTCTCTATGCGTAGCACCTGGACTGGATACTAGGCAGCAACTAACGTGCCAAGCTCGCTAGCTACGGGGCGGTGTATGAGAGGAGAGACTTTGGACAAGGCTAAGGGATGTTAGGAAACTACTCTGGTATCACATGACTAGTGATCACGTGCAGCGTTAATTTTAGTTATTATTAGAGGAGAGTGCTCTGTATAGAAGAGGTTTTAGTAGTAGTAAAGTCTAATAGAGCCTAAGTAAAGAGGAAAGACTTAACGTAGGCTATTCTGGAAGGTAGTTAGATAGAAAGCTTAGGTAATAAAAAGGTAACTAATGGATATAATAAATACTAGAATAGTTTAAGGGATGCTTATCGTACCGTTTACTCTAATAGGCGATAGCGAGACACCTAGTAATACCTTTAAGCTAAATTTAAAGACAAGTTAACTATTTAGTTTATATTTATTAATAAGATAATATAGTATCTAGCTACTATTTATATTAATTTAAATAAAGTATAGAATACTAAGTATAACTATAATTGCTTAATAATAAAATTGAACTAATTCTTTACTACAGTGATGTGCACGACCAGCTTCCACCCCCCCCTTAGCGAGTGCTCCAAAATTTTAAATTCGGTACGCGCATCCAATCTCGCCAGTAATTGTAGCGAACGGTTGT
>Ga0307515_10015105_pt1 | contig 14247 bp, 1 predicted proteins | sample 17_EM_MG_FD_194513 | JGI IMG/M metagenome (GOLD analysis project Ga0307515, IMG submission 194513) | Populus trichocarpa ectomycorrhiza microbial communities from riparian zone in the Pacific Northwest, United States - 17_EM | ecosystem: Host-associated > Plants > Roots > Unclassified | place...
AAGTGAAGAAGGATATCCAAGAAAGGTGAAATGTTCTCATATGAGGGTTAGCAAAAGAGAAAATCTTGAACACTTTGGCCTTGTGCTCAGAATCAACTGGCAAGGCAAAATTTGCTGTTGTATCTGTGGGGACTGTAGGAGAGGCAACCGAAAAGGCAAAGGTTTGTTCTTTGCCTGTCACTCCATGCATGGAACTACCCGGGGAACCCTCAACGTCAGCCATTCCCTTCCTCTATTCTCTGCGAAACCGGATTGTGATAGGAGTTTCAGACTAGGGAAGTTCAAAAGGCTAAGACTTAGAAGGTAGTACGTATATTTGCTTTTGTTGTGAGAAGTGAAGTCGGGTTCTGTAGTATTTATATTAAAGTTTCTGTTGACATTGTAAAACCCTGAATAAGCTAGTGGAGATTCCTTGACTGTTGTGATAGTCTTGGGCCATTCCTATTTGAATAAACAAAAAGAAAAAAAAGAAAAGAACTCTTCCTCGCATCTCAACTTGCTGTGACTTCAGACTTGGAGGGCCTCGTCGTGTAGCTCAAAGATCACCATGTCCTTTCAGAATTAGCCGTAATTTTCAGAACCATTAAGACGGCCTCCACGATTCTGATTATTTGTACAGCTATCTTGCTTAAGGTAAGATAGTTGTTGTAATCACGTTGACTAGCATTCCGCAGTTCATAGAGCCATCTCTTTGTTTCAGAGTGGTTAGTTTGAAAACGAAGGTGATTTAAGTTTTTGAATGAGTTGACAAAACGTAACATTAATCTTTGTGAAGTTAATCGGGATACTTGATGTAGATGTGCTTATGTTATCAAGTGTCATCATTTTCAAAGATTAGCCCTTGCAGAGTGATGAGGAATAGGGCCACCGCCTTAATTAAAATGACTTTGTGATTATCATTGCTGTGAACGCAACTAGTAAGCCAAGGCGTCTCATTTGGCAACGGCAACGGCAACGCCATGGAAGCTTGGAGATTTTGCGTTACTTCTTGAAAGTTGAAGAGAGATGATCATATATGCACACCATTTAGTGAGATATATATGCAGAAAAATATTACATTCGCCTATGTTGACGCAAGGTATACGAAAAAAATAAAAAACGTTTCATCAAGATCTAGGTTACTGCCATAAAAATTAGTAGAGAAAACTTTGTTCTAATATATTCTAAAATTTAATAATTTTAAAATTATTCTTAAAAACAATATACAAATTATTTAAATAGTAGCTAAATTGACATATTCTATAAAGAAAAACTAAACTGAAAATAACAAAGAAAAAAAAAATCCAACAAATAACAATAGAAATTTTGAAATAATAATTTTTAAACCTAATTTGGAGATATTCCCGACATTAGCTAATGCTAGTGAGCCCGGCATTAGCTAATGCTAACGAGCTAATCTCATAAGAAATAGAGCTTGTAGAATGTGCTGATTAAATTTCAGGCTAATCTAACAATTAAATTAAAAATTATATATATTTTTTTAGAAAGCTCGTTTAACACGTGACTTCTTCTTTGATTTGGTCTTGTTCATCTACGTTATAAGTGTGTTTACAAAACATTCAACATCACATATATCCCTAGATATACTCTTTTGGTTTTGGATTGTGATTTTTATTTTATCATGACCTTTTGCTTGTTGTCTGATGTATCCATATATGCCTTATGGTTCTGTTCTTAGAAAAGATCCACCAATAAAACTTTTCATTGGATTATAAAATTTGAATTAGATAACCATAGAAAGTTTTATGATATCTATCTGATAATTAGATTAATTGAAAGAAACTTAGAAAATAAGAGTTACTAACACATATAAAAGAAGGAACATGCACACAAGATTAACTCTACAAGCAAGTATAACAAGCCACATATTATGGACTTGAGATCGTGAAAGTAACTTTGAAAGACGGAAGGTTATCAATAGTTAACAAGAAGTTAGTAGAGAACCCTGAAATGTGAGAGATAATTGGTAGTTGACATTACTGTATAAGGTGAATTACAGGGAAGATCATCATCAATATTTCAACAAAAAACTCAAATCACTACATCATAGTTTTATCAAGTTCCCAGGACCTTTTAAACCTGAAACCAGTAGATAATAGCTTGTAAGCGATAACTCTGTAGGTGATATAATAGTAGGCGATAACTTTGTACGCGATAACCAAATAGACTTGCAGTTTTCTTTGTAATCAGTAGGCTTATAATTTTAATTCAATAAACCAAAAATAATAAAAAGATATTTCATTATCTAGAAGTTTCAATTCGTGGATGTACTCAGAGTATGAATTACTTTATGAATTTAAGTATTTCTTTCCTATCCTAAGTTATTGAGTTTACTTTATATTTAAGTTGTTTTAATTATTTGATTACTTTTTTAGTTAAACTATTATATGTGGAAGCGGATCTAATCATATTGATACTCATATAAATCTGTAATATAAATTTGGAATTACATGAGTAAATAATCTAGGGTTCAAATCGGTTAACTTAAAACTTTAATCTTAAGTTTCAAAGTCTTCTTAATTGAAGTAGACACAAAAAAACTTACATTATACAATGTCTTACACTTACAATTTGATTTCTGAAAAGGGGATTATATGGGAGTGAAATACGCTCTAGCATACTCAAGTTTAAGTCATAAGTCTAAAACTAAGCAATAGATATAGATACCATTGAGTTGTTATTTTGCTTTCACAAACCAAAGAGTAAATTGGTTTTTCAAATATCTCTTAGTACAATATCGTCAAACTATAATATTCATCACTTGAAGACCATACAAAATAAAAAGAAAGAAGTCATGAGCCTCTTGTAACATTAAAAAGTTGAGGTATGAAACAAGAAAAAAAATGCATTATTATCCAATGTCATCTTCACTTAACATCTTAAGCTTTTGGGTTGAGATGATTCTTTGATATGGTATTAGAGCCTTGATGGCCAAGTAGTCACGAGTTCGAATCTCACAATCTCTATTTATTTGATAAAAATCAAGCACAAGGTGATGTGGGTCTATGCGAGTTTCAAACCCAAAGGGCTTTTACTTGAGGGGGTGTGTTAAAGAATAATATAAATAATATCTTGGAACTTCACCTAACAACTTAAGCTATTAGGCTGAGATAGTTTTTTGACATGGTATCAGAGCCTTGATGACCAAGCGGTCATGAGTTCGAATCTCACTATCCTCATTTATTTGATAAAAATTAAGCACAAGGTAGTGTAAGTCTGTGCAAGTTTCAAGCTCAAAGAGCTTTCACTTGAGGTGGTGTGTTATAGAATAATATAAATCATATCTTGGAACCTCACTTAACAGCTTAAGCTATTGGGTTGAGGTAATGTTTTGATATCCATAGCTCACCACTGAACTTCTTCTCTAGAGTTATAGTAAGTTGTGCTGTTCAAAACTCACAAATAAAATTAGAAAAGTGAGGAAAATATATTTAGTTTATAAACATACAATAATAAGGATATGAAAATTTTGAAGCATCACAAAACGACTAGCATGTACTAGTAAAAAATGAGGTGATTAGCAACCACTTAATCTGTTGTAGATAAAACTAAATCCATTGCTTATAAAAATTAGTAACAAAATCAATAATAAAAAAATATCAAATGCAGATTTGTGATTGCTGATTTAACAATAACAATTTTTTCATTATTGATAAATCAGCAACGAAATCAAGAACTAAAAATCCATTGCTAATTAGCGACAAAAAAGTTGTTGCTGATTTATGAGCAGTAAAAAATCCATTGCATATCAGCAATGAAAAATCCGTTTTTAGTATCAATTTTTTTTATTTAATTCGTATCAATTTGTGTATTAATTCATATAATTGTTTTTCATCATTTATTAAAATCCATTGCTATAGCTATTTTAAATCAATTAATAATAATTTTAACAATACAATCCTAAACAAGGTCTAACAAACACAATCTTAGCATGCATACCAGTGTATAAGATTAAACAAACTAAAAAAAAGGTACTTACTTGTTGAAATATTTTAAATTGATCAAGCTTTATTGTTGTCAATAATTAATTCTTTATTCTTGAGACTTTATTGCTCCTCACTTGGTGCTAAATGACTTTTTTAATGAGCCTTTCAGGATTTCAACAACACTATTTTGTTTAGGTGCACTCCTAAACAAAGGTCTAATGAAAAAATAAAATAATACTTAATTATCCATCTACAAATACTGAACCTAAGCTCTAGATAGTGATAAAATTTAGAGAGGAAACAAAACTTTAAAACTAGAAGAGCAATGTTGGAAAACTAGGTGAAAAAAAGTGTCAAATTCTATCAAAACAATGCGAAATTCACAAACTCCAAACACTATTCTTCAAACCCCTTTTATAAATAATTTTAGGAACCAAAAGATGATGAAATTTCTCTATTAACAACTCTAGTCACCCTTCTTAAAAGAAGAATTAAACCTGAATATTTTTGGATTCAAATCAAATATTGTTTGAGCTAAAAAATCTGTTCAAATTATATAGAAATAGTTATAGGAAACTGATCAAATTCTTCAATTCATGGGTCAGACAAATCAATGGGCTTAGAGAAATAATTCTTCATGGACCAAGCCTAGGATGAAATTTCAGTTGACAAAAATAATCTTTTAGCCCAAGAAATTATTTTATAATAAACCAAAACCCAAGCACTGGATTGGCTTAAGGACGGGATGGGTCGATGCGTACACACCTATAAGTTTAACCGAAATCCATTTTTCTTAGGTCCTTTCCCTTTTAAAAACTTGGGTGCCTTTTGGATCCAATAATAACTTTTCACCTCCCACTAAATAAGCCAAAAAAACTTGTTTATTTTCAATGTGGTATAAAGGTTTTAGAGAGTTTTGAGTTCTATCAAAATATATCAATCAAGGGTTATTTGATATGAATTTCTCATTTACCTATAATTTATTTAAATCATGTTAATGTTTTATATTAAAGAGTTCGTATTAGATATTAAATTCCTACAAAGTTTTAACCCAAAAAGTGAGTGCACTTTTTATTTGGCCTTAAATGTGTCTATTAACCATTTTCTTAAACATTTTTTCCAACAAGTTGTCCTACCATATAGTTTAACATACTATAAGTTTATAGAGTTTGAACTATTAACAACAATGTTATGGTAAATTGGTGATTGATAGGCCAAAAGGTTGAAAGCCTAAAAAAAGAAAAAGAAGAAAAAGAAAAGGATGCTACAATAAGTAAGCTATAAGCAAAGGATCTCTTCGATCAGAATGAACAACAAATAAAGCGGTTCGGTCAATAAGGGTTTCACTAGAGGTATGGTGGGGCTTAACTTAAAACACAAAATGGAAAGCAAATTGTCTAGTAAGGTTAAATGGATCTTGGCTCAAAGGACATAGTCATATTTGGTGGTCCTCAACCGAAATAACAAATCAGGAAACAAATTTTTCCTATCAAGTATGGTAGATCTCGGCCCAAACTCTAATGTGTAGCGAAACACGCCTACTTATTCGTTGCAGAGCTATGCTTTGTTAGTGTAGTGCCATAACCTCCTAATACTTAGCAATGTGCACTTGCTTCTATATTGCAAAGCTATTAATATGGTGCTTATACATGAATTATTAATGTAGTGCCTACTTGTCTTGTCAATGGCTATCATACGCTGACCTGTCTCGCTAATAACTATCACCAACAATAAGTACTAGGAGTGTTAAAAAAAATCGACCAATCAATTAAATCGAAAAAAATCAAGAAACAATTAACCTAAAAAACCAAAAAGATAGAAAAAACTGAATAAATCGATTAAAAAAAATCACTCAGTCTGGTTCGATTTTGGTTTCAAAAAGCTTAAGCCAATTAAATCGGACCAAACCGGACTGGTTCAATTGAATCTAAATATGAATTAAAAAAACAAGGTATAAAAAAAAATATTCCTAACCCTAAATCATTTTATCCCTTTCCAGGGCATTATCCCTTTCCAGATGCCCTTTCTCCCCTCTGCTTTTCTCTATCATTTTCCCTCATGTTAACCTAACATTAAATCCTTTTTTTTGATTTTTGACACCACACCTTTCCACCTCCTCCTACCATCACTCTCTGGTCTCCCATATGACAACGTCATCCACAACCTTCACTTCACTCCTATTATCAACCACCGACAACAACCCACATACTAAGAACTAGTTTTAGTTTTCCAAGCTCGACCTATATCCTTTCATTTAAATGGAGTCCTTTTCTATTGAGTGGAAATCAATAAAAATTCTGAGATTGAAGTCGCTCTTTAATTGAGTAGCAAGCAACCTAAAGAGAAGAGCAAGGCGTAAAATAGAAAAAGAGTGTAGAGCAAGTTAAAAAGAAAAGGTCTAAATTGTTGCGTTTAATAGTTTATAGACCTCATTCGATGTGGAGAGCAAGGATTGCTTCTTTTTTGGTGGTTGTAATGGCTCCACATGCATTTGCAAATCTAAGTATTTCTCTCAACTTTGGTTCATCCTGAAAATAAAAGTATCATGTAATGTTAGAGATAATAATCCAAGATCTCAGTTTATTTCATCAGTCCCACTTACTGATATGCATAAGCTATGTGAGAAATGAAGGAATTAGAGTGCTTTGGTACAATGACAGCAGTAAAAACGAGCCCATTTAATTGGTTTCTGGTTTTTAATGTTAAAAAACCAACCCGAACCACACAAAATTGGTTCAGTTTGAACCGGTTCTTGGTTCGGTTTGAGTTATAATAACAAGGAATACTATTTTCCAGTTCGGTTGAATTTTTAGGTTAAAACCAGACTAAGTCGGACCGTGAACACCCCTAGTAAGTGCGGTGCCTATCTTATCCAGTATGAAGCCTACAATCCTCAACTAATCACTAAGTGATAAATTCTTCACTTTATAATTGATTGTTGTATACCTGTCTCTCAAAGGAATTTTTTTTTTTTTTATAAAGACCAACTTAGAAAACTATGACGAACATACACACAAATCCGAGAGAACACATATAAAATGTTTGAAGTAGCTTGGAGCTTATAATACAAAACAATGATGTTATGTGTAAGGCTTTTTCGACAACATTTCATGGATTTGCTAGGGCGTGGTAACATAGTCTAGAGCCTAGCTTTATTTTTAACTTTCATGATCTCCATGCCAAACTGATCTTTCACTTCAGCACTAGCATATTAGTTTAAAATAGCATATCTCAAAAGGCTTAACGAGGAAATGTTCATTGTGGAAAGTCTACTAGAATCCATTTTCACTAAAGATCTGATCAGTACGGTTTACAACTTTTCTTTATAGGGATGCTTGTGCACTCTTCCCAATCAAACTTTTCTCAAAGTGAAACAAGCAATGAAAAACCATATTCAAATTAAAAGAACCAGTTATCTTTGGTTTTACAAAAAAAAAAAGATTCTCCAAAGTACCATCGATCTCTTAGCAGCCCAAAACAACCTAAAGGAATACAAATGAATCCATTTGTGATAAATTGATATTTCTTAAGCTCATAACCACATTCCTGACCACCACACATACTAAGGTATTGACTACTATTAAAGGAAAATAATTTGTGTAATATCCCTTTTTTTAATGAATAGTGATTCAAACTTATGTAACCTCAATAAATTTTGTTTCTTTTATCACGATAACAGGCAAGATACCGAGAACTGTTATGCTAAAAAAAATAAAGATATAAAGATTTATTTTTAGGGGTTATCTCTAGTAGTTTATAAAGAAGAAAATGTAACCCGAATAGAAAGGAAAAAAAGGTTAGTGGATCTCATAATACGTTGCTTAAGATCAAATAATCTCTAGAAATTATATCTCTACTTACATAATACAATCTTTTAAACTTTTCAATAAAAATAATAGTTTCTCTTATTATTCTTTCTATATTTGTTTTTCATGGTATTGCTTATCTCTATATTTCTAAACAAAATTTTCATGTCTTTAATAAAATCTCTATATTTTTAAAAGAAATCTCCTAAACATTAATCATGATATTTTTTCATTTATTTTTCATTTTCATTAGCACAATTCTTATCATGAAATGTCATTCACAATCATAAAATGTTCTTTATTTTAGGTAAAATTATTCTTCTTATAGAACACTCTTAATTTGACTCAAATGTCAAAACTACTTGTGGAAACCAGAAAGTCTATGAAAATACTATATGTTTCTCTCATGTCGACCCCTTAAAAAACAACTAGAGAAGTAAAATGTGTCTCGTGCTGCTGTCTTGACTAGGCTTTTTTTTTTACAATTGATGCTCTTATATGCCTAACCATCATAACACACAACTAAGTGTTCTACGAATTCATGAGAGATATTCATAAGTATTTAAAAATGCATACAATATCAAATAATGGATGGGTAACTAATGATCTAAAAAGTTGCCTTAAATAAAAAAACAAGAAGAAAAAGACCAAACAATTTGTTGTCTAGTCAACATTGTTGTCTGGTCAAACTGGATAGCAAGGAAGTTATTCAGTTAGACTGGATAGTAAGAAGCTATTAACTAGACTAGACAACAACCAAATCTATTTAGTTAAACCAGATAAAAAAGGTTGCACTAAGGATGTGGAAGGCCTTGGCCCAAAACACTAAAACAAAGAACATGTTGTCTAATTAGGTTTAATGGATCTTGACCAGACATACATAATAATTTATTATTTGGTATGGTTTGGTGGATCTCGACTTAAATACCAAATTAGATATTAAAGTTGTCTAGTCAAGTTTGGTGGACCTTAGCTCAAACTCCTAACATGCATCAACACATGCCTACTTCCTTGTTACAAAGCTATGCCTTACAAGTGTGGCATCATAACCTCCTAACATGTAGAAATGCCCATCTATTTCTCTATTACAGAGCTATCAATGTGGTATTTACTAACACACGAATTGATAGTGAGGCGCATACCTGTCTCACAAATGACTATCACACGCTTGTCTCACCAATAACTATCAGCAATGGTAAATATGACACTTGTATTATCTAGTATGACATGTACACTCGTCAACTCATTTTATAGATCATCTGTAATTATTCATCATGATTAGTCTAGTATAGTATATCTACAACTCTATGCTCAATAGGGTAATTTCATGTGACTGAAGTTTATAAATGCCCCTTGTCATTAGATAACCACACACAACACACAATAATCATAACATACACTTTTCTATACTTTTCGTTCTTATTTTCTTTACTATACAATATTTTTCTCCAATAGTTTACTAACTTAAGCATTAGAGGATCTCATATTCTGATAGAGGATTGTTGTTGCAAAAGTTCAAGGACCAGTCCAACTAAATTTAATAAAATTTCCTTCGAAGATCATTGCACTAGTTATGGAAAGACTTAATTAAATTTGAAGTTTTCCCTGACTTCATTAGTAATGAATAATTTGACCATTTGTAGGGGTTCAATAGATGTAATTTGATGCATGTGACTATTATTTATGTTCTAAAACTGAACCATGCAAATTATTGGGTTTGCTTTAGAAAACATCAATTTTTTTTTGCTTGTGTCATTCAAGAAAACTAGGTTTTTGGCATATACAATGTTATTCAATAATTTTATAATACTGTTTATAGTTTTTAATCAATTATTTTAAATTATTTATTAGTAAAATATTTTAGTATTTAATAAATTAAAATATTGTTTGGTTTTTAAAATCCAAAATGTTTTATATAAAGCTTGGTAATTTGTTATTCATTTAGTTTATTTGATTTATAAAATATATAAATAAACTTTAATTGTATTAAAATAAAAGTGTAGATATACAATAGTTAGTAGTTAAGATACATGCACATACACACATATTTATTGCATGCATGTATATGAATGTTTATAATTAAATCTTTTACAAATAATATTGAATTAAAGTTTTATATCAATTTATTCACCAATATTTTAGAAATAAAACATATATTTTTAGTATTATATATTAATATAATAAATAAAAAGACAAAGATAGTTTTATTATAATGTATATAGATAACAATTATCAGACTTTATTTCAAAAATAAAATTACAACTTAGGATTTTGATGAAATAACTCTATTTCTATCTTTTTATGCTTTCTCCTGCATCATTGTTAGTGTAAAGGGTTTTGAAACTCTAAAAATGGAGGCATTTGTATGGCTAATCATTCTCATGAAGATGAGTATTAGTTATTTTCTTCGTACTAAAGGTATCATCAGTGCAACAAGGAACATTGGTCCTCTTGTTTTGATCCTAATGAGACCGTTTCTCATATTTTCATTCATTACCATAAAATTTGGTCTATATGGTGTCACATTCTATATTGATGGGGATTGGGTAAATAACGCCTAGCTCTACTAAGAAAATTATACAGCGATGTGGCTGTTATGCTTATGGGAATATATTGTGAAAACTATGGTTTTTAATCTTGTTTGTTGTACTTTAGTCTATTAGGACAAAAAAATAAATAAAAAACTAAAAGTATAAACTAAACAAAGATTAGAAATTAAACTAGTTACATGACCTGCGCGATGCTGCGGGTTAATTTTTTTTTTGCATAAATAAAATAAAAAAAACTAAGATCTAAAAATATTAGGTTTTTCTGTAAAGTTATATCCAAGAGTCTTGGGTTTGACTGCAACGCCTGACCCAAAAATAATATTTATAATATTAATAATAAAATTAAACTTGCATGACCTAAGTTTAAGTGAGTTTGACTGCAACATCAGACCCAATAGCCTTGGATGTGGGTCTGGTTGCAAGGTCGTGTCATAAAAGTGTGATAATTAAATAGATTAATGAAAAAGAAAAAAAAAACCATCAGGAAGAAAAAAAAACTAATGAAGAAAAGGAAAAAAAATCTGAATTAACCGGGTTAACCCTTCAAACCAGGTTAACTCGTCAAACCTGGGATTCGCGTCATGAAAATTTGATAACTAAATAGAAAAAAATTGACGGGTTAACTGGGTTAAACCATCAAACCAGGTTAACCCGTCAAGCCCAGGATACGTGTCATGAAAGTCTGATAATTAAATAGAAAGAAATTTAACATTAACAAACTAAACTAAATGAAAAAAATTAATTAAAAAGAAAAAAAGCAAAAAACAATAATTCCGGGTTAACCCGTCAAACTTAGGATCCATGTCATGAAAATCTGATAACTAAATAAATTTTTTTTAACATTAACGAACTAAATTAAAAAAAATTATTAAAAGAAAAAAACACAGAAAAAAACAATTTAAAAAAAAAACAAAAAAAACAAAAAAAATTAAAAAAAAGAAAAAAAAAGACAGCTCAGAGTATTTTAGTATATGTTATTATTATTATATTATTATAAGTATAATTATAATATATAAGTTATATTATTATAATTATAATTATAATATACAAGTATAGGCGGGCGTGGGAAAGCTACAGTGCTTTCCCCACGCCTTTTAGAGTATTACTTATTAATTATAATATATAAGTTATATTATTATAATTATAATTATAATATATAAGTACAGGCGAGCGTTGGGAAAGCTATAATGTTTTATTACTTAATAAAACCATAATATTGTTTTCAAATCTAATAAACTAGACAGGATATCATATATGTTTAGGTTGTATATAAAGCATGTAATTTTTATTTGATCAAGCTAAACTAGTAAAGATATCAAAACATCCTAGTAAGCATACTATGCATATATGAAAATATAAGATAATTGATTAAGCATAAAAGATCCTAGCATATATACTATTATATAAGAAATTAAAAAATATTTAAAGAAAACTAGTGTAAGTGCAAGATGCTTACTTGTTGAAGACTTTAAAACCAGAAACAAATAGTAGCCTGTTGTTGTCAACGATTGATTCTTTGTCCTTCAGATTTATTACTTGTCACTTGATGCAAACGAATTTATGCAATCCACATTTTAGGATTCTAATAACTAGACTTTTGAAGTATACATTTGCTTTAAAAGTCAACGAACCAAATGGAAATTGAACTCAAAAGCTCCTTACAAGGACAAGAACTTAAACTCTAGAATGCAGAAAATAAAAAGACAAGATAGTAGAGATGAAGGCTAGAGATGTGCAACAAAAGTGTACATAACATCTCTCATTCCTCTCCTATTTATACTGATATTTGTAACCAAACTGGTGAAGATTACCATAATTAATTCATGTTGTTTTATTGTAATTACCCACCATAAAAAGAATACATTTCTCTTTTGAAAAACATGTTTAGAAAGAAGAAGAAAATTAAGTGTTTAGACTCTCTTTATTCATGGACTAGATATACATAAATGGGCTGGCAAGATGGCAAAAAATAATGACCAAAAAATTATTTTATAATAAATCCACATCTAAGTTCAAAACAGGTTAGCAAAAAACAAATCTAGGTCCTAGGGCTCGTTCCCATGCCCATGTTCATGCTCGAACCCAAGCCAAGCACGAGTGTGTGGGTTAAACCCATACTACCTTGCCATGAGTCATTTATGACTCTTTAATTTTTCAATATAAACTATAAAAACATCTCATTTCTTTTCTATGTGGGATAGAAGGTATTGAGTTTCACAAAATTATGCTAACTTAGGGTCTTTTAAGATTGATTTCTCATTTACTTATAATTTGTTTTAATCATGTTAATATTTCATGTTAATAAGATTTTATTAGAGAACAATTTTCAATAAAGTTTTAATCTAAAAGTTAGTGGACTTCACTTTAAATTTAACTTCAGATCCCATTAACCATGTTTTCTAAAAATAAATTTCAACAATGATCTCTTGTAAAGTTTTGATAGGTGTGTCTTTTTTGTCAAATTCAGCTCGAATTTGTCCTCTCATCTCTTGGAACAATCCTCTAGGTGATTTTTTTATAAACTAGCCAAGAAATTCAAGAATTGGTAGGGTTTTGACGGATATTAATGATTTTATTATTGTATTTTCCATAACCAACCTCTAAAAAAAAAGTCTAATAAAATAAAAGTGTTAAAAAATAATTATATTTTAGAATATTATATGATAGTATAATTTTTTGAATTAAGTGTTTCTTTGATATAATATCAAATCTGATTACATTAACTAGAAAAGTGTTGATTTACCATGGAGATTGCAGTATGAATTTAACGCCATTTTTACTTTGGTTAGGAATTTAAAATCTGTTTGTTTTAAAAGAACATTTTTAAAGAAGAGGAGGAGATAACCATTCATTTAGCTAAAGGTGGCCTATGTAGACAAGATGAATTTCTATCGTGCATGGTTGTAAACTTTAATTGTTCCCATTCTTTAGCACTCTTGATGGATATGATTATATTATCGATATTCATAAAAATATATTTAAGGAGTTTCTTCACTTTTCTTTTCTTAAAAATATATAGTTATTTTAGATATAATCATGGATTACAATCATGTACTACCTTTAATTAGTTCTCACAAATACCAAGTAAAGAGAGCCTCCAACAGTACCAGCCATTAAGCCACAGCTGCAAGTAAATTTTATGATAATATATAGCAACCGCCAAAAAAAAAAAACAAAAATTCTTATGGTTGATCTAGTTTTTGCTTGATTAATTTCACAAGGGAGGTATGGATGTTCCTGACTTTTGGTATCATTTATATTTAAATAAGCCTGGTCAACTTTTCCACCTAATAATCGAGAATCTGCTTAGTATTTAATTTATTTCTCATATTCCATTTGATTATAGAATGCCACGTGTAGATAATCGCAGGCCATATAGAACTTTCATGCATGTTTGGACATTGAGATCTGCATTTGTGGTGTTCTTAATATATTGATTCCATCACAACTACCACTCATGGATTTTGATTCAACCTTTTGTATTTGAAAGAAAGGCTTTTAACACAAAAATTACAGACAAAGAACATACAAGCATCAGTATACAACACCCTTCTTGGCATTATTGTGTTCCGAATTTAAACTTGCACCCCATGATCTTGATGTAGACAATAATTATCCAGTACTAGACACGGTTTGGTGTGGTACTTGGTGGTGTTGGTGCAGAGGCAATGCGCTTGCCGCGTTCGGACCGGCTATTCTCGGCGAACTTGAGGCTTTGCTGGTGCATACCCTTTTGCTTCTCGTCCTCATCCCACTCTGATGCATAATAGGATTCTTCTGTTGACTTCACTACGTCTTTAGAAGGCGGAAAGAACATGCCGCCCCATTGTGGGAAGTAGACCAATGTCACAGGGAGAGTGCAGCCGCAAATCATGACACCCATCCAGGATAGACCTGCAGCTGTGGACAAACTTGAGCTCGAAAAGAATACTAGTTGTGTCAATCCGGACCCAAAATTTCCACCTG
>Ga0307515_10015106_pt1 | contig 14247 bp, 14 predicted proteins | sample 17_EM_MG_FD_194513 | JGI IMG/M metagenome (GOLD analysis project Ga0307515, IMG submission 194513) | Populus trichocarpa ectomycorrhiza microbial communities from riparian zone in the Pacific Northwest, United States - 17_EM | ecosystem: Host-associated > Plants > Roots > Unclassified | place...
CTTTTAATTAAAAAGCCCGAGGCCTCGTGGGCTTTGAGATTACCGGCCCGGCCCGGCCGCCTCAAAGCCCGCCTGAAAGCCCTCGGGCTGGCCGGGCCCGTTTCAAACACTGCCCGAGCCAGATGGTTCCAAAGACGTCTCACCTGAAAGAGTGAAGGAGGCGCGGGGATGAAGGGTAGTGGGGATCTCTGCCACCTTGACCGGTTCGCCCGGAGGAGGGGAATAAGTTTCTGTCATACTCTAGTTAGAGTGAATACAGTATGAATAAAACAAAAAAAAGAGTGAAGAAGGCTATGTTCGAATTTCCTAAGACCACTGGATGTAGTCCAGTTGCTGCTGTGGAAAAGTCATATATCACTCCCGACATATTGTCTCGAATGGAAACTAGGGTTACTCTCTACACTGCTGAAGCTAAGCTATTTGAAGCCGGATGTGAAAATCTCTCCTACCCAAATATACGAATGAATGCGGCTAACTATTCTCAGCAATGACTGAAGCTCATTGTAGATTTCTTATTCACCAGAAAGAGGAAGATCGAGAGATCGAGAGAGAAAAATTGAAGCTTCAACGCACCGAACTGGAAATTAAAATGGAGGAACTTGAAGTTCGTAAGATGGAGGCTCGTGCAAAGCTGCTTGAAAGGGGAGCTGTTTAAAACTACCCCATTTGCATACAGTATAATACATAGCTCAAGCTTTGGGGTTTTGTTGCTTTTGTTTCGGCCATTCACATTTCGGACTGTAACGACTGGGGTTGGTACGATTACAGGTTGGAAACATTGTGGCTGCGGTTGATTTACAAGGTCAAAAATGCTCTACGAGCAGTTTCTTGGGGATAGAGAAATCAAATACGCATTGGAATGAGTCTCGGTTATGGTTTAGATACCGCATCTTTGAGCAGTGTAGCTGAATTTCATCGTCTCACTAATTTTACTGTGAACTAGAGTACCTCCTCTGTTCTATACTGCGTACCTAGCCAGTGATCCTAAGCGGCCCGTCTGGCCGCCCGGCTTTTTAGCGGCCTCCATTCCGAAAGCCTGCGCTAGCGGCGGCCTGGCCTGGCCTGCACGTGATTTAAAAAGCCTGCATAAGCCTGGTCTGGTAGATGGATGGAATGCGCCAATGGCAGGGCTACGATGGTTGGGTTGGATATGGTGCATGTTTCGTACTTTGGAGGCTTTCTTAGTATATGCAACAGAGTGTCTTTCGAACAAAATATGCTGTTTATGCTTTGTTCCGCCAAGAGCAGCCTGCAGGACACTCATTTAAAAGCCGTCGCTAAGGCCGCTCAGGAACACTGTACCTAGCAACTGCTTATCCAACTCAACCTCCGAGCATCACTTTCGATTCTCATGGGTATTGTAGTGGCCACGCTCCATGCACTTACCCTTGTTCAATGTTCAGTCGCATTGTATTCCTGTAGGTATATAGATAACGGCATTCAGGGCTGCGACATCTGCATTTGCCATCGTAAAGACAATTCATGCAGGAAATACAATTTTTCGTGAATAGATATTTTATATGGAGAAGCTACAGATACGAACAGCTGGTATTTGAATTTGGAATATACGAAATGTGAGCTCAAAACGTATAGCAACCATTTTGTCTCCAAATATCCCCCCCTTCTGGCCGTAAACTAGAATAACCTTAACTTTTGCGACCATGCACGCAAACCTTAGATGAACTCTGCGAATTCCTCATTCCTATCATGTTCCCACATCGCAGGATAAGTCGGATAGTACCTATAACAGCATTAGCGCTATTCACCATGCATGATTCTCAATCTATCACTTACTTGAGGCAAGTAACTAGAGACCAGATAAAGCCCGCAACCAGTAGAATAATCGTGATGGGCAAAATCCATCCTTCAACCCACGCTGTCTTGATCCAAGAAAACGGACGGTACTTGAAGATCCTCGGGAATGGGTTGATCGGGACGAATACACGCTGACGAGGGAGATCCTTCATTTTGCCTTCACGGACGAGGCCACCGGCGCAGATGGAGAAGGAGTAGTAGTACTCTCCGGACTTTCTAGATATGATGTTAGGCTATGGCCGAGCGCGTAGAATTCAGGTATAGGGCGAGAGGAGGAAATTACCGATGTCCGGTTTCAGGGTCGTGTTGCTTGGGAATGAACATGGTTGACTTGCGTAGTGCGGTTGGAGTTGTGAGACTATTTCTGAGGATTATTCGTAAAAACAGCCTTCACCTAGCTAAGCACACCTAAAGTAATAAGTAGTTGTGTCTGAACGGTTGCGTGTTTCTGTGGTGTGGTAGGGAGTGGTGGTGGCTTAGTTTTCCAAGGTAAAGTAAAACTTGGACTAGATACTCGCAACGCAATTGCACATCGCCAAGCTTCAACTTCTCTGCGCTCTCTCCCAGCACAACAGAACTAATACCCATCACTCGCCGCCACCCGACTTCCACCGCCTCCCCACGATGCAGTTCGCTGACCACTTCTGTCGAGTGTGCTCCTACCGTCTCCCACGTTTTCGCTCGCCGGTTGTGCCGCAAATTAAGGTCATCCCTCCCTCTCCTCCGTCGACCTGCGAACCACTGTTTCGGAACGTGCAGACTACACCTATCTACCTGCACCTACAGCAAAAGGTTTTATCAAAAAGGGAAGGAGCGACAAGACACGGAAGGTGGTTCTGCCGGTCATCGTAATTCAGCCAAAGGATTCTAGTGTTGTTAACTGGGATTGCGGTGTTTCAGCTATTGAGTTGGTGGTTGGCGGTGATGGAGAGAGCCCTTAGGCAGTGGGGGCGGGAAGTGGATAAGGAGGATATTTTGTTACGGTGTTACAAGATATTTGCTATGGGATGGTTCCTGCATGAGTTTACGGGGGCAGAAAAGACAAATTTTGAAATGGGGCCATGGTATCGTTATGGTATTGGGAGTCTTGGATAGATTTTCTAAGAGAGCTAAATCCAGACTGCACATTCGAAATATTCGGGCTTGCGTTTCTTATGTTGTGTTTATTTAGATGGCTAGCTTTTAGCAATGAATATTGTACTGTATACACGTTTCAGCCGGTGAGGGACTTGGGTAAACCTTATGCTCTCTGAGGATTATAATCGAGCATACTAGCGGATGCTAGATGGAAGGATATCCTTGGTAGAGACTGTTGACTCAGGATTTAGCCCGAAAGGACTACCAGCTACTAGAATGGCCTACAGGTTACTGGAAGGCCATCGCAGCTACTGGAAAGGACTTGAGAGTGGTTGTTAATATGGTATACTGTAGTGCTGGAATACTGTATAGTCTGTCAGACAGCTTGGTAGGATTTTTTGCGGTAGTCCCAGCGGCCAAAAGCCAGATGACAGACTATATACTGTAGTGTCTACCGATGTTAGAAATCAGAGAGAAACCCTAGAGAATATACACCGCGCGTACTAACATAAAAATGTTGTTACCCAGCCGTAAGTGTGTCGTGTGCCGACCCGCAACCGCCATTACCAAGGTTGCAATTGACGTACACCAAGGCAATGTACCCAGAACGAAAAATACACGTTACCCGTTTTCACTCATCGTCACCCAAACTCTCTTAACACCTCCACCAATACCAACGTCAGCCGCACCCACGTCAGCACTACCCCGTGACGTCAGTTATCGGAAGACTCCAACGATGCAAAGATCTAGATTGCCCTGGACTAACTGTGATGATGAAATTTGGTTTTCTTAATGCGACATCAAGGACCCGCTTGTTCACTACATTTACAGTTATTGAATTTCCGGCATCACTTCCGGATGGCCCGACGAAAAATGATTCATCTCGATTGGTAGTTGGAAATATCGCACGGTTCCCTCACAGTGCATATAACTTTCAAGAACTCCGAGACCAGGGTTCTCATTTTTCGACAACACACGATAAATACGTTTACTCTCCGACACAACTTCCCGTATGAAGCTCTTCTGTCGTCCGCGGCGTTTCGTGAAATCTCTTACGATGAGCATGATGGAAAAATTTCATGGAGTTCAGTTCAAGGGCCAATAAAATCAACTCTTCAAGGGATTGGATGTCGATAAATTTGTTGAGAAAAGGCGATATCATGTATGGTCAATATCTTATTTTAAGATTTGACTGGAAGGGCACACCGGAAAAAACTACCAAGAATCTTAATAGCTACATCAATTCAACTCTAAACGTTTTCATACGCTTTTATAAGGCAAAAGGTCTGAAGTTGGATGTGAGTCACTGTGACTTCAACAATCCTGATGACGCGGGGAACAATATATTTCGCGTTATAGAAGAAGTCGCTGGAGAGCTTTCAAGGATTAAAACTACAGTCGATAGTCAGAATATGTTCTTTCATGTACGACGAGTATGTCTTTATCGGCAAGGGAGTAGTTTCATTACCTGGATACATTCTGACTGGATCAGCAGATGCTCATTACAATCGATGAATACGATGCCCCGGCTACCCAGTATTCTCCAGACCTCCCAACGGTGGAAACCAGTTGGGTTTCCGAGGGGAAACTGCACTGCACCAACTACTTGACTGTTCAAACTGCACTGCATGCTAAACCAGTGCAATTAACTGGTTGACAACTGGTTCAACTGTATATATTCGGTTCAACTATTTAACTGGTTTGAACCAGTGTAAAGTACATATGACCATGAATTTTCCTTCGCCAGCTCTAACCCTTGCCTACTCTGGCGATTTGAAAGGCGTGTGGAGGGAGATATCCCCAGCGATGTCCTTCTCGTTGCCCTTCAAAAGCTTCTCAGAGGAATCTCTCGAAGAAGACGATTTTGGCTCGAGCAGCGTAGGAAGAGGCTGGGAGTGTCAAAGGTCACCCGGCAGAGGAAAAAAGCGGAATATACTAAGTTAGTGGATTTGTGGATTATCGAGAACATAGGTAATAGGTAGCATAACCATCGAGATCATTTGGAATGGGTGGTAAAGAACCATTGAGAAGTGGAATGGTAATGGGTGGCAAACTAACTAACCAGCAGTGAACCAGTGGATTTTGAACTTACAAACTGCACTGCACTGCACTGTGAGCCTCCATCCACTGCACTGCACTGCCAAGAACTAACTACATACCGCACTGGTTAACCCTTTACAAACAGTGCACTGGTTCAACCGTTGGGAGGTCTGGTATTCTCTCAGTCGCAGCAGAAGAAGGTGGCGTGAATCCCCTCTCAGCATTGCGTACGTTTCGTTCTTCCAAGCTATTAAGTCAGCCATGGGGTCGACTCGATATGGTGTTGGCCTGGTTTACATGACAGGGATCATGCCCCTTCTTACACAGACCCTCAGCTCCTATAACATTGTCGAAAATCTCTCATTTGATCACCGCTGCTCAGGACTATGTGGATTGACTTCCCAGGATGTTTCGAAGGCTGTCGACATGATTTGCAAAAATCAAGAGCAGAAAAAGAAACACATTCTTCAGTAGTTAATCTTGTATGCTAATGGATACCATTCCTGCCCTGATCGATGTTAGAAACTGTCTTCAATACATCTACCACTATTGAGTACCTCAATGTAAGTTTTCAGTATTCATATAATGAAACGACATGTGTCTTTTTCGATTCTTATTGGCCAGAATTCTGAGGCTGAGTGGATGATAGTGGCAAGTATCAACCAGATGAACTTAAGTCTGCGTGTTTGACTCTGATCACAAAGTGCCCTGCATACCAAATGTGCATAGCTATACACTCTTTCACATCCTAGATTCAGATATACAATATGTCTAATATTGGGAGAGTAGTTGTGGATTAACATTTCTATTGGTATGTTTTTATACAGTAGCACCATAAGAATTTGTGATATACTAAATTGGCAACTGGAAAGTGAAATAGGACCTATTGATACATATTGTATGTATAGAACACATTGTGATCACAGCAAAACTTGAGGACCTAATTAGACTTAATTAATTAACACAGTGGACGGCATCTTCCCAGTTGCCAATATGTGCTCTAGCCACAGAAACAATAGAGACTCACCTGGACTTAAATCACCGGGAGTTGGCCAAGAGATGATCTAATAAATTTGAATTCTAGGAGTATGTTAGAGCCATATACATCTGGAAGCATAGGAGCTGCTAAAAATGACAACTCTGGGTTGGCTGGGCTGGAGATCTATCTGGGCGTCTCCAAAGGGCAGCGAAGCCGCCACCGTACCTTGTATCTCCTAAGCGCCAAGCATCTGTTGATATCTGCCGATACCTTTGCCAAGGTAGATATCAACAGATATCTATAGATACCCAGGATTTTTCAAGCATTGACCGGGCCGGATTATTCTCAGGGCGGCTCTCTCAGAGGCAACTGGGCCTGACCGGGCTACGAATCTATAGGTGATCGGGCGGCCGATCTGACCGCTTAGGAACAATGCATTAGCCGCATTGTCGTTCGTGGGCATATAGGAGTAGTTGACTAAGCCACGAGCTTGGATGTCTCAGCTGTTGTGGAAGCATACGTCGATGTGCTTCGTCCGAGATTTCATGATTCCGTTCGTGATGTGCGTCAGGGTACATTGTTTCTTATAGTAGATTTGCAGTGGTACTGTATCGTCATTGTCTTGAACATCCTTCCGGGGTCGCAGTAACCTCCCTTTTAGCTTCTCGGGAAGCTTCTAAGCAAGCAGTGTATTCAGCATTAAAATTTGATAAAAGCAATGAGCTCCTGTTTCTATATTTCAAGTAGTGGACCTTCCAATGTCAACTCAAGAAGCATGTGTTTTTAGTGAACTAGCATGGTTTCTCCTTACAGAAATAGATGGAAAATTTGGGACCATGTACAAGAGGTGGCACCGGAATTGGTAGAGTAATATGGAAAAATTCCGATGTTGGAAAAGATGGTTGATAGGCGAAAATGTCGGTACCACTGCACTTTCGTCAAAGGTCAAATCCTTACAACGCTGCCATCCTCAGTCCTGTTTGATTTGGTAGATATTCTAGCAGCCGGAATTCGTTGTTTTTGTCTTTTGTTTAATTCATATTGTATTCACTCTAATTAGAGTATGACAGAGCTATCCATTTTTCCCCGAAACTCCGCGGTGTGAGCCTGACGTGTCCAGCAGCCCCTCCTCTCGGTCATATGTACCGTCCTTACCTCCTTCCACCCACCGCGTCAACTAAATTGGCCCCCCTTTCCTAGATATAACCTTCCCATCCCATTATCTGACGACCACCACTTACAAAATCCTCAGTCACACTCAGTCCAGGGTCTCATTGATGTCATCGCAGTGGAATACCCCAACCGCTCGAGCGAGCTGGACTTCTTTGGAGGTCCGGAAATGAATACTCCCCCTGTCATACTCGGCGCGCTGACCATCATCGGGCTTGGCGGGAATCGGGGGGTGGAAGCGTGATGATATGGTAACGCCAGTCTTGTAGTTGGTGCTCGCGGTGCCCGGGACGCGGGTCTTGACCATTGTAGTTGGTTCGAAGAGCTTGTCCGGAGCATGTATCTCAGCACTCATGACTCGTGGGGCTTTTCAGGCAGCTGCTTGATGGAACTCCACTGATACTGCGCTGATAGTCCATTTCCGGACCTCACATACTGGTATATCCACAGGCATATCGTAGGCTTTGATAACTGGCGTAGAACATCCAATGCCAAGTTGCTGGGTAGACTACCTGTCGATGTCAATGCTGAGTGGTAAAGAGAGCTTTAGAACGAAGGGATACACTCACAAAAGCAAGCGGACACAGACAAAAGGTATGGAGTGAAGCCCAAGTAAAACCCCGCTCCCCCCCAAAAAGGGGAAAGGTTGGCAAAACCAGGCGTTGAGTGTGGTTGTCGAAGGTGTGTGTGCCAGAATTCGTTATTATCATGCAAAATGTGAACGAAACTTGCCGCAAACCTTGCTCTGGTCTAACTAAATCCTACACTGCTGCCACTTCCATGTTGGACGATATTTGAAGATTGGGAACACAGACTCGGGTGACTTGGAGGTGCGGAAGGCGTTTCATCGGTTACCTAAGTAGGCAAATATGGCAAAATTCCAGCATGGTTCAATTGAAAGAAAAGTACAGTATGCTCACAATCAGTATTCCGAAAGATTTCAGTAGACTAAAGTTCCCAGATGCAGCTGAGCTCCCTTAAACCGAAACCTAAGTCTATCCCACATCAATCAAATATTCCAGCATCTCCATACTATGCCAATGATCTCAACAATTGCACTCATTCGTCGTGACCTAGAAAAGGTTTCCACCAGTTGGGTTTTGAAACATCGTTTCCATATTCATCATATACAACTGGAAACCAATGTGCTGGGCCCTGGTATTTCTTCCCCAGTCCAGATTTCATAGTAATGCTGACACGAGTAACCGGTTGCCATTCCTCCAAAGCGTCAAGAACCTCGTAAAAGTTCTTTTCGGAGTAAAATTGAAGAAACACAGGCTGAAGAGAGCCGTCGACTAACTCCTTCGTGATAATAGAACCATACTCCATATCTTTAATACCAAAATTGCCCATTTGCCCAAAATCGAGGCAATCGGATAGCCACGATTGATAAGTGTCTTGACGGTACGCTCAGTACGCTTGACACCCTCGTACGTTACGAAAAACTTGGTGGAGACGGTGCTACGGTCTTCATGGCGTGTCCAAGGAATGGTTTTGGTGCTGTCATCGGAAGCAGGACTAGCAGTGGGAGAAGGATAGTCCCGGTCGGAGAAGTCGTATTTCTCGCTGGGAGCGAAGATTCCACGGATCTCCAAAGCGCCCTCAGCGGTAAAAATACTGGTATGTTCGGTATCTGTTCCAATGGGTCAGACATAGTACGCCATTTTATCGTGATGGAACGGATAGTCACCAGAGTAACCCGGTGTGTCATGCTTAGGAAGTTCTCCGCTGTTCAATATCGCGCTCGTATGCTTTCGAGTATGTCTAGAGTCCGAGTTGAGAGCGAGACTCATGCTTCTGGAAGTGTCGGTAGCCTCAACAGCCGAAGTACTAGCGAATTGCTCTTGGCTAGCGGAAAGAGATCCTATGCTCATGATCGTGGTGGTAGTTTATGGTTCAGCACGGTGGAATTTCGTGGAGTGTGCGGCTCTATTAAATTGGAGGAGTTGCGGCTCTATATGGACAGGGTCATTGAAAACATCGTTGAGGAACCTTTCGGGATTCATAGAGGTTTTTGGAGCATGACGTAGGTGTATCCACTATCCGGGTTTTGACATTCTATGCGAGTCCACAGAGCATTTATCCTCCCCAACTTTTGACCCCTTTGATCCTCCCACCCATCCTCACTCCACCCTCACTCCACCCGCAGTCCACCCTCACTCCACTCGCAGTCCACCATCACCGCACCCCCACCATGTTTATTCATCCCAATCGATCAGTTAGTCGGGAGCGACATGCTCTGTCATCTAATATCATCCCCTCCGTGTCATTGTCAACCAACATTACGGACGGCGTAGAGCCTGAGCCCCCGGCAATGCAACCTGAGAGGCATGTGATAGCAGATGTCAAGTTGCATCAGTTAATGGACGACCTTATTGAGATACATGGGGTTGACGTTGTCACCGATTTCCTCAGTCTGTCCCACCGCACTCTTGGTTGAATTAATGCTAATAAACGCAGAGCGGCTGACGCCCATGCCGTGGACACCGCCGCCCGAAGAAATCTCACCCCAGAGTTTGGCTACTCCTCCCCAATTCGACATCGCACAATCGCCAACCACGCCGATTGTGGTCGCCGAATCTACCAATAGACGACGTAGTACCCGGCTCAGTGGTAGCGCCTCTCGTTCCATGCGCGAATCTCCCGTTTCGCCTGAACCTGAACCAAAAAGGAAGCCCAGTACTAAGTGTCGCAATACATCTCGGGGAGAGCTCGCCCAACAGATGGGATGCGATGCTTCCGGTTCTGCTGAAGTCCGGCGTCGTCGTGCGATAGTGAAGGACATCTGTGAGGAAGCCGGCTACCCGCTTACGAAGGCCCTTGGAAAGTATGGTAAAGAGGTTACGAGGCTACTGGTTCGAACTGTCATGGAGATCGTGAATGGCCCAAATTATTCCTGGGGATGGTCGGACGACGTTACGAAGAAAGTTTTGATGGCCACAGCATGGGATGCAGTCAATACGATCCGCAAAGCCAAGCAACAGCAGAAGAAGAAGAGAAAGTCGAAGTCGAAGATGTGCACCAGTCCTGACGATGATGAAGATGGCAGCGAATATGAATATGATGCTGAACTTTATGATCATGAAAGACCAGAAGACGATGCGGACCAGGAGTGTTCCATTCCTCCTTCCGTCACCGAGGGATTGTCACCCGACAAAACCTTCACCGAAAGTACGTCATCCGTTGCTTGGAATTCAACAGCTCACGATATATGTACTAACAATGCATCGGGTGAATACCCTCGAAACAAGCGTGGTTCCCGTGAAGCGCGTGACGCTTCGTTGCCATTCTCTGAAGGGGTGGAGGCTTCGAATAGCTCATACATAGACCCCCAGGAGATGTTAGTGTTTCAATCTGTTGATGATAGTGGTACTGTGGAGTGGAAGCAACTTAACTTGGAAAACGTGTTCGAGGATTTGGTTGCAAAATCTGCGAATGGTGTTGTCGTTAAGAAAGTTCGAAAGAAGGTGCGTGGATCATCATTGGTGTCCCCCGTTGCTATGACCAACATCGATATTCGACAGGATCTTTCGAAGGGACACTCGTCAGCAAACGGCGTAGAACATACAACATTGGACATTACTCCAAATATGATGCCTAACGCAACATCAGTAATATCTTCGAACGTTGAGCACAACACTTCGTCTCCCAGTCCCGTCGACATCAACTGCCCTATAATCCAGTGAGAAGAAGCGCTGAATTTATGGAGATTATGGAGTGCATCAGGTAGCATTATGCCACGCACAATGCAGGGTATCATTATAGGATACTAATAACCACACTGAGCGCAATGTATGAAACCAGTGTTCTGTGATGTGTATTTCTTGTTGAATCTATTCGGGACCTCTCTCGGTATGTCTCTCTTCATAGTATACTCTTTTGCTTAGTCTGAGTATTAAGGGTGTTAGTCATACCCAGAAGTTGCAATACCGTGCTCATCCAAAAAGAGATGTTTCACATTCTTACGAAACGCCCATCCAACCACACGCACCACACAAACCGCCGCCCCACCCCTCCCACCCCAGACCCAACCGCCCCACCCCCAAAGCCACCACAATGCTATCCCAGCCCAGCCCTCGCCATACAATTTCAGAAGAGCGCCAGAGTATCATCGATCTCTACTGCCAAGGGAACATATAAAATTATCTCAGAACTGACTAGATGCACTTATACAACTGTCTTGAGGATAATTAAACAATACTTGAATAACAAGTGTGATGCTTCACTGGCGTTGATATGGATTAGAGGTAGGTAGAATAATAGGTAGGAGAGTAGCAAAGTTTCAAGTTTACATGATAAGAATGCATAATTGGGGACTAGATGTCACTTGACATTTAGTAGGTCTGTATTGTCCCCTTGGAACTTAGCATAGAAATTCTAAGTACTGAATAGAAGCTACGCTACACAAATTGAATGAGGTTTCCCCACCTTCTAGCACATATAAATAGCCAGCTCTCTAGTATGAGTTTTACAATCCGCAATCTTCACCCTGCAGCCATAACACTTTTGTAGAACTTCAAAGATTTTCAGCCTCGAATAGCCTACTACAATGCCTCCCACCCGTATCCACGTCACCCAAGTCGAGCGAGCCTACATCATCCGCCGACACCAGGCGGAGTGAATGACTTTGACATCTCGTGCAGCACTGGTTGTAGCTGACGAACTGTCCGCCAGATTGTTCGAGAATGGAAAACGAAACAAGTCCAGGAAAGGACTGATATTAATATTGCAAGCACTGATGAGTGATGTACAGGCCTATCACGTTGAGGGGCAAAGTATATACTTTTAGCTGTACTGGGAATATCTATTTCTCACCATAATATTAATGCTCCAAAACTTTAAATAATTATTCAATCCCAATGCTTAATACGTGGAGTGTAATCCGTTTCCCATAGGATATTGAAATTAAAATTGCTGCCTATTGTTCTCATCGATATCGCACAAAACCATAATAAGATATTCCAAGTGAAACTGTAAGATCATCCAGATCACCAGCGCTAAAAAGAAAGTCGTATCTGTTTATCACTTAAGACTGACCTTGATGTTGAGCTTTCCAACCCCTTTCTTGCGCGGATCTTTCAAATGGAAACGAATCTATGTACTCGTCATCATCTGTTACTACCTTTCTTTGCGGGTCACAAACCTCATATCCCTTCTTACTGGGAAGTTTATGACCGTAAAAGTCATTAAACCCATGGCAAGTCAACTGGTTCAACTTAGTGGTGACAGACCAGTAGGCTTTAAAATCGGTCTATCTTCCGTCAGTATATCTGGGGAACTGAAGGAGAGAGTGTTAGACGTTCCATGGGAATCTTGCCGACGGGACCAAAGCGCATTGGATAGTCGTCTTTGCCAGCCTTAATAAGATAACCGGCAAGACCCGCAACGGAAAGTATGAAAGAATCTCTAGGAGCAGTGCCATTGATGTACTAAAAGTGTTAGTAAAGGCTGAGCATATTACTGAAGGGTGGGTATAGACGAATACCGACGAATGGAGTGGCGCCGGAGTGACCGAAGCCGGCATTTCCGCCCTTGATGTCAAGCAGGTTTCCGTGGATGCCCAAGTCCTTGGAATCGACTCGGAGACGAAGAGGGATGCGTTGTAGCTATAACAGCAACCTGAATCGCAAAGATAGCGATGAGAAAAGAGAAATGCATGTTGTTGAATTTCAGTGCGTCGTTTCAATTAGAGCGATATGAATTTGGCGATAATTTGTAGGTTTCGGATCGGATGAAGAACGAGAAATGACGACTAGCAGGTGGTTTAAATAGCGTCCTCGTAAAATCGAAACCCAGTGCGAAGTAAGGGTCTCACTGCATCTCGCTGCTGGATGTCATCATGCAGCTGACGATGCGTTGTGATATGAATCCAGCTGATGGTATGGTATGGGGTAGTGTGACAGTCAATAGATAAGGGCTACAGAATCAACTCTTCGTTAAAACTTAATACGAATACCTAGTGCTTAATTAAAAGCTCCACTCGCGTTAACAGTTGCTAATGCGGAGAGGCAAACAAGTCAGCCAAGGACAGCCCTCTCTAATGTTGTGCTGGATCAACTGACGCCACAGTTGGTAATTGCAGAACATGCAAATATCCTAATTCGATGGTGACCAGAATTGAACATTCGAAGTTGGTCAATTGTGAGAAGACAATCGAGTGGCACACCGTCTCTAATGTTACTATTGACAAAAAACATTCTGAGTAGCAAAAACTCATAGCGCCTGGCAGTACATGAGAAATGTCCTCCCCTAGGTTCGAACCCGTGGGCCCCCTGCAGACCCGGTTCTTGCGGCAGGGAGTGGGAGCAAGCGACCACTACGCTATCTGGGCATTTTTTGTACCAGTGCTGATGTCAGTGATTTATGACACATTAACAATACTGATGTTCGAGCCACACCCACATAACGGCCATCTCACCCTCTTCGAGTAAAAAACAGCTGGCCATACGCTTGATAATGTATAGCTATTGCCTGGAGTCCACGCAAGTCATCATTTCATCAGGGGAATTAGGCACTGTCATACTCTAGATAGAGTGAATATAATATGATTAAAACAACAAAGTCACCATTTATTCCCATTGTCCCCTTGAGGCACTTGATATCATCGGTACGGTTTTTGTAGTACGCCAGTGCAATTATCCAAATCCATCAGTGTATCGTCGACTTACTTTCCGCCACCAATAGATTTTATCGTAGGTGGAGATCATTGACAAACCACATCAGCAACTCACAGCTCAGCAGTGCCCATCAGTGTCTGGACCTACCCCTCTTCTATACCACTCTCATACAGTTATATCCTCCCTCTTCTCATCCACACCTTTCATCCTCTCCACCTGCATAATCACCTCCTCCTACATATCCTGCTTCACATAGACTACCTCACATCCAAAGTTTCCACTCCCACCAACGCCTCAACCAAAAACGTATCCGCCTCATTCCCAATGAGAATATCCGCCTCCTCTCCAGAATTTCCATCCCTCTGTATCTCTCTAGTAATCAACCAACTACGTTCCTTCATCCATACAGTTCCGTTTCACCCTCCCCCCCCCCCCCCTTCACTCTCATACGACAGAATAAGCTCTTCACATTCTCCACCGCTTTAATTGTCGCGTAATGACTACAGCCACAGGCTTGATGAGCCGCAGGATAGCCAGAGAAACAATAGT
>Ga0307515_10015107_pt1 | contig 14247 bp, 15 predicted proteins | sample 17_EM_MG_FD_194513 | JGI IMG/M metagenome (GOLD analysis project Ga0307515, IMG submission 194513) | Populus trichocarpa ectomycorrhiza microbial communities from riparian zone in the Pacific Northwest, United States - 17_EM | ecosystem: Host-associated > Plants > Roots > Unclassified | place...
AGTGGGGAAGAGGACTCGCGACTTTGCTTTTGTTTCTTTATGTTACGGAAGAAGCGGGGAGGAAATATGTACGGGATATGCCATGGCCGCCAGCGGCCGAATGCAATATGATTACAAACAAACAAAGCACTCAATAATGCGATGAGAGAAAGCAGCGCCATAAACTAGCCCAGTGCGACAACCAAAAGCTTAAGGACCACGGTATGGGAAAGACGGCAAATTCTCCTCAACAATAGGTGTGATTTTGAACGTGGATCAAGGCAAGTGAAGTTGAAGGGGCATTTAGAGCTCACGAACTTGCAAACTAGCTCGAGTATGGAAAATATTCCGATGTCCACTTTTCTTCTTCGATAGAGGAAGCGGAGCACAACAACAACCACTACCCCGCTTACTTCAATACACCTAAAGCCCATCGAGGCTTGGAAACAGAGTATTCTCAATATCAATAAGAGGACAAGGCTCCGACCAAGAGATCGAAGGGTCTAGGCCGTCTAGTACCGACCAGGGACGTACATGGTTGAAAATGGAGAGCGACAAGTTCAGCAGCGAGGCGATTGAGACGAGTGCAGTCCGAAAGCGCCATCGTCGAAGATTCCGGTAGGAAAGCAAAAGTACTGTGTAGAGGCACCCCAAGTTGAACTTTAATGCGTTATCCTCTTGGGTAACCGAGAGCCTTGTGTATGAACACGTGCGATGCGACGACGAGAGATAATGTGAAGAAAGCGACTGCGTCGAAAGAGCGGTCGTAAACTGTATAATTGTTTATAAGTACCTGAAGAGAAGAGATCTCTGGGTGCCCCATGCATCGTGTAATCCCTGAAGATCCAAGAGGAAATGTGAAATGTACAAAACATAATGTGGTAAAGACGGACTCAAAGCATAGGCCACTACCACATGTCAAATAAACAATTACCGCTATGACACCATGAAAATTGTTACTTACACCTATACCACTTATGTATGGACTTCCTTCATCACCATATATCTTAAGACACACTTCATTCTAGCACTTAATAACGCCTAGTGTAACAGATCTTCGTTTAGCAACATGCTGATAAATTGTGGCATCGAGTCGGGTGGAATCGTCTCATATAACGAGGTGTAGTCCCAATCTACAATGCAACAGTAGACACTCTTGCTGAAGACCCTCTCCGATAGTGTCTCGCGCCAGGCATCCACAGTAGTACTGCTCCTTTCTCACACGTTTAAATACTTCTCGAATGTGTCGTTTTGGAAGGACTATAGGATCAGCGTAGTGTTTACACACCTATCATATAGCCCATCCGACAGAAAAGTCGTGTTCACACAGGCTACATCCATCTTCGAAAAATCGTTAGAATGGAAGGTAAGTTACAGAGCCGTATCCCGTGGTTCCTCTGACGAGCTTCTAAACAAGGCGAAAAAGAGGCTGGGACTTTAGAATGCACAGCTATCTGGGTGATGTAAACAGAGGGGAAAAGAGAAAATTGATGATGAGAGCGATGATGATGGAGATGAGGATGAGTCTTAACTCTGAGAAACTACTATAAAAAGGTGCGGCTCGGCGGATGATCTACCGCGCTGAACCCTTTTTGGTAGTCTGTAGACGGCTTTTTGGTCGCTGGCTTTTTGGCTGCGTAACATGTACCTACTAAAGATCAAAAACCTGGAACCTACTTAAGTACTTGGTAGGCACATACTTGGTAACATTGGAGAAAGGGTCACTTGGGGAACGATTGTGGTTCTACTGGTATAATCGTTTTACCACCGTGTCCAATCTCCAATGATTACAGAACGATTCTACAGCCGTATCCGAGACGATTGTAAAACAGCATGTATGTATGTAGTTGTACAAGCGTCGTGGAATTGTTTCCCCGCTGTTGATAGTTTCTCATGGTAGGAAGAGACTTTCTTTCTTGTTCTCTGTCGCTAAGAATTGCGTAACCCGGTTTGTCCGCCCTATCTTTGTGTGAACGTACTCAACCTGCGTTTACCCGATATTGGATGTGGCGTTCTCATACCTTCCCAGTTCTCGGTGGTAACTTGCCGAAAAGGAGCGTCCGATCTTCTACAACCTGACTCGAGTATTAGCAGAAAGGGCAACAATTAGTGCACTTTGACTTCACTTTCAGATTCATCCCTGCTCTCAGAAAATTAATTACCAGAAATGGGGTGCTCGAGCTTCTACAGCGTGACCCGAGTATGACGCTAGAGTAGCACGCTAGATGGCTAAGTGCCCCTCGGTTTTGAATAAGACACTTCAACAGTTCAGCATATGGTAAATCAATAGACTGTGAGTGGTGATTCCAAGGAACGAAGAAAGGAACGAAAAAGCTAGGGGTTTATTCTTTCTCAAGACAGATAATAGCGGGCGTAGGTGCTTATTGAGGGTCCGGTTGCTCACTTCGCATGTAGTGTTGCAAATGTCCGAACATGTGACATTTCTATGGGCCGCAGTTTAATGAAACCATCACGACTGGAGCTCAGCTAGATCTTTGTTGAGGTCTTTTGAAGTTGTCCGCCAACCTACAATATATATATTAATACTTTCGTACATTCCCTGGTTGGTGATAGAGAACTGCCCAGTACTCTGGAGTTGTGAAAGGTGATCGATATCGTTATCAATTAGAACGTTATCTCGGGAATCTCGAATGGTAGTGTAATAAGGCAGTGAGGTAGTAATAGGCATGAGGGAGTTGCATTATCCATGGTGTGAGAAGGTCAAGGCAGTCAACCATCATGAATAGGTATGAATTTGCATTCTGTTCATCGCGAAAAATTGCTTATAAGTTCGTCTCCACACGTCTTCCAGAACATCTTATCTTCCCCATTCTTCCTTATTTCTGGTCCGCTTGCGTAGAGGTGGTTTATAACACTGGTACAAGAAAATACCATCATAAGATGAAACGCCAAGGCGCTACAGAAGCAATAGACAACTGGTGCTGCTCAGTGTCAGTTCACATCATACTTTGTAAATTGAAAACAGTAAATACCATAGATGGTGGAGCTGCGAGTTGACCGATGACCGTGCTTGGTAGGTAGGGGCCTGGGTAGAAGAGTTTTGGGATGGTGCAGTACTACTCCTGGACTGACCTACATCCGTCCTACTCATGAAAAACGTACCAACTGCGCCACAGAGAGAATATCTGGATGAACCCCCAACCTGGGCTCGCGTTGAATCCGCGGTGGCTTGCGAATGCGGGATGGCTTGCGAAGACTGGGGATTTCGTCCGTAAAACCGGTAGGGCCTCTGATTAGTACGACTGTCCGAGTTCCCCCACTCATATGACGTTTGGGATTCAGGCACGTCAGGGCTGTTGGAAAAGATATCGATTGGAGTGGTAGTTATTGAGGAATTAGATCGATGAGGTTGAAGAACGATCTTCCGCTTATGCGGAACAGAGTGCGTACTGTAGCGCCGAAGTGGCTACACTGCAGCTTTGGTGGCTTGCATGGCGTCAGTGATCGTATGTATATGCTTTTCTATGATTGTTACTACGAAATTTTAAGGCACTTCCAGTTTCACTCTGTGAGAAAGAAGCAGTCTACAGGCTACTCCAAGTGCCCGTACCGAGTTCCTATCGAGATCTGACAGAGTGTAGGAGTGGTATTTGACTCCCGATGCTCTACAGTTTACCCACCTGCCGAGAAGTTCAAAAAAAAGCACCTGGTACCCATCAGTCAGGTTCCATGCATATGATCAAGTTGTTGTGGCTCCAAATTATAAACTACTCAACAAGCCACTCAAGCCACCAATCGATTCCATACAGGGGATTTTTGCGAAAAATCGACTTGGTTTCTTCTGGTTTTGACCAAATTGCGAAAAGCGCGAGACTTCGGGACTATTGCATGGATTATTTGAAGTGTCTATTCACTCATATATACTGACTCGTCAGCTTGGCGATGCCCCTAGCAAGCGCTTCAACGTCATCGCCACAATTCGAGCCCGAACTTACCGACGACACGGTTCTTCACGACTTTTACCTTCAGGCCTTTTTCTGCAACCTATGCAATGTGTCACAGAACTACGAGCGACAGGTCTACCAACTTCTGAGCAATTGATTGAGGAGGATTGAGGAAACGAATCCACTCAGCTTACTCTAGAGTGAAGGGATGCGCGTCTCCCGCCGCATTGAAGAGTACTGGTACAGAGGTGCTGCGGCGGCAAAATCACCAACCGCTTAGTACCCTTTGTAGTTCGTCATTTGGGACACCTTCACACGGCACAAGAGCCTACAAATCGATCCCCGAGTGCACTATCGAACCACAAGTATCACACATCTCTGAACCTCGCCGATTATATACTACCTTGAGCGACTCTGATGGGACTATGTGTTAGCTATAGCTCTGTCGCGCATGTTTCCCTACGGAACCTGGATTGTGTTTTTGGTGAGGGGGCTTTTGGTTTTTCGTGATGAGAGTCGGGTTGATTTCACGATTTATAGGTATCATATTCCAATTACTCTCTAACTCTCTTTCCAGAGAAATATGTAGAATTCCTTAAGTACTTACGGTTGTACAATTCCACGGGTTGAGAAAAACTTAGTGCACTAGATGTCACTCGGTGTCTTGGCTACAGACAGTCATCACCAGTTGAGCCGCATGAATCGTTCGCGTGTTTCAAGGCAGTTCTTACAAACGTTCAAGACACAGCACAGCGACACGACGCTCCACGCTCCCCCCTTCAATATTGCCATCTTCCGTTGAGCCGCTCCTCCTTTCGCGCTCTCTTTGATTCGGACCGCTGCCACTTTCTTGTATATCTGTGTAATATACTCACAACATCCACCCTGCCACGGCATCAGGACGCTGGCCATTACCCATAACATCACGATCGACATCTCCGCCCCCAACCCTCAAAGCAATGCCAGATAACCCGCGGGCTCGGAAACGAAAGCAACCAGCTTCTCCATCTCCGACTGCTTCACGACCATCCCCTTATCATCCCAACAGTGACAGCCGAAATAATAATAGCCGAGGAGGCCGTCAGCAGCGACGCCAGAACAGCACTTCCGGTTCGCCTCTGCATCACCAGCAACACTCACAGCAAAACCAACGCGCACCGTCACGGTTAAGCATGACATCAGTGGAAATCCCTGTGCTGAGTACTCAGCCGAGCGCTCCTCCGCCGACGGCAACGGCAACGGCGACGGCGACGGCGATAAGTCGCGCTTCAGCTACCCCAGCTATCGATACCGCCGACGACGTCCAGCTCAGCAGTCCTTCCCAGAGTCTCCCCAAGGAGAAATCCAAACAGTTCTTCTATTGGGAGTTTGTTACTGATGAGGCTTTGAAAGACTGGAGCGGTAATGGATCGGCAGGTGTGAAGGCAAAGCTCATGGAACTCTCCTCCGAAAAGCCGTGTGAGCCCGACATCTCCATCGTCTTTCAGGAAATCATTAAGACCGCCGTCGACGCGCGATTATCGCCCTTTATGGTCGCGCGATTCCTCACCGATTTCTTCGAGAGTGTCAGCCCTCCTGACAAAGTGCAAGAGCTCAAGCGCATCTTTCTCCAGACTGTAAATATATTCGAAACTACAGAGACCGGCACTCCGGCACCGCCAAACCTGGTGAAATTGTTGCAAGACCTGACTCCTAGAGTCTTATCGGACGACATGCTCGGCCTCTACCTCGAGACGTCGACAATGGTTGCGCTGGGTCTCGTCACAAGTCTGTACACCAAGAAAGCAGTACGTGTCACAACTGCCCTCGTCTACAAACAACGGAAGCACAACCTTTTGCGGGAAGAGACGGAAGGCTTTTCTAAATTAATCACGGAGTTCTTTACGGCGTCCTATTCTGCATCGCCGCTAGAGGTGGTAGGCAGGACAGGCGAACGTGTTAAAGGTCTGATTGGAGCTTTCGAACTCGACCCCGGACGAGTTTTGGATATTCTTTTGGATACTGCCGCCTGTACCGTTGTCTCGAATGCGCGTTTCTTTGTCCGTTTGCTCAAAGGTTCCGCCTGGTGGCCTCAGCAACTGCAAGGTCTTCTGGATGAGGATAAAGAAAAGGGACGTCAAGAGGTCAAAGAGGAGAAAGAAAAGGAGAAGGAACGGATGGATAGGGAGTTCTTCGACAAATTGCGGCAAGACGACATTTCTGCCTTCTTTGAGAACCTTGAGTCCGGGAAAGGAAACAAAGTCGCTGCACAGTTACTAGGTTTCAAATTCCGATATTATCAGAAGCACGATGTTCGCGAGGCAACACCGGAGAATCTCCTTGTCCTCTCCGCCTTACTCATCAAGATTGGTTTCATCGATCTTGCAGACCTTTATCCACACCTCTCGCCGCTTGATGACGAAGGAATGACTGAAGTTTTGACCGTCTGGAAGACAAAGCTGGACGAGAAGCAGCGTGGAGGAAAGCGAAATGCCCTCATGATGGCCGGAGCTCTAGCGGATGACACTGTTCCTCCGGCCCGATCAAAAGTCAGTGCAAGTACAAACGAGGAGAAAAAGCCGGAGGAAGCAAAGAAAGAAGAAGAACCGAAGCCGAAGGATGACAATCAGAAACTTGTTCTATTGAAATATCTCCTCGCTGTTGGAGCGCTTCCCGAAGCCTTATTTATCCTTGGTAAGTACCCATGGATACCAGGTCCGTCAGATGACATCTCAGAACACCTTGCAAGAGTAATCACCCAATCTCTTGACGGTGTTTATCCTACCCACCGACCGCCCAAGATCTACATGGGTTCCAGAAAGATAGCTTCAGCCCTTAGCGGTAAGAATGGGGGCGTTGAGCGCCATGATCATCCGCGGCGGAGACCAATGGTTACCTTCACAGTATCGAATCTCAAGCTCAAGACCGGAGACGTCGAATATCGGTTTTTCTGGGATGAGTGGAAGGAAGGAGTGCCTATTTGCAGAGAGCCAAAGCACGTCGTTGTTCTGATGGAGACATTGGGCCGGGTTCTTGGTGTGAAAATGGGTCGCGATGCCGGCGTTATCACGAGAGTATGCCGAATTGGCCGGGACGTTTTGAAGGATCCGAGCTGCACCCCGGAAGATCGACAGTCTTGGATTGGACTTGCCAGAAGCTTGTTGATACCTTCGATAAGCTTGACGGATGGCAACCAAGGTGTTGTGAACGAAGTGTGGAAACTTTTGGAATGCTTCTCCACCGAAACACGGTACTCCCTTTACGGTGAATGGACTTCGGTAACAAGCAAACGAAATCCCGAGTTGAAGAACAAGGTCGCAGAAACCGAGCGAGAGACAAAAGATTTGCTCAAGAGGATTAGCAAAACGACTATCGGTCCAATGGCACGGCAACTGGCAAAAGTTGCAACCAGTAATCCGGTTACGGTGATGCAGGTTGTGTTGAGCCAGGTTGAGGGCTATGACAATCTGATTGAGTGTGTTGTGGATGCTGCACGATATTTTACTCCCCTGGGCTTCGACGCGGTTGGTTTTTGTGTACTAAACAGGTAAGTTATCGAGTGCGGATTGTGCGGATGATCGGGCTGACTATTGATCTAGTATGAGCAACGAAGGAAAAAGTCGAGTTCAAGCCGATGGAATGCTGACCAGTAAATGGCTACAATGTATGTTTCCTCACAGACATCCTGTACGCGATGGTGAAACTTATATCTCCCAGCCTTGGCTGTCTTTTGTGGCAAGATTTACACTCGATATCACAATAAGATGGATCCGGCACCTATACTCGAATATGTTGCTCGTCAGCTGAAACGCAATCGCTCGGTTGAACTTGTGGTTCTTCAACAGCTAATGCAGTCCATGGCTGGCGTGAATCCCGAAGCTAACCTGAACGATGCCCAGCTGCAAGGTCTTGCCGGCGGTGAAGTGCTTAGGAAACAGATTCTAAAAGTTTTCCGGGATCCTAGGGCCGAGGAGAATTCCGCGACCACTAAGACGCTGACAGATACCCTCTCGCACGAGAATCTTGCGACGGTGCTTCTGATACTTATCGCTCAGGAACGGCAGACCTGTATCTTCCGCCTTGAAGAGAGCTCAGCTCCTCTGAAGGTCTTGGCCAATCTGTTTGACGAGATACATGTCGTTCTCAGCCAGTATTTGGATTTGATGAAGATGGGATTTACGCCCGAGCGTTTCGAAGAGGTGGTTCCTAGCGTTGGTGCTTTGTGCCTCAAGTTCGGTATTGATCCTCCAGTAGCATGGTGGATTTACAGGCTCGGCGTCAAAACCAGGATGAAGAAACTTGAGACTCCCGACGGAGATGATATCGAGATGAAGGATCCCACCGATTCAACAGATTCACCCCCTGAAAAGAAGAGTCCCTGGAATCCCATACTTGAGAAAGTGATTGATGAAGTTAGGCCCGTTTTGTCGGAGCAAGTATGGTCGAAATTAAGTATCAGCTTCTATGTTACCTTCTGGCAACTCGAGATTTATGATATCTTTGTTCCTATGGAGGCCTACCAGGCGGAAACTAACAGGATAATGGCTGCTGTTCGGACACTTGATTTGGATCGTTCGGATCCCTCCCTCGCCGGCCAAGCAATCAAGCGGAAGAAGCGAGATGAGCTAATGGAGACTCACAGTCGACTCTCAGCAGAGTTGAAGCTTCACATCCGGGATCACAACCTCGCGCGACGACGACTGGGGGCAGAAAAGGAGCACTGGTTTAGTGACGATCAATTCAACCAGCGCGAAGTTACTGATACGTTTATACAACATTGTGTTTTCCCCAGGGTTATGCTTTCACCGAACGATGCCAGCTTCTGTTCTCGGTTCATCCGCGAAGTTCACAAGATGGGAACCCCAAAGTTCCAGACGATTGGTGTTTATGACAGCATCTTTGGTAGAGGTTTGGGAACCGTCATCTTCATTTGCACTCAGCGTGAGGCAGAAAACTACGGTCGTTTCTTGAAGGAAGTATTGACTGATCTTCACTCTTGGCACTCGGATCGCACACTGTACGAACGGGAAGCACATGGAAATGCCAAAAATCTCGTCGGATTCAACGTTAAGGGACAGCCATTCGACTGGGAGGACTTCCGCAAAATTCTCTATAAATGGCACAAGACTTTACATACAGCCGTGAAAAACTGCCTCTCGAGCAAAGAGTATATGCACATCCGGAATGCGATCGTTGTTCTAAAGCATGTTGTTGATTTCTTCCCGGCGGTTGATTGGATTGGCAGGACTGTTGTTGAGAAAGTCGAAAATCTGGCTAAGGGTGAGAAGAGGGAGGACTTGAAAATTGCTGCTATGACTTTACTTGGAATGCTCAAGAAGAGAGAGAAAGATTGGATGATTGTCGCTAGTTTCCAAAAGAGCGAGGCTCCAGCGCCTGCTACGATGATGAAGCCCAGTCCAACTCCAACACCCGCAGGAACCGGTGACAGACAAGCTAGCCCTGCCCCCGGACAGCAACAGCAAGGACAGCGGTCACTCAATCCTATGACGAAAGAATTTCGACCGTCGAATTCGACCAGGTTAGTTGCAAATCCAATCGAAGTTATCCGGATGGCCGGCCGCTAAGTCTTTTTTCTTTTTAACCAGCGATTCTCCCAATGCAAGTCCACAATCCCAGGAAAAGCCAGTTGCTTCCACACCGTCCTTGCCATCGAAACCTCCGGGTGGAGATAAAGAAGATGGGGAAGTGGATGATCGACGAGGCCGCGGCCTGCCACCCGGCCTTCCTCAGCGTCCGCAGCAGCCGCCACTACCATCGCAGGATCGTCGGCAACCGATGACTCCGGGAAGAGAACCTCAACAGCACCCACAGTCACAACAAAAGCAACAGCAGCCTCTACATTCATCCACCAACCGCGTGCCAACACCAAGAAGAGACGATCAAAGGCAACAACCTAATGATATTCGGCGTCAAGAGATGAACCGAACGCCTTCTGGTCGAGGCCCTGTTCAACCTCACCCTCAGCATCAGTTACCCGAGAGACCAGATATTGCAAGGCAGACTACTCTTGAGCGGAGGGATACTCTAAGAGATGCACGTGACGCTCCACGACAAGATTCAAGAGGTAGACAAGATACCAGACTACCAGAGAAGCCCCCAGACAGACGGCATTCACCTCGTAGGGAGCCTAGAGAGTCTAGGGATTCTCGTGAAATCTCCCATCGCCACGAAGAGGACCGCCGTGGCCTCCCTCCCTTGGGAAGAGAGGCAGAATTTCAACGTGTATCTTTGCAACAAGGACGGGATGAAAGAGGTCTACCGAAGGATGATAGAATGTCGGACTCTGAACGAGGGCCTCGACCTGGTAGCGGAAGGGGTATGCAGCAGATGCCGGATCCTGATCAGCGCCGACTTGGAAGAGATGAGAGGGATGGGGGACGTCGCCGTAGCGATCGACATGACCCGACAACCCAACAGACTGGCCGGCTGAACGACTATTCCCTAGATCGCCCCGAGATTTCCGATCGGCGAATGCCAATACAAGAGCAACCCATGAGGAAGCCAGACGCTCCACCAGTTCCCACGAGACATGCTGCTGAATCAACTATTCGACATCCGGCGGAGGATATGCTTCCTCAACGCGCTCCCCCTGCTGGTCCTCGATCCTTTGACAGACGCGGTCAGCCTTCTCAGAAGGAGCTGTTTACTGGGCCCCAAGGTGGAAACCAGATGCGAGGCCCTCCTTCTGGACCGACACATGGGCATCCTTCTGAACAATTTCGGGAAGCCCGCCATCCTGCTTCCGGAAATTATCACCATCAGGACCCAAACCATGGACGACTCAATCCTCCCGACCCAGTCATCCCCAAGGGTCCCCGCGATAGAAATGTACCCTTTGGACCTCGCGCTAGTGGTCCTGGCGGTCTCAACATCCGTGGTGCATCCCAAGCCGCTGCTCAACAGGCTGCCGCCCAAGCTGTCGCCGCTCAAATCGCTCAACAGCAACAATCTGCGCCGCCTCCTTCTATACCTACGACTCGCCAATTACCCAGTCCTTCTATGGAGAGGAAAACCGAGATGCCACCCCCCGCCGGTGCCACCGATCGTATTTCTCAGAGCGCGCCATCGGCATCGACCGTAGACACAGCTGGTATACATCCCGACAGATTAAAGGTCATGGGAGTCTCCTCGCAGCAGAACCCCGTAGGGTCACAACCACAGCAGCAACAGCAAGGAGCACGTGGAAGCAACTTTCCAATCCCCAACATACCAAGTCCCATCAATACCCAAATGCTACCTCTCGGCCCCCGAAGCGGCCCCGACAACCGCACCGACAGTCCCATCTCCGCGCAGACGCCAACACAAAAAGCCAGTCCTCCTACCGGCCCGGCACGCAGAGACGACGAAACCCGCCACCACCGCAGACGAATCCTTAATGTGCAAAGCCAACTCACCCAACTCACCGGTGACGAAGTCGGCCGCGAGATCCGCGGCCGGGCCGGAAGACGCGGCGGCTCCTCGGCAACCACACCCACAGCGACGCAGCCCCCGCAGCTCCCACACCCCCCCAGTCGCCATCCATCCAATGCTGACCTCCGCGAACGCGTCCCTGCCTCCGTCCCTGCTCGCCCAAACCTTGACCTCGATCGCAGAATGAACCCTTCAAACCTTGCCGACTCGCGCCGCAGTTCCATCGCACAGCAACCCGATGACATGCCGCCACAACACTCATCATCCCGCGGCGGCCGCCACCACAGATCCGACCGCGATCGCGAGTCGCATCGTGAACGTGATCGCGATAGAGACCGCAGAGCTATCGAGGCGGAGAGGGAACGTGAGAGGGAGAGGGAGAGGAAGGGAAGTGATCGTGGGGGAAGCAGTGGGAAGGACCGTGAACGGGAGAGGGAACATCGCAGAGATGATGGAGGTGGAGGTGGAAGTAGTAGACGGGACCGTGATAGGGAGAGGAGGGATAAACGACCCAGTGATAATGAGGGTAAAAGGGAGGACGTGAAACGCAGGAGAACTAGGGGCGGTGATGGATATGGAAATGGGAGAGAGGTGTATTAAAATTTGAGACGGGTGGGGTGTATTATAGCTTTTTGTGTTTTTGCGGGAGAGTTTGGAAATCGTGTAGCGCGTGGTAGTGGTTTTACGCAGTATATCTTTCGGTTGGTTTTCTTTTCTTGTTTTTTGTCTTGCGGGAATGCGCTGCAGAGAGAAATTGTGGAATGGAGTATGATGGTAGAAGGTGAATTCATACAGACTGAGATGATTTGATTGTGGTGCGACGTTGCGTGTTAACGTTTTGATTGAATTATATATAGTGGTACCCGTGGTTATGAATTCATGACTTCCTACGTCTGGATGATGGGTGAAGGGGCGACGTACGGCGGCGAAGTGCAGGTGGCGTATACCGACAGATGGCAGCGTATATGCACGTATGTCAGCGTATGTCAACAGATTTCAACATCCTGGATGTTAACTCGCTTAGTTCTTTTCCCCTGCTGATGCATGCGTGCATATGTTCCCGAATGACAATTTATGTCATCTGACATATTTAAACACTCAAGGTCCAAGGCTTGAAACCTGCTGTTATCGATATCTGCAGTGTTTCTTTTACATCCTGATGGCAATGTTTCCGACAAGACAGTTTGACAGAATCTAGGACAGTCAATCTCCAAGCAGCAATTTACTGAACACATGGCCTAGAAAACTGACCCTGGAGCTAAAAAACACCAGCAAACAGGTTCAAAACCTGCAGCGCTCGTGGAGATGGTACTGTAAATACCAACATCCTAGGCTCCGAACAATTGGCCTAGTATGGTGTTAGAAACACCAAGCAAGCGGGTTCGAAACCTGCAGTCAAGAGTCAAAGGTGCTGTAAGCACCGAAACCTCCCGGCTTGAAGCATGCAGAGCTCTTAGCGATATAGACACCAACTCGAACATTTTTAGGTTTGGAGCATGCAGTCTCAGTGTTTCCAGCATCATAGATGATCAATCAGAGCAGGTTTCGAGCCTGCTACCCGGCGTTTATAGCACCATTCTCTTGCCTGCTGGGCTAAAGGTCGGTTCTTATATATATCTGCAGCGTTTTAGTCATAGAGCATAGCAATTAGAGTAGAGAGATCAATCTGTGGAAAGCCAAACGGATTGGAGCAGGCTCCGTGACAGAAAGAGTAATTTCCAGGTTAGAGCCTGCGATCTTAAGTTTTTACAGCGCTGTGAATGAATGATTAGAGCAGGTTTCGAGCCTACTACCAGGCGTTTTTAGCTCCATACCGTGCCAATTAATTTAATTTACACATACGAAAAAGATTTTGCTCAACATCTGTAAGTACTAGAAAATTTATATATGCAGGTGTAGTCCCCCGGGAACCCTATTGCTCGTGCCGACCTATAACACCTGGGAATCCCAACCCCAGGAAGCTCATCTCTATCACTGTCACGGACTCGCCCCCGATGACCTGATTCCGAAGCAGAGTTTGATTGGTATCCCCTGACGTCCCGATCACGGACAGTGGCGACTTGATCATATATAAACTATGTACTTGTCCGGGGTATGGGGACTGAAGTAATAAGCGCATATGGGTTGATGTACCATATATTCCTTACCTTTGGTAATTGCGAAATCACAAGTTAGAGAACACATTAATATTTGCTCCTATCGGAACTACTGTTCTATAACCCAAATAATCCGCTATACTTACTAGTGAAGGATAAATTAATTGACAGCAAGTTTGAGAATGTGAATATGTTTCTTAAGGGAGATCTCGAGAGCGGAGAGGTCCTGGAAGAAGTGCGTGTCCAAGCCCCAAACCCTAAGCCCCATTCGAATGCAATCACACCGAATCAATTCCTCGACTGCACAGAAGGTCGTTGGCTTGAACCAAACCCTCATGATGAATAGTCTGCAGACTGCATGGAGAGCCTAAACGAAAAACACGAAAGTTGGACTCGCAAGAAAACGGACAAATGCTACCCCTTCTTCAATGTCATTCTCCGTTTGTTCCAAGCCCTTGGTTCTGTGACGTTTAGTGACGCGGCCGCTGGTCCAACAGGTCGCATGTCAAGATGTGGACACGGGGGACCCATAGAACCACCAACGAAATATCAAAACAAAAGAGGTGCAGAGAATTGCAAGAGTCCGAATCCATTCCGTGGCCCATACTCCACTAATGATCTGGAGTATTAAACGCACTCAATTCCAAAATTCCAAACGCCTCACAGACAGAAACCACATACCCTACCTTCCTATTTCGCCCCTCCATCCCCCTTTCCACAACTCCCAATCTCAGCGGGGACGAAGGGTAGCGGGGGGGGAGCTCCGCCATCTAGCCGGCTCGCCCGGAGGCGGAGGGGATATCAGGGTCCTGTCATACTCTAATTAGAGTCAATACAGTATGATTAAACAACAACAA
>Ga0307515_10015108_pt1 | contig 14246 bp, 10 predicted proteins | sample 17_EM_MG_FD_194513 | JGI IMG/M metagenome (GOLD analysis project Ga0307515, IMG submission 194513) | Populus trichocarpa ectomycorrhiza microbial communities from riparian zone in the Pacific Northwest, United States - 17_EM | ecosystem: Host-associated > Plants > Roots > Unclassified | place...
AAACCGGAGAATTAGAGAGACTACTGGACCTTCCCCCAACCCATTACCTCTGCGTGTCAGACGTAGAATTCCTTGCTAGACGTAGTGCCAAAGGGGTCTTTGACCATCTAGGGCTGCGTTATTAGTAAGAGAGTTCCGCTGCGCGGTTGTAAGGGGGGTATATCCTTTACAACTCTTCCTCTCTGTGTGCACGACTTTGGCTTACCCGACTGGCTGGAGAACTGTTCACTGACGAGTGATCCCAGTGCCGTTCTACTCAGGATTCCAGGACGACGTCACCGCCAGCCTCATATCGGACGCCGAGAGTGGCAAAATCATTCGGTTTGTGCAAGACTGCGACATCCCCGTCTTTCACTACCAGTGCCCGAGAACTTTAAACAACACCAAGCAGTGCTATCAAGCCACCTGCCGATACTGCATCCTCTGCCTCAGGGGATATATCACAACATCGGACGGAAGAAGAGACTACGCCCCACTACCCGCTACACCAATTGCCTATAAGAAGTGGAGGTGTGCTGAACACGGAGAGGAGCTCTGTGAAAAAGATTGTAGCGTGTTTACCCAGCAGAACTCAGTTTATAGGGTTTGGGAGTGGAACATCGAGACTAAGGCGTTTGAGGACTGCCTCAAGGATTGTGTGAACCCTTTGGAGCACGGGTATTACAACCCAGCACAGGAAAAGAAAGAAGAAGAAGAAAGAGGAGCGGTTAGAAGGTCGAAGAGAGGTGTAAAGAAGACACCTTATAGTCAGGAGAACAGGGAAGCGAGGCAGTCGCTTAGACCCAAAAGGAATTTGGGGGTCGGTCAAAAGATAGAGGTCAAAAGAGTCAACGACTGTGGGTCCAACAGAAAGAAGGATTGGAAAGCAATCGGCTGTGGAAAGGACTACTGTAACGACTGCACCTTCTGAATGTTTGAGTTGATTCTTGCGATTGTAATCAGAATCCTTTTGAACCTCGCATTACTTGGAAGCCTGGCAACAGGGCTTTGCATTGTCGCTGCACTAGCACTTGCATCGATTACAGAGGACGCGGAAACAGTTGAAGTTACCGAATTCGACCCAGAAACTTTACGCGCCAGACAACGAAGACTTAGAGTCTTACCAGTACAACACGAAGAAGGTGTCCAACCTCAAACACCCCCGGAGAACCCACCCTTGTACCCGTTACCCCAACTACGCCCACGCCGAGTACCAGTCCCAGTTGCACGCACACCAAGCCCTATTGAAGTACAAGTACAAGTACACAAACACCAAGAACAATAAATGGGGAAGAACCAACGCAAACAACACAAACAAGTCAAGTTTTCGCTCCACGATTTCCACCAAGCACCACCTCTTGCTGGAAATAAATACCTATACGTGTCGGAGTGTTTCCCTAAGTGCAGCAAAAGGGATTGCAGTGATAATTGTACTTTCAACAGCATTCCTTTGGGAGGAATAAAAGAGTTTTATATCTGTACGGCAACGGGGTTGAAAATTCAGAAGTGGGCAGAAACATTTGCATTTGACGGAACCCCAAACACTTACAAGAAAGTTTGGCAAGCCCCACCATCAGTGTGTTCCTTCAGGAATCTCAACGACACTATACCAGAGGTACCCAATAACGGTTATTTTCAGTACACCCTACAACCGTGCCCAAGACTTGCAGAACAGAAAAGGGTGTGGAAAGACTACGTTACCAGGAAGGCCAGGGAAGACTTTGAGTATAAATTGAAGGCAAAAGAAAGGGCGATCCAAAAAGCGGAGATTTCTCAAGCAATAAGGGAGGCAGAGGAGGAAAGGAAAGAAAGAGAAAGAAGCCAACCTGGACCTTCTAAGATTGGGAAAAAGATTACGGCGATTTTGGACGAACCTTACTTCTTCGATTGAAGAAGAGGTTTATCTAAATAACCAAAGGATCCCAAAAGGAAAGGTAGAGGGACTCGAGTGGGAGTTGATTTGGAATTGGACGGTGTGGCCATTGGAAAGGAATTGGTCGGAGGAGAAATAGTCGGCGGGGTCTAGTGGAAACTAGCGACTTAAAACAACACCCTTAGTGGATGAGTCAGGGAGCTCAAGCTACTATAGCAACCCAGTTAGCGGGAGGAACAGGATCTCAGTCTTCTAGTTCGGGATCTACGGCATTACCACACAACATTCAGGGAACATCTCAAAGTCCACCGGCGGGATTTAGTTTGTTCTCTCAGTTTCAGGGGATCACCCCAGTACCACCACTACAGCCAAATATCATGGCAGGAGTAGCGGGGGGATTGGGAGGAGGAGGAGGAGCACCTCCAGCAGGGGGATTACCACCTGTATTGCAAACCCCAAGGGCCCACCGAGCGGGAGGTTTCATCACCCAAGCCGAGGCAACAAACTATAGAACCACAATAGTTGATTATGTTAACAATTGTGAATTTCTGTTAACAAACATGGGAGGAACGACACCGACGACCGCAAGACCACAAACCCCAGATAACCAACTTGCAACTCAGGCGGAATGGGTACAATGGGCAGGGGATATGCATAACCATGGGGAGGAATGGACGATAGCGGTGTTACAAACAAGAGCGGAAGTTGCCGCAGCCAGAAGGACGGCGGCAATTGGAGGAGCCGCACCGGCGGCACCAGCGGCCCCCCAAAGGAGAAAATTCCCTATTCCAGGGAAATATGAGGGAAAAGTTGGGGACTCCGCCATTACTTTCCTAACCCAATGTGGAAATTACATTACTACAGAGGGAAGAGGTTGGGGTGAGGAGTATAGGATACGATGGACCCTTCAACTCATGGAAGGGAAGGCAGGACCTTGGGCAGAACTTCAACTGCGACGAATGGTGGAGGAACTGGACGACCAGGGGGATCCACCACCCGAATTACAAGACTATGATTTGTTTGTCGAACATTTCAAAACTCAGTGGTACGACCAAGGCGCCAGAATTGCCAACAGAAGGAGATGGAAGGAAGGGATTTCCCAGACGGGATCGGCAAGGGAATACTTCAGCCTTATGGAACAATTAATAGTCAAGTTGAGTTATGATCAAAACTCTCAGGAAGTACTTGACATTGTCCAAGAGGGACTGAAGTTACATATAAGAACACACTTTGCTCTGACTGTCTGGAGAAACTTCAGAACGATGAAAAGTGAATGCATCCAATACGACGAGGCATATTATGCCCAGACAAGAACCAAAGGAGAGGGAAGGAAACAGGATAAGGGGAAAGGAAAAGGAACATATAAAAAGGCAGAGACATCGGTTATGGGTACGAAAAGACTATCTGATGAGGATTGGGAAATGTGCAAGGTCAAGGGTTTCTGTTTTGTTTGTAAAAAGATTGGAAAAGATGTACTGGGATTGGCAAAAGAACACCCCAACCACCCCAAGAGGGAAAATACAAAAGAGGGAGGGACAAAAAGTTACAAAAAAGATGATAAAAAGAAAAACACCAAAAAGACTGCGAATGTAAAGACTCTGGATACGGAACAGGACTCAGATGTAGATAAGACTGCGGCTTCAGACTCAGATTCGGATGACCAGCCTGAGGGGTCAAAAAACTAGGAAAGTCCAAAGCAGCCGCTGTGCTAAGGACTATGGAGATTGGCCAGATATCATCTGTAAACATTACCGAGACACCTTATGAAATAGTACCACAATTCACGGTTATGGTCAATCTTAATCAGGCGGGAAAAGTAAAAGCCCTTTTGGATAGTGGATCATCAGGAAATTTTATCAACCTTTCGGTGGTAAAAAGATTGAGACTACCAACGGTCTCAAGGAAGGGGCTATTGAGGGTTACTCATGTGAAGGGAGGGGAGGTAGGCATTGTAGACCAACAGGTCAAATGCTATATGAGAATCAGAGACTCAAAGGGAAGAAGTCACCGGGAAATCATCACGTTGGATGTAATTCCCTTGGGAAGACATCAGGTAATACTGGGATTACCTTGGTTGAAATATCACGAACCAACACTGGATTGGGGACAATTAAAACCGACTTTTGATAGTCAACATTGTCAAGACCAATGTTTATTGGAAAGAGGAGCAGGAATCTCGAGTATTACACTCGAAGAACTGGAGTTTTTTGAGGTTGCTGCTATGGAAACAAACCCGGAATGGAGGAAATTGGTACCTAAGGAATATCATGACTTTGCACAAGTCTTTGATTTGGAAAAAGCAAGAAGGTTACCACCGTTAAGGGGAGAATGGGACTTCAGGATCGACTTAGTAAAGGAGGCACCATTACCACCAAGAAGTCGTCCTTATAGATTAACTCCAGACCAGTTGGAAGAAGCAGGGAGACAATTACAAGAGTTGGAGGATTCGGGAATGATCGAGGATTCAACATCACCAATTGCAGCACCATTATTTTTTGTTCCAAAAAAGGATGGTACTCAGAGGATGGTCATAGACTATCGGAGGTTGAATAATGTTACAATTAAGGATGCTTATCCATTACCAAATATGGAGGAGCTATTGGAGGCAGCTCGGGGAGCTAAGGTCTTTTCAAAGTTTGACCTAAAATTTGCCTACAACCTTATTAGGATTAGACCCGAGGATAAATGGAAAACGGCATTTATTACGCCAGGGGGATTAAAGCAATTTACAGTATTGCATTACGGATTTGCAAATGCACCAGCATGTCTACAGAGATATGTAAATCATGCTCTTGCACCATTGCTATACAAACAACCCCCTAAAGTCAGCGCATATATGGATGATGCGGGAACCTTTGCGAAGGATAAAAAGGAAGCGGTAGCACTCAACTGCGAACTCTTGAAGTTATATCAGAAACATGGGTTGTTTTGTAACCCAAAGAAGTGTGAATTCCACAAGGAGGAAATGGAATTACTTGGAGTAGTAGTAAACTCCAAGGGGTTCGCCATGGAGGATAGGAAAATTACCGCTGTGGCAGAATGGCCGAGACCTACAAACCTAAAGCAGATGAAGGGATTCATTGGGTTTTGTAATTTCTATCGACGATTCATTAAAGGGTTTTCGATCATAGCAAGACCCTTACATGAATTGGATAAGAAAGGGACAATTTGGAAATGGGGAGAGGAGCAGGAAGAGGCATTTAAGACACTTAAGAAAAGGATTACAGAGGAGCCATGTTTGGCACATATAGATCCTCAAAAGGCATACAGAATGGAAACGGATGCTTCCAATTTTGCCTATGGAGCGGCATTAGGGCAGAAACAGGATGATGGGAAATACCATCCAGTTGCATTTATGTCAAAATCAATGCAACCAGCAGAGAGAAATTATGATATCTTTGATAAGGAAGCATTAGGAGTTGTTAAACCACTACAACATTGGAGATACTGGTTACAAGGAACACGAAAACCGATTCAGATCATTACGGATCATAAGAATCTCCTTACGGGGTTTAACGATAGACCTACACCAAGTAGAAGACACTTAAGATGGGTGGAGGCATTAAGACATTTCAACTATGTCTTGGGATATAGATCAGGGGATAAGAACTCAGTGGCAGACCCATTAAGCAGGAAACACGATTTGTTACCTGCTGAAGGAGAATTACCACCTTATAAACCATTTCCAAAGGAGAAAATGTTACCTATGGAAGAATTGGACCTGTTGGAAATTGAAGAAATGGAAGATATTGCCCTAGCATTAGTAGCCACAGACGGAGATTTACAACAGAAAATCCGACAGTGGTTACAAAAGAGCAAGGAGAAATGGCCTGATTACCAGGAGGAAGATGGATTACTGGTGAAGGATGGGAGAATTTGGGTACCACCGGACGAGGAATTAAGAAGAGAATTATTAGAACTATATCACGATTCTCCTTTCACGGGCCATTTGGGGATTACGGGAACATTAGATATCCTTGGAAAGGGATATTATTGGGAGAATATGCAAGATTATATTAGGGATTATGTTACAGGATGTAGAACCTGTTATAGGGCAAAGAAGAGGAACAAGAAGAGACATGGAACTTTAAATCCATTACCAGTGGCGGAAGGACCATGGTTATGGACTGAGTCGGACCACATAGTAAAGTTACCGAAGTCAAAGGAATTTGACTCTATTTATGTGGTAGTGGACCGCTTCACTAAGATGGCCCATTTCATACCATGCACAGAGGCCAAAGGAGAGGAGGATATAGTGGAATTACATCTCAAACATGTCTGGAAACACCATGGGTTGCCCTTGGTACACTCTACAGACAGACATGGAAACTTCACATCGGACTATGTAAAGAAACTCTTCAAAGGATTGGGGATAGAGCAACGATTCTCTACGGCTTTTCATCCTCAGACACAAGGACAGGTAGAAAACCTCAATGGATGGTTAGAAACCTACCTTAGGATGTTCTGTAATCATCAAAAAGACAACTGGGCCATGTTATTACATATGGCAGAATTTGCGTGGAATAACCATTATCACCACTCAATTAAGACAACACCATTTTATGCAAATTATGGCCGACATCCAGTTCTTACCGATAGAGCACCTTTGGAGGATTTGACAATACCCGCAAGGGTAGAAAGGATTCGAGAGACTCAAAAAGACATTGAGGGAGATCTACATTTGGCCTTAAGAATACAGAAGAAACAGTTTGATAGGAGAAGAGAAAGAAACCCTATATTTGAAAAGGGGGACAGGGTCTATCTGGAGACGGAGAACTTGATCACAGATGAAGGATCCAAGAAACTAAGCGACAAAAGAACGGGACCCTTTGAGATTATAGAGAAAATCTCCGAGATAGTTTACCGACTTAAACTACCACCACACATGAAATGTCATCCGGTGTTCAACATTGATATGTTGAGTAAGGAGAAGCCGGACAAAATCCCAGGAAGGAGACCCAAAGAACCAACACCAGTAGTAATTGAAGGGGACCTTCATTATGAAGTGGAGAAAATCATTGACTCCAATTGGTACCACGGTCACCTTCAGTACAAGGTCACATATAAGGGATATGATAAGGAACATGATGAGTGGCAGTTCAGAGATGATCTCTTAGAGGACATGGGAACGGATACATTAGGAGACCTGGAGAAGGCCTTTTACAGAGAACACGATGGAGCTCCCAAGATGGGAGATAAGGACACAACAAGGAAGAAGGGAACGGGGAGAAAAGTGAAAACAGGAAGAAAGAAAAATTCATAATAACTCCCCTTACTCTAAGAGGGTCTTACTTCGTGGCGAAGACGACCCCTAGGGGGGTACTGTGATGATTCTGGATTTTTCTCCTGATTTTTCGACGCATTTTGCATATATTCGGGAATTTCTAGCTAAATTCCCTGAATTACTACGGGAGGAGGACTCTTATGGTTCTATGGAACCTCATGGAACATTCTGGAACCTTCTGGAATGTGCTGGAATGTTCTGGAACATTCCTGTGATGTCATCATGACGTCATCCTTTGTGACGTCATGTTCCTTTGTGCTTACTCATGTAATGACGTCATGCTTTCCCATGACATCATCTTGTATTGTGGTTACTCAGCCTATGACCTCATATGTTCCCACATGATGTCATACTCTATTACGGCTTACTAACTACGTTCTCACACGATGTCATAGATGACTCCATTTGTTTGCACATGTACATACTAGATGTAGGGTACTTAATGACACGACAGAGGGGGACTGGAACCTCACTCTGTCTTTGCACTCTTAACTCGCACCTAGCCCACACCAGCTACCTGCAACTTTTGTTACAGGATACCAGCTTCTATCTCGGACCAGGTCCTGTCATTTGAATATGACAGATACCTGTTCGGGGGCTCTTCCCCCCAACTCGGGACTAGTGGGTCTAATCCCGTTTAGGCCCACATTACTACTACTAACAAACCGTCTTTGACACATGAACTACCCAGGCTTCATGCCTACCAATGAACCAGGTGCTGCGCACCCAGTGACAAATGCAGATGCATTGAATGCTACATGTGTGCTCCCCCGAAATATCTTAATGATATTACACCGGTAACTAACCAATGGGCTTGAACGACCCCAGATTCCCCACCTACGATGTTGGTGGGTATCCCACTACAAACGGCCCCAACTGCCGCTCAATCCAATCAACCTGTTGTACAGGTCCTTACCCCCAAGCCTGGATCCGTCAGTGTATCACACGTTAGCGACACACCACCCCCCGCACAATTACCCACACAGAGCACGGAAAAAGCCACCCAAAAAGCCGGAGTCCCCATGACTTATGCACAGGTCATCACCGCTCCCGCATTACCCAACAATCCCCCCATTGCCACACAGGACACGGGCCAGCCCACGACTGAGTACACTTGGCCAAATAGCAGTCAGGACGTAGACATGACGAGCGGAGATGAACCTATACATACGACTCTGTTCCCCCCCAAGGAAACTGGGAAAGTACTCCCCCTGGCCACTCCAGCTGTCCCTCCTCATGACAGGAACATTGCACAACACCTGGCAGTACAGAAGGCGCTGACATCCTTGGCGCTAAACTGGTCAATGGAACAGGATAGGGACGACATCCTCGCAGGAATCTCCCTTCCTATCATATCTGAACCTCTTCTCCCATCCCTCATTCCAATAAACGAAGAAGAATCGCTCCTCTTCTCTCATATCAGGCCGCTCCAAGGGGCTGCTCTGGTAAAGGCGGCAGGAATCACCGAGGACGATGTCCCCGCTGTGGGAACCAACCGTCCCAAACCACGATGGTCCATCCCGGTTATTGCACAGACAACAGACGACGACACACCTATGACAACCCAGGAGCCTACATACAACATAGCATCAGACTCGGAGACGTACGAAGATGTCCCACTATCCCAGGGGCTGAAAAAGATGCAATCCGCATTCCCGGATATGTCTGAGGAACACCTCACAATCGCCCTTCAGAAACACAACAACGACCTCCCATCTGTCATGGCATGGATGCAAAGCGCGGTGGACATGCGAGAGATGCGTGCAACCCTGCTTCTGGCATTCCCTACTGCAGATACAGAAGACATCGAAGGCGCCGTAAAGGAATTCAAAGGAGACTTCATGCTAGCTTTCAACAGGCTAGCTGCATCGCACGATCCTACAGATGACTGGAGCAACATGACGTTCATGCGACGACGAGGAGTCATGGATATAGGTGACGAGGCACCAGAGTTCCTCTATGACGACTCAGCGACAAGATCCTTCGAAAACCAATGGTGGAGAACATGTGTGTCTGTGAGGCGACACAGGATATCAGCATACCCCCACATAGATGCGATCTGGACAAAGCTCTCCCAAGTAGCAGTCGCGCCCAGACCCATCACACCACGCTTTATGAAGTATATCGAGGATTTGGGAAAGAAACACCTTGACCAGCCTTCTTTCTGGAAAGCCATCAGAACACTACGCGCTCAATGGGAGTATGACGGAATAGTCGCCGTGATAGGAGAACCGAAGCACCAATTTGTCAATGACAAGGACAAGCACCCAGCGATCCCAATCCTGCAAGTCTTACTCACAGATGGCCTTATCTCACCAGCTGCCGCAGGATGGCTGGCTCTGGCAATCTACCTGGACAACATACTGTACAAAAACTACATCCCCTGTTCTTCGGCTTCTCTGCAATCTGGCGGAAAGTCTGGAATGATAGGAACGTACACTTGGCAGCCTGCACGGACACAGAAAAGGATGCGAGTAAAGGAGGCGGCGACGCAACCTCCCGCATCAGCGCGAAAGAAATGCGGGAAACATATGCCAGCATTACCCTGGGAACCTTGAAACACGCATTCGAGAAACAGAAGGCAAGGACAGAGGTAAAGGCCCCTCGAGGGAAAGACAACTCTTCCGGAGGATCTAGGAGGAGCAGGCGCCAAAAAGGAAAACCCCCTGGAGATGAGTCACCGGTGGAGGAAGTGGAGGAAACCACTAGTGAAGCACTGGCAGGTTTACTGAAGGACCAATAAGGTATTACTGAAATTCTGCGATGACCTGTCTGCATTGCCCTTTCTTTCTGACTGCTCGATTATTGACTCGCATGGCCCACTCTCATGATGACTTCGCTTACAATAGATAATGTTACTGACTCGGAACTTCCTTTGGTAAATTGTTTCTTGACCGATGCCCCTCTGACTCGAGGACATATTCATCCCATGTAAGGTGCACTTGTGCCCACAATATATCGGGAAAGTTAGCCAGCATCCCTCCAGGCGCTCTCCCCTTCCAGGATCAAGGTCACTTTCGGGGCAATCCCCCTCCTAGCAACATGGAATACAAGACCACAACATCAAGACGTCCCGCAAAGGCTGTTGGCTACCCGGCTCAGAGCCGAGGGGCTGACGGTGACGGCGGGGAGACAGCGGGTATCCCCCTGGCTGGTGTGGTGGCTGCCAGTGTCCCAAACAGCCATAAATGCGAAAACCCCCACCCTGCGATGTCTAAACGGAGTGCCGTAGGCTCAAACCATGATCCGCCCCCACCCATTGGACCGGACCAGACCTCAGCCCCCAAAAGAGCCAGAGGGAGGTCTCCGGATGGGGCTGAGGCAGAGTCAAATGGTCCTCAGATGACACTACAGAAAAGGTCGTTTAAGCTGGCCACCTGGAATATGCGTGGCCAAGGAACCAGAACAGTGGCAAACAGTAAGGAAAAACTGTGATTTGCAGAACAACTAATGTCCTTAGGAAATCTAGATATATTAGTGCTAACCGAAACTCACACAGTTTCACTGCCTACCAGCCGACAAGTGAAAATCCTGGAACAATCAGGTCTGGCTTCTAGGGCCGGGGTGGCAATATTGGCAAAGGCCGACACAGGATGGGAGGTGATACATAGGCAGGTGCTAATCCCGGGACATGTGGTGATAGTCCACATAACCAATAGGATCAATCAAGAATCATTCTGGGTCTTAGGCGTATATGGTGACATATCACGAGGATCAGTATTGCTAAGCCAATTCGTAGAAAGACTAAGATTCAGGATGTCGGCCTTCGTCAAAAGGCAGGCAAGAACACACTGGGGAGGCTGTTTTGCAATCGGGGACTGGAACTTCGTGGAACACATGGGCGATAGGTACCCCTCTGGAAGTAACCAGAGCATAACCAAAAAGCTCCTGGCCAACTTTGAGGATATAAAGAAACTGTGCACCCTGTGCGATGTACCTGGAAGGGGACCGGCACCTAAAGCATGGACGTATAGCAAAATGACGCATAATGGCATGACATACTCACGCTTAGACCGAATTTACAGACCCTCCTCGTGTTGGGAGAGTGGCGGAGTTTTGCCGATAGCCACTAAGTGGTCTGACCATAGAGTTCTGATAGCAACAATTCATGTAAGAAAGCCAAAAGTGGAAAAAGCAGTCCCTGCACCAAGGCTACCGGCTGTGGAAGTACTGGACAAGGCAAAGAAATTCTGGCCAAGTGTGCTATCAAGTTGGGATTTGCTGACCAAAAACGGACCAGTTACTCTGGAGAAGTGGAAAGCATTCAAAGACAGAGTCCTACATACAGGACAGACAGAAGTAGCAGCCATGAAAGCCATGGGAAAGAAAGACTGGCTCGCAGCACTACAACGGGAACAAGTGGCCCCAGAGAATATCCTTTCGGCAGTTGCCAAAGCAAACACTTTCTTATGGTCTAAGAAGGAACCACCAGCAAGAATGGTCCCCCACTGGCCAGCGGCAATCCCGGCCTATGAGGACACGCCGGCAGCACGGAGGGGGTTCACTCCCAGCCCGAACTCACCATGGCAACTTCCCACGCACCCAAAGAATGGCCCCCCAGGGACGGCCAGTGGCACCGCGTGCCTCCATCAGGGGACCCTAAGAAAAATAGACCTATATCTGGAGTATAGTACTATATCTGATGTATAGTAGTATATCTGATATATAGAGCTATATTTGAAGTATAGTATTATATTTGGAGTATAGTATTATATTTGGAGTATAGTACTATATCTGGGATATAGTACTGTATCTGGGGTATAGTACTATATCTGATGTATAGTACTATATTTGACATATAGTCACCAATAGTTCCCAATAGTACATAGTACTATTGGGAACTATTAGTACTATTGGGAACTATTGGTGACTATTAGTACTATTGGGAACTATTGGCAACTATTGGCAACTATTGGCAACTATTGGGAACTATTGGCGACTATTGGCGACTATTGGCGACTATTGGTGACTATTGGGAACTATTGGTGACTATTGGGAACTATTGGGAACTATTGGTGACTATTGGGAACTATTGGTGACTATTGGTGACTATTGGTGACTATTGGTGACTATTGGTGATGATTGGGGACCATTGGGAACTTTAACTGGGTATTCTACTATATAGATATAGTGCTATAACTACTTAAACACTTGCTCACACATATACACACACTATGATAGCCATAGTACCACAGCTCACATTGACCAGGAGGCTTGATCATACAGTATATCTTGCACATATAATTCCAATTTCTGCAACACCAGTAACAGCTATGAGACTGGGTGATGTGGGTTGTGGGCCTTACATAAAAGCCTCATGCAAATTGCAATCAGACAGTGCATCTCATCTTCAATAGTGAAGGAATTATGCATGAAATAAGTGCACTTACAACCTGGCCCAAATTGTACTCCTGTGGTGGCAACTTTCAGGCTGCCTGAGCCACCATGGGAGCCACCATGGGAGTCACCATGGGAGTCACCATGGGAGTCACCATGGGAGCCACTATGGGAGTTTATGGGAGTACATGGGAGTACACAGGAGCACCACAGGAGTACCATGAGAGTACCATTATAGTACCATGGGACCCCAGTCTCCACCATGGGAGTCATCATGGGAGTCACCATGGGAGTACATGGGAGCACCATAGGAGTACCATTGGAGTACCACAGGATCCCAGTCTCCACCATGGTAACCCCCATGGTGACTCCCATGGTGACTCCCATGGTGACTCCCATGGTGGAGACTGGGGTCCCATGGTACTATAATGGTACTCTCATGGTACTCCTATGGTACTCCTGTGTACTCCCATGTACTCCCATGTACTCCCATAGTGGCCCCCATGGTGACTCCCATGGTGACTCCCATGGTGACTCCCATGGTGGCTCCCATGGTGGAGACTGGGGGTCCCATGGTACTATAATGGTACTCTCATGGTACTCCTATGGTACTCCTGTGTACTCCCATGTACTCCCATGTACTCCCATAGTGGCTCCCATGGTGACTCCCATGGTGACTCCCATGGTGACTCCCATTGTGGAGACTGGGGTCCCATGGTACTATCATGGTACTATCATGGTACTCCTATGGTACTCCTGTGTGCTCCCATGTGCTCCCATGGTGGCTCCCATGGTGGAGACTGGAGGTCCCAGGTACTCTCAAGGTACTCCCAAGGTACTCCTATGATACTCCCATGTCTCTGTGGAAAGCCATACCAGTACCTTGTGCTGGTTATTGGTTTGCCAGTGCAGGGACCTGGTATTCACCCAGTGCCTCTGCTGGTGAGGACCACCCAACTCAGGGACTGGTATATCATGTAAACCCCTCATGCCCTGACTCTGGGATGTCTTGTTGTCCTATATATGAGGGCAAGGAAATTTGTCAGCAGCTAGCAATAGGGCATCATGCATATGATGCATACCTCCAACAAGGTTAACAGAAACATCTGACTTCTTACTGATGAAGTAGACCTGCCAGGAAACACAAGAAATCATTGATGAACAAGACCCTATAGATTTTCCCTTGTCAACTCTTGGTAGCCAGTGGGCCATGTACATCTGTGTACATGCAAAAGAGAGGCACTTTGGCACATGATTGAGACCATACCAGGCAGTATGTGGGGTGTGGGTAAGCTTCCTACTAATGCAATCCTTGCAGAAATGATCAGTCATCTGCAAATCAGACACAGTACCTGGTACACTGTCCAATGACCCCTCCCTCACCAATTGCTGCAGCACCTCGAAAGGTATATGATTAAGCTGTGTGTGAAGCTCCTCCAGCAGCACACATGCAGCTTCAGTAATGAGGCTCAACCCTCCAATCCATGTACATGAGGTTAGTAGAGTGAATTGTTGCAGTGAATTCAGTAGCTTCAGTGTGACAATTGACCCACTTGCATGTCAGGAAATTGACAAGCTCTCTATATGTTTGACAGTAATCCTTTGCAAACTTATTTGATGAAAGGAGGCTTGTAGTCAGACCCAGCACATATAACACATCATGCAGAATGATGTGATAGCCATTTGTCAACAAGAAACATACAGACCTGAGACCCTCTGAGTGAATAACCATCCCATCTGCAAGCCAAACAGGGTACCTATCCTCCCTCAACT
>Ga0307515_10015109_pt1 | contig 14246 bp, 17 predicted proteins | sample 17_EM_MG_FD_194513 | JGI IMG/M metagenome (GOLD analysis project Ga0307515, IMG submission 194513) | Populus trichocarpa ectomycorrhiza microbial communities from riparian zone in the Pacific Northwest, United States - 17_EM | ecosystem: Host-associated > Plants > Roots > Unclassified | place...
CAATATATAATTTATATATTATTGTTTAACACATCCTCTCAAGTGAAAGTCCTTTGGACTTGAAACTTGCACAGACTCACATTACCTTGTGCTTGATTTTTATCAAATAAACAGAGGTAATAAGATTCGAACTCGTAACCACTTGGTCATCAAGGCTCTGATACCATGTTAACGAACCATCTCAACCTAATAGCTTAAGCTGTTAGGTGATGTTCCGAGATATAATTTATATATTATTCTCTAATATTTTTGTCCTAGTTATATTTTTAAAAAAATTCTAACCACTCGAATTATTTATGAAAATTCTAGCTTATCAGTTTTAATGGTGATTTTGATACATCTAAAACCGTCCCTTTCAAATTGATGCTTTGAAAAACTAGAAAATTACACTAACAATTTTGTTTTATGCTTTTAATAAATTTGTTGTATGTATTTAGAGGCAGGCAGGCCACCGTCTAGAGTCATTAAATATATAATAACACTATCAACAATTAATAATATACTATATGTAAAAGGATAATACTAACAATATGAACGGCAAATTATAAAACGGAAATGATGATGATAAGTCGGTCCATTACACCATGTCTTAATTATTTCATTTGAACTTGTATATAATTTAATTAATATCGTCGCTCAGGATTTATTGGGGTAATAACAATCCACAATATAGGGGTTTTTCTTTGGAAATTTTTATAGTGATAAAAATAATAATTGTCAATGCTTACTTCAGAGAAGATAATATTCTTTGAGAGAGATAGGCAAAAAAATAAATAAAAATAACAATAATAAAAGTATTTTCGAGCTTGAGCGAAAATATTCTAATTATTTTCTAAGCACTCTAAAATTTCTGGGTTTCTTCTCCCTTTCTCTCTTCCACGTGTTCTAAATTATTGTGTTAGACATTATGCAGACATTGTCAATTGTCAACTGTCGATGAGTTATAAAAAAAGTGGAAGTCTTTTCTTTTCATTTCTTCCCCCCTGTTTTTTTTTTTAGTTTCTTTAGGACTGTTTATTTATACTGTACAACTATGCTTTTAAATTTTTATTATTTTTATTTTTATTTAGTGTTGAATTATGTTAAAAATATATTTAAAAAAACAAAAAAATATTACCACAACGCATGGACGAGTCTTGAAATATACATTTTAAACATTAGACATTGATCTCTACCATGAATGAGTTTCAAAGTAAACTTTGAAGGGTACAACTCAACTGATCAGACTCTAGGTTTGTTCTATAAAGGTCACCAGTTCGAGTCTCACAAATTTCAGGATCACTGGAAACTTACATGATCGTTAATTTTAAGACCCGTGAAATTAGTCGAGGTACACACAAGCTGACCCAGACACCCATATTAATAATAATAATAAAAAACCTCTAAATTAATAGTCAATACACTACAAATAAAGAAGATGGTATAAAGGATAAAAAAACATTAAAGTATCATGTGATTTGATCTTTAAAGATTAAAAAATAATCTATGTCAACCCTCCAATGATTTATGTTCTTTATCAATTTGAAAGAATCAAACTTCTGTCACGTACGGGACTTGTTTAAGCTCAAATTGAACACGATTAATCTCTCAAATGATTTAGTCCATTACGTGACGTGAGGGTTTGAAGGGGGTTTGGAAATGCTGTTTATCCAGAATTTGAATTTATTTTCTTTATTTTTAGATTATTTTAACATGGTGATATTAAAAATCAATTTAAAAAAATAAAAAAATTATTATTTTAATATATTTTCAAATAAAAAAACATTTTAATGTACTTCAGCCTTTTATTTGAACGAATGGGTCCTGTACCTGGGTACCTCAAATCTAAAGCCCACATACATTTCTTAAAAAGCCCAAATTCTCACAAGCCCAAATATTAAACCTCACATCCATAAAACTCGAGCCTGGAGTCCAACACCCCAAACACAAACCTCTAATCCTAATTCTTCAAATCCAAATCCCTAAACACGCCACACAAATATATTCCACGTGGCAACCTTCTATTAGCTTACGAAAAACCATCTCTAAACCCAACCACAGAGAACCAAAACCCCCAAACTACAAATCCTCCCCTGCAATCTCCTCTCCAAAAACACTACAGGGGTTTGATCAACTCACAGTGACAGTACAGTAGCAGGGTTTTTCAAAAAACCCTAATCGATTAATTATTAATTACCTTCCTTAATCACTTCCCCTTTGCAATCACAACCTAAAGCAGAGAAGAAAAGAGAGCAAAACAAAAAATGCCTCCACAGAGAAAAGGTGCGGCAGCTAGGGTTTCGGAGGATACAGAGGACCTCACCCGTCACCCGCTCCAAGCCATCCTCTTAGCCGATAGCTTTGCCACCAAATTCCGTCCAATCACACTCGAACGCCCTAAAGTACGTGCACATCCGTATGAAAATACTCGTATAAAATACATGTATTTGTTCATTGTTTTTTGAAACGATTGATTCGGTTTTGTTGAAGGTGTTGCTGCCGTTGGTGAATGTGCCGATGATAGATTACACATTGGCGTGGCTAGAATCTGCTGGAGTTGAGGAGGTTTTTGTTTTCTGTTGCGCGCATTCTAAACAAGTTATCGAGTATTTGGAGAAATCCGAGTGGATTTTGCAGCCGAATTTCTCCGTTGTAACTATCGAGTCTCATAATTCTGTTAGCGCTGGCGACGCTCTGCGATTGATCTACGAGCGCAATGTGGTATGTTTTTTTCCTTGTTTTCTATTCACTGGGGACTAAATTGTTAAAAAATCTTGAATTGAATAATTGGCTTTATAGTTTATTTTTTAGTTAGTTAAGGAAGTAGTCATGAAAAATTTCTGTTGATTATCGTTGTGGCTGTGAATTTTATTGGTGTGTTGTATGTTTTATGTTTTTGGAAGTTTGTATGATATCAGCTTTGGTTTTGTTATTGATTTGTGTAATGTGATTGCTTGTTTGTTAATATGTGAGGTGGTGTATTTTTGATTTGGTGATTTTGAAGCTAGAATAGTAACTTTTTGTGTTGATTTTCTTTGTATGATTGTCATGTTTATGCTCGCAGTCAAATTCTTGAGTAGCTGTTGCAGCATAGATTTGGTCTATGGAGACTAGACCAACCATAGCAGCAGGGTACCAATTGATTGTTTTGTCTTCTTTTACTCATCAATCTGCTGATTGTTTTTAATTTTTATTTTTGGTGTTTGAAGATAAATGGAGATTTTGTACTTATTAGTGGGGATACAGTGAGCAACATGTCTCTCACACAAGTGATTCAAGAACATAAAGAGAGAAGGAAGAAAGACAGTAATGCTGTGATGACTATGGTTATTAAACAGTCGAAACTATCTCCGATTACCCATCAATCACGGCTTGGTACTGACGAGCTTTTTCTGGCAATAGATCCTCAGACAAAACAGCTTCTTTTCTACGAGGAAAAGACCGACAACTTGAGAGGGATTATACCTCTTGATAATGCATTGCTTGGTGATAATCCTTCCATTTGCCTCCACAATGACAAGCAGGTGTGTCCCTTGGATTTGTGTTCTCAATCCCTGATCTACTTCTTGTCCATGCAATGACCACTGTAGTTTATTTTTCACTTGATGGATTGAGATTTATATTTTGATTTTATTTTAATTTCCAGGATTAAGATTGGATTGGATTATTTTGTTTATCACTACTCACCAAAGTATTATTTTTTCATTTACAGGATTGTTATATTGATATCTGCTCCCAGGAAGTTCTTAGTCTTTTCACTGACAACTTTGACTATCAACACCTACGCCGTCATTTTGTAAAGGGATTGCTGGTTGACGATGTATGCTCTTTTCTTGCATGTCTTTTTGTAGGGTTTTAAACGCACTCTCACTAGAGATAATATGCATGATTACATGTATATACACATCCTATCTATGAAATTATGAGTTTGAATTACTCACGGCACCACACAATGAGCACACAGATGCACATGTACAGTTTCGAGTTAAACAGGTAAGAAGCATGTTTACATAATCTTCAATCTTACAGCTTAAGCACAACACCTCTCAAACAAAAAGCTTAGCTCAATCCCGGGCTTATATTGTAACTTTCTCAACCTTAATTAATAAGGTTCAAGTTAATTAGTGAGGTTCAAGTTTTCATTTTAGCTAGCCACTAATTTCTTTCTCTTGCCTGTCAAAAATAATTTCATAATTTTATATGGATGCTTTTGCATGTTACCGATCCAAAAAAAGTAAAAAGTGCTCTATCTGTGAGTTGCAAGAAGAGAGTTCATGATAGACTATAATCTTCACTTTTATTCATTGCTGTTCTTAGTGTGATATGATGCACTCAAGTCATTTCTCTTCATTTATTTATTCATGGACGTTTGTTTCTTTTTACAATATCTCGTCTCACTTTTTTTTAAAATTCACATCGTAGCAAATTTATTATAAATTTAACATCAAGATTTTTATTTCCTGAGTTCTGATTTCACCTATAACTTTTCTCACTATCTTCCATTGAATGTATCTTTTCTGTTGATGTTGTAATTTTTATGATAATTTTCATACTATTTTATGACCAGTATTTATGTGTTTCAGATTATGGGCTACAAAATATTCACTCATGAAATTCACTCAAGTTATGCTGCTAGGATTGATAACTATCGAAGCTATGACACTATCAGTAAGGACATAATTCAAAGGTGGACTTACCCATTTGTACCAGATGTGATGTTTTCTGGAAATTCTGCTACTCATCTTGAAAGAGAAGGGATGTACCGAGCATCAGGTATGGATGTTAAATGGGCTTTACATATTTTATAGTAATTAAATTTCCCTGCCCTTTTATTTGAAATTGATTGTTAGTAATAGCAATCCATGTGTTGCATTTTATGTGCTGATTATTTTTCACCAAGATCTATGTTTTTGCTGGCACATCTATACTGGATGGATAGAATTATGTTTTAGTTGATCCATCTGTATTAATTAATTAGTTTTTGGGAGCCTGTTTTCTCCCGTGTATTGGGTTATTCTGGGCAGGGTGAAGGAGTTGTTATCGATGCATTGGAGGATTTGCACAAGAAAGAATGGGAAAAAGATATAAATTTGGATTGGAATAAGATCTGAGAATCAATCTTTATCTAAATTCTAAACTGTATTGTCATCTTCCTGGGTGGGTTTGTTCTTAGCTTCCTTATGGTCTTCTGCTTGGGGCTGTTTTCAGGGTTTTTTTGTTCTAATATTGAAAGGATTTGTGAGCTCTTTGCTCTGGGGCCCTTATTTTTCTTCTTCAGTAAAAGGATGCTTTCTTGTTCTCCATTTGTAATTTGCTAATTTTCATCATAATAATTGTCCTTTTTTTCCTTGTGTTTTTCTTATGTAAGAAATCCTAGTGCTTTGACTGGGATTAGGCAGTAGAACTAGTGTATTTTTTCAGTGTTGGAAACATCAAGCATGTTTTATGGCTCTGATGGATCGTTTATTGATTTCCTATAGTCTATTTATTTGTACTGTGAAGTGGTTTTCCACAATGAGAAGATAACATGGTATTTCTTCCTACTTATTATTATTTATTGTGATTGTTCTCATTATTTACATGGTATCTTCCCCACCTAACCATCTCCCTATCAACACATTATCTCATTGAGAGTAGCAACTAGTTATCATTTCCATTTGGCTTATCTTTTTGTAATCATTTTGCTGACAGCTATTTCATGACTTTGATTTTTGTCAGAAATTGAGCAATCACGTTCTGCACGTATCGGTCCTTTTACTGTTATTGGAAAAGGCACTAGAATTGGGAACAACTCCAATATTTCGAATTCTGTCATTGGGAAAGGGTGTTCAATTGGATCAAATGTTTCAATAACAGGTTCCTATATATGGGATAGCGTCACTATTGAAGATGGCTGTGACATAAGGCATGCAATAATATGTGATGGAGTGGTAATAAAATCAGGAGCAGCGTTGGAACCTGGCGTGGTATTGTCTTTCAAGGTAATAACTAAAACTCCACCTTTTTTGTTTAATTTTAGCTGAATTCCCTTGTGAGACTTTAGTTGCATTTGAACTTGGCATGTTACCTGAGTTTGTGGATGCACATGCTGATAAACATGTTGGACATGAAACTTGAACTAAAAAGATTTTATTTTAGGAATGCTTCTGCAATGATTGAAATGTTGTTGACTGTGGACTGATACGGTCCTGTGTTATAATTCTGAAGTGTCAATGTTTCCATTTGACTTGGATTTATATGGACATGCAACTGTGAATGTTAACCATTAGGAAATTCTCTATGAATACAAATCACGAGAATAAGTGTAAATAGTGGACATTTGACTTACCCATCCTTCTTCACTCAGAGAGTTCTGCCTGCCTGCCTGCCAGGTTTTGCTGCTACAGCATGTGAAAAAAAATCATGTTCTGTAATCTCATAATTCAATTTTTCAATATGAAATTGACTCTTGAATATAAATCATGAGAATAAGTGTAAAGAGTGGATGACTTCAGCACTAAAGTTTGGCTGCTTAAATTAATGGTCTTTTATATATTTTGATTTCTTCAACTACATTTTAAAGATGGATTGAAAAAAACCCCTAATGTTAGCCCCTGATTATAAAAGAAGGTACATCATAGGCTTGCTTAAATAAGATGGGGCATGGCTTGAGCATTTCACTTGTGTTTTCTATAAGAACAGATAACATGGTTTTAATTTGCTGTAAATAACTCAAGGGATTTTGTACAAGAAATGATTTTTGATTACTGTTTACTAATTAAGCATAAAGTCTCTCAAGTTTATCAGGTCAAAAAATTGTTTTATGATCTAATTGCGTTTTTCTTTATAGTTTATATTGCATTTTCAGCTGGCATGGTCTTTCCTCACCTCCTTTGTGAAAATTTTAAACTTTCTTTTTAATGAGGAGTTATTTCTCTTCATGGTGTCTTTATGAATTACAATTCATTGAAAATCCATGTATGCAATCTTCTCTCAAGGTGTTTCTATTAATATTTTTTGTTCTCCAGGTTGTGATTGGACAGCAGTTTATTGTCCCTTCCTATTCAAAGGTGTCTTTATATCAGCAGCCAACTGTGGAAGATAGTGATGAAGAATTGGAGTATGCTGATAATAGCAGTGGAACCGTAGATTCTTGTAAGCTCTGGTGCTTTACCTGCTATAGCTTGTATTTTTAGCTTTGCTAAATTGTTCTGTTTCTTTTTTTGATTGACATTACATCAGCATGAAACAAGCTGTACATGTTTGTCTTTACTATTTACATTGTAGTCTTGCTTTTCTTAAGGTAGATGTTATTCATCATGTTTCATTAATGTTCTATCTGCAGCGTTTGATAGGGATGCACTTTATTTTTTGAGGATATGTTATGCACAAGAATTGCTTTTTATCAGGATGAAACAATTGAATATATTGAAGAAGAGACAATAATTCTACTCCTTAATGTATAAGTGGATTTGTGTAATATGCAGCAATTACATGTACTATGGATACGTTAAATAGGGAAATGATGTCTGAGACGCCTGCATCACAGGTGAGCTTTCAAATTTGGTTTCTCTATGATCCTGAGACTGCTATCTCTTAGTTGTGTTTTATATGCCTGATTGTAGATTTATCATTCCTCTCCTCTTTCCCTTTCTTTGAAAGTATCTTATGTGAAAATAATTTGTAATGAGAGCGGGGAAAGTTCTCTTCAAGGGAAAAATGTGCCAAAAATAAATGGAATTTTTACTTCAACCTTGCATAACAAGGTTTCTCCATGGTATCAAAGACTTGGGAGGGATGTGATAGTGATTAAAGTTTCATATGTCAGTGCTATTTGATTTTTGGCTCCAACACTTATTATGCCTGCTGAAAAACAGTAGTTCAGGAGAGTCTTAATTGTAATTATCCTTAAAGACTTAGTTCACATGGCCATTTGGTGTTGTGACTGTGTAGCATTTTGGTGAAAGGCAAATGTAATTTTGTGGGATGATTTATTATAATTCCTAGTTTAGCTGTATGATTTCCATTATCAGTGAGTTTATATAGTCTTTGTGTGGAGGGCGCAAGATGCTGACAAGAGCTATTGTATTTATTTGGGTGATAGAATTGAGTAAATCTTAATAATTTTCTACAACAGAGACAATACACATTTAATTATTGCTCATCTGTGGGGAACCAATTCCTCACTCTAATTATACAATGAGACAGGGTTTTTAGGCATGCTAATCTGTTACTTATCAGTAAAAAGTGTGTTATCTATTAGTCACCTGCTTCTCCTTTTCTTTGGCAAGCAAAATGGGATGCTGGTCAGATTAAGTTATGAATTCAAGTTTTCTCTTAGTGCACTTCACAACCCTCTGTTACAGATGTTGTCCTTACACCAGTCATTTGGGGTTGAGGCTGAGGTTGTGTATAGAGTGTTCCTAGTAATAACAGATATGAAAGTTTGTAGAAAAACTGTGAGGTGGGTCATTCACATTTTGTTGTTTCAGATTTTTTATTTCTGTCTTGGTGGAATTCTCGTCCTTCATCTCTATGAATTTACTGTTCTTATCTAATAACATATCTTTTCTATCCTCAAAAAGAAAAAAATCACAGCATTGAGCCTTGCTATTGTGATCTGATAATCATCATATGTTATTGTTAATCTGAATACGTTTCTGCTCTTTCTTGATATCTTTTATGGGTTTTCAGCTCGGGCCTGGTGGTGTTGGCCATGTTTGGTCAATATGTGAGGGAGGTCACGAGGAAGAATGGAGACATTCAGTTGCACCCATTCCTGCTGATAAACTTGCTGAGGCCACTCAATCTTTGGAGGATGATTTGGAATTCTTAAATCTAGATGGAAATGCTCTCTCAACTTCTGGGGAGTTGAAGCCTGGTCGTAATGGCACTGATTCTGAAGACGATGATGCTGAAGATTCTAGAGATGATTCCATTTACTATGAGAAAGAGGTGAAAATCACGCAGCATTTGGATGACGACAAAAATTTCACTTATAGTTCCCACAAAACCTTGAATATCCCACTTTGTTTTGCAGGTTGAAGCAACTTTTTTGAGGGCTGTTAATGAGAATATCAAAGTACCTGATGTAATTCTTGAAATGAACTCTCTGCGGTATGTTAGATTATTTTTGTTTTTTTAACTGGACCCATAACATAGATCTCGTATTGATGCTTATAACACATATGTCTATTTATCAATACTTTACAGGGTAAATAAGTTTATCAAGTTCAATTTCATACATAATAATCTACACATGTATAATGAAGACTCATCGTCAAAAGTTGATAATTTTCTACTTTTTAACCTGTTCACCTTCCTCTGGTTACCTCTTTTGGCTTACTAATACCTTATTCTGATTTTTAGTTTATTTCTTTTAAATAATTTATTTAATAAAGGCTTATTATCAATTGTCTATTGAAACACATAAAAGATCCCAGGTTCATGTTTCCCGGCTGAAAGCTTGCACTGAACCATTTGATTTAGTGTTTTGCTCGTTTTCATGCACAAAACTGTACATGCCATGATGCCTAGCCTTTTCCGAGTCAATAAAAGAAATAATGTTTTGAGTTTTGAACCTTTGAGTGGCTTTGTTACCACCATCTGCCAGGGCTGAAATAGGAGGCAGTTGGAATCCCCTTGGTAAACAGAATTCAATAAATGGCTGATGTAGTCAATAATTATGTGATTAGTATTAATTATTATTTTTTTATTTCATTTTAAGATCCTGTTTTGACCTTTGTTTGAACCAGCAACACCACTCAATCTTCTTCAACTAGTAGTCTTCTCTTCATAACTTTCTATTAGATGTAGGATGGACAAACTTTCACATAAAGTGTGAGTAATGATGTATAAAAAGCTCATAATTTTATCTAGATAAGTGATTATTAAGTTATATTTTCTATAAAATTCTTTAAATACATATAAATAAGGTGATATTAAATATTGTAAGGGACTGTTGTATTTGGCTGGCTGTCACTCATGAACAGGTATTATTGCCTGTTTAACTCTGCTTCTTCCTCTACTGCTTCTGAATAGTGGACAAGTAGTTAATAACCATGTCTCCCATAATGTATAAAATATTCGACACATTTGTTTCACAAATCAATTTTTAAATTATCGCTATATTTTTTATCCTCTTTAGCATTATTAACCTTGTGAACCTTTCAAACTTAATCCTTTGAACTCATTGAAGGTAAAGGTTTGGAAGAATGGTTGCATTCTGGAAAATATTGAAGTGATAGAACTAATTTGTCTGAAACCTTCATCTTAGCCTTGCCTGTGTGAGGTTTAAGATGGATGATGTGTTTTTACTCCTTTCCTCTTGATTGCCTAACAATTTTTATTTTTATCTTCCTTTTTCTGTTTAATATTATCAACAACATATAATTGCTCAAAGTTATGTATTCTACCTTTAATTTCATTTCCCATTTCAATTTTTAGGTTGTCATACAACATGACATCCGCAGACTGTGCTGGGGCAATATTTTATGCAATGATGAAACAGGCGTTAGAGATTCCACATGCTACTGCTGGTAATTAGTTCTGTACTTGTGCCATATGGTACTACACATTCATGCAAGTGAATTATTTTCTTTTCTATGAATGATCCGAGACAATAATTTGTTCTTGATGAGTGAAAATATGTTGGAAATTTTGTGAATATCTCTAGATAAGGGGTAATATTTTATGGGCATAACGTTTAACCTATTTCATTTTGCTTGTTAGGCAAGGTAGGATGGAACACATTAAATGATGCTTTGAATCTGTCATGATTTGAAAACTAATTCCTGCTTTTAACCCCTTCACAATTGTGATTGCTTTTATTCTTTCTTTTTTCTTATTGTTGGGTTGGAGGGATGAATTAAACTCTGTGGCTTCAATTAATATTTCATGTAACCTTTCAGGTGAATTGCGCAAAAATGCAGCAAGCATTATAGATGCATGGAACAACCTTCTAAAGTTCTATTCAAAGGAAATAGATGACCAGGTTTGCATTGCTGATCTTCTTGACTAGCCATTCTTTACATATCTTTCATTATCTTTTATCAGTCTTACATCATCTTTTCAGAGAGAAACCTCATTCAATTTTTTATATATTCGTTCTCTATGGACAATCTTTTTATTACTTCTGTATAATATACTACTATTGGAGTGAATATGTTAGAGTTTTACTTCCATTTATTAATTTATAGGGAAAACAGATATGTTTTTCCACTAAATCACTGATTCTGCTTCTTCCTGTCATGCACTCTGACTGCCAAGGTGATTTCTCACTTGAAGAAATCTATGAAATAGTTCTGTTTGTTGCTTTCATGAAGAATTTGGATGGATAAGATAGTTCATTTCACAAACAGTTCCCTCAGTTGTCCACGGGTGTTAACTTGATATCATTTGTACAGATTGAAGTGATAATGAAATTTGAAGAAATGTGTCTGGAATCTGTTAAGGAGTTCTCACCACATTTTTCCCAGGTATTTTTATTTTCTTGGATTATGTTTATTGATCTCTATGCAATAATAACTTCTGATATCCTGGCCTCGACCCAAAAAACAAATCTTTATTGATGCTTCAATAGGTGAATGTAAACTGTTGTTTGTCATGTTGCTGATCAGATCATATGATTTTCTCTCAGATTTTGCATATTTTATATGATAAAGACATTTTAGAAGAGGATGCCATATTGAGGTGGGCTGATGAGAAAAAAGATGCTGAAGAATCAGATAAAGTTTTTGTCAAGCAGTCAGAAAAACTCATTCAAGTAAGATTTAATACTCTAATCTCACTGTTTAATGAATTAGTTACATATGCAATCACACTGCATCTTCCATGTTTGGATGTCAATTGTCTGTGTTGGCTGTCACGAGTTCTATCTTGTTTCTCACGCAAATAGGAGCCTTTATAATCACAGCCTGGTAAATAAATTCAGAGAAGCTCTAGGCCTTCATAACTCACTCTCTGATATGTTCCATCATCCATGCATGATTGTTTTCCCATCCAAATATGAGAGTTAGAAGGATAGAGGACGTGCAAATATAGAGTTAGATGAGCTCTGGATTGCAGCCTATGAATGCTCAAGTCATTGAAATCTTTGCCAAACATTTTTTTCTTCTTCTTATACTATTATTCTTTTATTGGATAGCTCCCCTAAACTTGACGCATGATGCTATTATTGCACCATATAACGTGCGAGTTCACATTTTATATGCATCTTTGTTGTAGTGGTTGAGAGAGGCATCTGAAGAAGAAGATTGAGAATGGAAAGGATTTGGTTTTGGTTTTGGTTCTGTGCTCTAAGCTTTAGCTTTGAAATTGAGACAGCCATGTAGGTCAAATGGATGTACTCTCTTTATGTTGTATTGAGGTTGTAAAGTGGGGCTACATCCATGGACTTTTGAACTGATTAGTTGCCCACGCTTAGGAAATTAAATTCATCTCGTTGAGCAATTACTTTCTTCTTTGCAAATTCACTACTTTTTTTTACCCAGTTTTTTGGTGAAACTCAAACAATACAAAGATATGTGGATAATGGTGGAGAGGTACTCAGGACCCTAGAATTTCTGAAAATGAAAGTGGAATATACACATTTCGTAATACAGGAAGGGTGTTTTTCTTTCTTAAGTCTCACCTCTTATGGACCTTTTGGAATCGGCCAATATTCGGTGGTGCATCAGGATATTGTCTATTGATTGCAAGTCCCTAATCATACAAACCTAAAACCTCTTAGGTGACCTGTGGAAGGGATAACAATATCTAGGTTTTGTGCAGCTGAGCACTTCTTGATGGTCTTGAAACGATTGTTTATGCTCTTCAATTTTAACCTTTTCATGTTTGAGATTTTCTTTATCTTATATCCGCGGACTAGCAGTGAAGATTCTTGAAGCAAAGTTTGCAATAATTTACTGAATTTGTTTTCCTTACAAGACTTGAATCTAATATTCTTGAAGTTCAAATGACACCCTTTGCTTTTAGTTTCACCCGTTTTAGTTCTATAATTGATTTTTCCTAGCGTAGTTATTAAACTTGATCTTTTTATGATTTTTTTTTTTAATTTTTTGTTTAAAATGATGCCGTAGCAATTTTGTCTTAGGTAGATTTGAGGTCGATCTGGCCAACTGCCAAGTATGATAACTATGCTCCCATGTTCTTTTATTGCCTTGGTTCAACCTGCAGCTTTTCCGTTGAAAGCAAGATTGTCAATTTTATTTTGGTAGGTGTTTTATTTTTTTAATTTTTGGTTTTGGAGCGTTTTGCCGTGCTGTATCGGGGTTGCATTGTTCATATATATATATATATATATATAAATAAAATTCAACAAACATAATTCAAATTTAAAATAAATTAATTATAAATTATGCAATACAAATATAATGTCAAATAAATATAATTTTAAAAATTTAAAATATTTCTAAATAGTTAAGATTAAATAGAATTATAACTTAAAGTAATTCAACTTAAACAAGCTTTTCAAGCCCGGAACGAAACATGTGAAATGAAACCGGAATATTCTGGCTGAAATTTATCTAGAAAATTCAGAACGGACCGAGATTTGAAATGAGATGAAAATTATTCCGTTTTGTTTTGTTTGTAGAATTGGTATGAAATGTTTCGATCATTCCGGATGAAATGAAATGGAATTAACAAACCTTATTTGAAAGTGAGGGAGAACCCTTGTAATCCATTGCTGCTCTGGCAACAAGGTTTTCCTAATCACCATCAATGCCGGCAATCACATTGCAAGAAATAATCTCGAATTAAACAAGACCGACAAATGCGTGATCATGAGTTGAGGAAAGAAAAGCAGCACTCCCATATCACAATATTATTACAAGACGTAAAAATACGAGAAAAAAAATTCCCTCTGGTTGTGATATAACATAACCCTAGTAATTAACAACAATACAAGGTACTCGAAGAAGAAAGCTTCGAGGGTGGTGGGATTAAAACAGTCACAAATCCTGATCCCCACTATTTATGCCACGATTGTATTCATAACAATCAACAAGTTAACATGCGGTGATCAGAAACGGCCTGGACCGCCTGGACCGCCTGGTCCGCCCGGTCCACCTCGTCCACAACACCTTTCAAAGATGCAGCAGCAGCACAGAACATAGCAGCTGTCAACAGAAAAGGTAAAACCATGTCACTGCCTGGAACCTTGTCTCATAAATTAAATCTAGTTTCTCTTCACAACGGGTAAAAAAACAAACAAGAAGGAAAGCTTAGTTTCACACAGCATATCGCAGAAAAAGATAGAAAACTAAAGTTTATCATTAATAACTCTA
>Ga0307515_10015110_pt1 | contig 14245 bp, 14 predicted proteins | sample 17_EM_MG_FD_194513 | JGI IMG/M metagenome (GOLD analysis project Ga0307515, IMG submission 194513) | Populus trichocarpa ectomycorrhiza microbial communities from riparian zone in the Pacific Northwest, United States - 17_EM | ecosystem: Host-associated > Plants > Roots > Unclassified | place...
AAAACGCCGACCGAAGACTTGTGCCTTGGGGTATCTCAAATCCGACATTCAAACGCCGAATAAGAATGCCTGCCATTCCGGATATTGGACCTGCACCAAAACGCCAACTAGGAATTCTCGGAGGAGGTAACTCAGATCCGATACTGGGGCGCCGGGGTGTGAGCGCCCATCCCACAAAAAAAGAGATGGCACAATGAGGAAAAGCGTCAAGATTTTAGTGCAGATCCAAACCTCCGAAGCGAATCCCTCCTGCTTTTCGTGGATGGCACTTCTGATGGAGTGCTCATCACGCTTGCAGTTCGAGGAAGGCTAAAACTCGATGTACTCCCGGAACGCGAATGACCGAAACGTGAAGGAGATGGGGCGAGTTGACCACCGTTGAACTTTTTGAACAGCTCACCGACCTTTTCCGGGCCGAAGGCTGAAGTTGGACTTCCGAGTGCGTTGCACCCCTCTAATTTCTCCTCATCCTCATCATTAGCATCTTCGGCAGGGCACAAGCTTCCTAGGATCATCTTGTTGACGCCAGACTTCCAAGACGTTTGATCCACGATATCGCTTGTAAGGGTCAGCAAAGCTTTTGGACGACGATATCATGGATATGCCACCTACCGGATCTCATGTTTCTCGCTAAGCTCATCATCGAGCGCTTTCAGCCTGTCTCTAAATCCGACTCCGAACCTTATAAATCCGATGGTGTAATGGCGATCAGGCGCCTTAACTTTCCCAAGATCCCTTGCGAACTCGACGATCTTATTGTCAGCGTTATCCACAGGGATTGTCCCTTCCCAAGCCCCATCCGTAAGCACGAGTAGAGTGGTGGCTTTCCTGTAGCGATCGCGTCGGTGTTCCCTGAACAAGTCATCCAGAACTTTGCTCATGTCAGTTGGCTTCGACGATTGTGGTTGTGCTGCCATTAGGATTTTCCTAAGGGTCTCAAGGCCACCTTTTCCTTTGAGTCCGAATTTGTCGTACTTCGCGCCGTTGATGGTGAATCGGACATCATATCCATCCTCGTCTAAACCTGCTATTTTCATTGCCAGCGTTATAGCAACAAAGGTTACGATGGGCCAGAACCCCTGCATGCTTGTTCCATTGTCGATGACCAGGACTAAGTCTCGTTTTTGGATGAAGGCCTCAAGGTGTTCATCTTTGGGTTCTTTCTTGAAAAAGCCCTTAATTGTCGCCCGTAACCCTTGAGGTATCTTGGTCCCGATATCTCGACGAACCTGACATATTTCCCACGGTAGCTCAAATACGTGTTCCGGTAGTGATACCACTTTTTCTTCCTCTTTTTCCTCTTCCTCTTTTTCCTCTTCCTCTATTTCCTCTTCCTCTTTTTCCTCTTCCCCTCCTCGACCTTTGCTTTTCCTTTCCCATTTTGCTTCCAGGTAGTCTCAGACACAGTTGGAGTGGGCGGTTGAGTTATATCCTTCACGGTCAGTGATGGAACAGGTGATGATGGTAACTCAGTGGGGTGTGGTTGATGCAATCCCGGCTGAGACTCCAAGCTAGCGGAAAACTTTTTTGACGAGAGTTCGTGAGCTGAGTTTTGTGGCTGAGCATCGCCTCCGCTGGGTCTAGTATTGGTTCTCGGAGGCGTGGGTTCTTTGATTTTTGGGGGTTTAGGCCTGCTTGAGGTTGCCGGTTCGCCCGCAAATTCGGGCTCCGACGCAGGCAATTCACACCCGTCGGAGCCTTCACCGACGAGAGGGGATGAATCCATATTTGTCGGGCTATCGGTGGGCGCACCATTGTGGAGGTTTCTCGGTCCTTCGTCTTTCCCCAATACCGCTGATACCAAAACCCGGTTTTCTAGCTCCTCCTCCAAAATCTTTTCACGATAAGGTGTCTTCGCGAAGGGAATGTTCATTTTCTCGTCTTTTCCGACACGATTGGATGCCCGAATAGATGGATTAAACAGTATACGCCGATTATTTTGATTGGAGACGTTGCCGTCGGTAACGTCTTGCAGTTCTACAATTTTTCGTTGAGGGTTCGATTTTGCTTGGGAAACCTTTCCAGGTAGAGGAGCAACCTTCTCTACGGCCAACAAGGCGCATTTCACGGAGTCATGTGTTCCCTTCTTTCCACGAGTCTTCGAGCTCCAGTCTGCCTCTGCATGGCGTAACACCTGCTCCAACTTCTCACATAAATCGCTAGATGAGAGCCGACAATCAGGATCCTTTAGGAGCATACTGGACTCAATCAGCTCTAGTACCAAGGGAGTTATGGTGTCACCAGGGCGCGCGTGTTGTGCCAGATAGTTGTGCCAATGCTTGATGTCCGGAAGGACGCTGTCTCCATCATGAAATCGATCGGTAACTGTCCCACCATATCCCTGCGCCGCAAGCATCCTCAATACACGGAATTGCTCGATACCCTGAAAGCCAAGGACGATCCACGTCGCAGCAGCCGAAAGAACGCAACCATAAGACCATGTATCAATGGTCTGCTTCACCTCAGTCTTTGTTTTCTTGATCCTAGCGCGAGCGACCTCAGGAGCACCTAAATTAAAAAGCGTTGTTAGCTTATCTTCGGCCGCAAACATCCGATCAATCGCGGGTTCAGTACCATAGGCTTCTGTTCCCCCTTCAATATACGATTGTGGTGCTTTTGCATCTTTTTCGGCTCGCTTCACAAATTTAGCGAACCCGAAATCCGCAAGCTTAAACTCGCCATGCACAAGCAAGATGTTGTCCGGCTTAATATCGGCATGCCACCTTTAATCGTTAGCACGACCCCAGTGTCTACTTTGATAGGATCCTACCCATCATAATGATTCTCCGTTTCTCCTCGTTTGAAGGTGAGGTTATGAACGCCCCGAATGGCTTCTGCGACCCTGAACAAGGACTTCCAAAAGCGTCTAATTTCCTCCCATCGCACCGGAGGAATGTTTCCAAGGTCCGCCCAGTATTCATCAAGGTCCATCTGGCCATACTCTAGGAGGAGATTATATGACATTTCACGTCCGTCGTAATGAGAATAGCACCCAAGATATTTGACTATGGGCACGCTTTGGTTGCCTCGTAGTCCGACGAATGCTTGTTTTTCCCATTCGTAAATATCCTTCGACTTTTCCGAAAACGACTTGAGTGCTAGAACGTAACACTAATGCGGAGCCGGAGCAGTCAGTACCATGTTGCCCGGAGAGAAGAATATATGACGAAGCAATCAAAACTCACCATGCCATGATCATCATCGTGGTATAAGGTTTTTCGTAAGGCCTCCTTGAGATTGGGATCTAATATGAACTCCTGCTTGATTGCGGCCTGAAAAACCGATGCCGTCCCACCCTTAAGATTAATCCGTTCACGCCGACAGAAGGGCATGATGAAATTTCCTTCAAAGTTCTCGTCCATATCCAGCTCAAGGCGGGGTGGGCAGAATACCCACTTTGCATTTTCAAACTCATCAATAATCTTCTCGGCATCGGGGATGTTATTATCTTCGAGTCCGCTTTGGAGGCGGCTCATGATAGAGGGAATCGAGAACTGGAGGTTATTGTCGAGTATTCCAGCGCTTTTGAAGAGGTCTATCAGTTCGCCATGTCCTAATTCAAGCAGTATTCCAAATACTCGGACGCAACGTTTTTCAGAACCTCGAAGGATGTCGGACTTGATTGGGAATTTCCATGACCGATACGTCATCTTGGGCTCGACATCTGCGAGTAACTTGTCGAGGTTTTCGTCTATCCATTTCTCCATCAAATCAACTTGGACGATATATCCCTTGCAGATACAAGGAAACGGAAGCGTAGGTTGGCACTGGCACGCCACTTCGCGCCTCCACTCGTCCCTCAGTCGGGTTGTAAAATCTCTGACGACGTCGCCGCTTTTCTCTCTATTCGCACCAGCCATTGTGACGTGGAGCCAAACGGAGTCGCCGCGTCCCAGGGCATATGGAGTCGGGGGAGGCGTTCAACGTTCAACGTGGCGAGGGCGGCACAAAGGCCCAACGATTGTGGGTGTGGTCAAGATGTCGAAAAGGGTTGACGTGTATGTGGAAGGGTTGGGTTGACGTATGGAGGGTGAGGTGATTGGGAAGGCTGACAGCTGAAGAGTGGTGCCTGCTGGGCATCGGTACGTCAAGAGGGACCGGGGTCGGTCCCCTCCACAAAGCCTCACTCTCAAGCCGCAAAGCGGTGACTTGTTCACGTGTCGACGGTCCGTTGACGGTCGAGGATGGCATTAATGAATCAGGCTGTCCTGTTTATAATGCCAGATTTCTGAGTTTTTGGCCCTCAAGATTCAAAACACATCATGCACACCGCTCAGATGACTTTCTTTAACTACTACCCGAGTATGTGTTTTTCTCTCCACCCATTTCATCCTTCACTGGAAAGGTTTCAGCTGGAAAAACTTTTTGTCTCGACTGCGGCGCAGCTCATAAACGGGAGGAAAAAGCAAGCGACGATACGCAACCCTGTTGTGCCTGCATGTTTTCTCGTGCAGAAGTGCTGACGGTGGCTATCTATAAGAGGAAAGATTGGTCAGAACAAATGCCGCGCAGGAATTCATCCATACAACCCCCATTGATTCGCGGACCCCACCAACTTTAAGCGACCCGGCTTGAAAGGGCCATCAAGGGCTCGTGCACAGACACCCTCTTTTCTACCCTACCAAAAATTAATGTAAGAGTACATATATTAGATCCCGCAACAGTTGCGATAGATTCGCGAGCTCTGTCTGTCTTTTTAGCCGTATGGCGACGTGGAGCGGGGCTCGTTACAATTAAATAATTCTTTAATATCTTCATAAAATAATTTATGTTTTGTGAGATGGCAAGCTCGGCACCACTCAGCCACGCACAAAGGACTGGCAAGATGCTAGGCACGGCTGTGCGGAACAATATATATAAACGAGGTGACTTTGTTACCTGACGTATTTTATTTTATTTTTATTTTTTTTATTTTTTATATAAAATTGTAATTTTAGTATTTAATAATAAGCCTTATTTTTATTTTATAAGAAAGTTATTAAGTTATAGCGTGCACGAGCCGGTTCTGTGCGAGCCGGTTCTGTGCACGAGCCGATCAAGACGCTTAACAATTTTAGGCTTAACTTGAAGGTGAACGTTGTTGCAACTCTCCACTTTGAGTTGAGGGACTGCCGTTGTGCCATGGCTTTGAACGCCACAATTACCCGCATCGACACTGAAACTGCACGTCATCCGTATGCTCCCAGCGTGCAAGCATGCATGCCTATGCAGGGTAAGAGAAGGTGACACCGCTTAGTGCTTACTGGGGTACACATCACCCCTAAAATGTGATTCTTTCATAATCACAGCTCGAAGAGTGCTTGAGAAAACGTTGACTTTGCATAGTTTTATGCGTTTGTCTGCGCTCTTGATTTCTTAGATTCTTACTGGAAATCTCCTGGCGTTAGTGGGCCCTTATAAGGTACTTCACTGATAACTTGCATTGCATGTACGTTTCCTATACTTTGTATCAAAAACAGACGAAAAGTTGAATATTACTTGGGCGTCTTATTTGACTTGTCTTCTCCAATTTCTTTTCTTTTCGCTCGATTCTTGGCGCCGCCAAATCCTCCTTTCTTTTTAGATTATTTGAAGTAATCAAAAATATGACAATATGGAAGACCAGCAAAGAGTACAAGTAACACTACAAGTAGGTGTGCTTTCTGGTCCATATTTTACACTTCATTAATACACGGTCCGTTTGATTTCTTGCCCGGACCAGTTTATTCTTTCCCAAATACGTGGTTCCACTTCTTCAAGATTCATCGCGTCACTGGCTTTTAGTTCCACTCCCGGCTATAGCTACGTTTCGACGACAGGTTTCTCAGGTGAGAAACACATTTCGACTCGGTGGGGACGCCTAGGTGACACTACAGAGGCGTCGACCGAGCGCTGATCACGATCTGTCGGCCAAATATAGATCACTAATCGTCGTCAACCAGATTAAGACTAGATCAGAAGTGTCTTGATGTGTATATATGTCCATTCTTCCTCGTAGATTAATCTACACACGAGTTCATTCGACACGATCGTCGTCTCTATACCTAATTCGATCGTCTTAATTAAGGCTAGACTAGGGTTGCTTGTTGGCTGCCCACCTCGTGTATATATGGAGGCGCTACAGTCTCATTTTAATACGACAGAGTTCTCATTCTGGATCTTCCATCCAACAGGAGGCGCAAGGGTCCGGCTTCACTCGCCCCACGGGAACAGCAGACAACTCTGGAAACAATGACCGTATACTTTTCTGGCCACCCGCTTGGTAAACTTCCTACGCTATGTGATTCCTTGAGGCCTGCTGTCGTTATGGAAAGGCAACATAAATTTTCTTGCTGGTTGTGGAATGCTTATAGCAGGTGCTTCCACTCTCAGTCCGTGGACGAAATCTTTAAGAGATTGCCACGTAGATTGCCGGCCTGTTGCGGATTGTGATTGCGACTGTGGCGTATTACGGAGTTGTTTTCTTGTCTCGGCGATTCTATATGTCACCCACGCTAGAAACAGCGTTACTGCTGTTAGTGGTAGAGTGACTTGAAGCCATCTCTTCATTGCTGTCGGGGAGAACGAGCTGTCTCCATTGACTCCAACACTTTGTTTCTGGAACTTTACCACGTCTGTGCTAAAGAATGTCTGCATTATCGATAACGAATGAGCCTAAGTAATCCGGTTGACAGTGGGAAAGATAAACACTACTTACGGATACAAATGTTGCCGGAAGATATACCAAGGTAACAATAGTGATGATACGCATCCCTATTGCTTCTTTCTCCAGGTTTAGATTCAGTTGTTCTGTCCTCTCCGCTGCTTGACCTTGTAGATGCTGTAAAACCTATCACAATCTTAGTTAAAGCATCAAAAGCTTCATATTTCAACACTCACAAGTTCTTTTCGGTCTCTGATGATGTTTGCAAGAAGTTTTGCGCGAGAAATTTGCATTCTGAAATCGCTAATAATCTCGTCCAACTGGGCATTGAAAGAGGTTATATCGTCTGCATTGTTTTGCTTCAAAATATCTGGAAAATCTTTGTTCTCTCTGAGGCTAAAGTAGAATCTCTGGAGAGCGGAGATGACATCTACATTAGCCTCCAAGACCATAATAGCCTCGCTGGTTTTATCCAGCCAATATTGTAGGTCTTGGATATGATATGGCTTGTAATCCTTGTGGGCGTAACCAGGGCCACGAGGCCCATAAATGGCCATCGAACTCTAGTAAACTGTCAGAAATAAACGATTGAATGAACGTGAAACGCTTACCTCTGTATCAATGACGCTCTCCAGCCAGCGAATATACCATCGCCAACCTTCTGTTGACCAATGGGAGTACATCAAATGAGCAGCCAGACTAGATCTTAGGCAGTCCTCGACAGTATCAAATGTCTTATCTTCTGGTCGTCCATCTTTACCTGTCATTTCCTTGAAGCGTTCTTGTATATCGCGACGTCCTTTCGTCACAATCCAGAGCAGAGTGCCGTAAACCACATCAAATTGATGATATACCGCCGCCTGACGAATGGACCACTCATCTAGTTTAGTATTTTCATAGCTTTTTCGTTTTAGCGTTACTCCCTTGAGAATATAACACAGCTGAAAGTGCCGGCCGCTTCGACCCAAATCCGGTATTGCAGGACCTCGTGGCGGATCCTTCATTATTGTTTGTTCGCGAAAGCCACTGAATCGCAAATCCGTCGCATCACTTTGAGCTCCAAACACAAACATGAAGTCTAGATATGCTGGCATTACCTGGTGGTATGTGAATAGCTCCGTCAAGCTGCTCCGTGTGATCTTCAGTCGATCACGGGAGTTTTCCGCATATATGTAACTGAACGAAATTAGACTTCAATCTGCGTATGAATAGAATGAGTCCTACATAAAGCGGCATTTCGGATCTCTTTTGTATGCGCTAACAGTCTTCTTTTCGAGACTGATCCATTTGGCTCCCAGCCATTGAGACAGCCTTTCTGGAGAATGAATATTCTCCTTTTCCATCTCTAATGAGCGCTTAGCAATAAGCGCAAATCATGGAAAACTGAGAGGGTCATTCGAACCTAATCCAGACGCAGTGTGTAGGTCTCGAATCGGTACCTCAAACCTTTCATAATCTTCCGGCTGCACGAGACAAAGGTCTGATTCGATGGCATCCAATCGATCTTTCAAGGGCTGGAGAGTCGAGCGATACGTATTTGTACCTTTAAGGATGGCGTTCAAGGGATATTCGCGGAAGATCATATAAGAATGCTGGAATTCATCTGGTAAGGTTATCTTCGCCATGGTTTGCGTACGCTTCGCATGAATGATAATGGGGACAATGATTTACGGATCGGAATAGGAAGCGGAGTATGAGAAGTTATGCCACAATGGTCAAATCAATTGGGGTGAAGGCCGTTTTAATACTACGTCCGGTGAAGAGGCTCGTGCGCCTAGCTGGTCAGCCTTAGCACTTTTCGGAGTCCTTGAGTCTGGTTGCCGAGACCTTCACAGCAAAGACTGGGCGTTTAATATAACAACCTCAGCCACAAAGGCGTTTCATTTTGCATTCCTATAATTCCTATAATTCCAGGAGACAACTCCCAAACCCCCATTAGTACTTAATCCAGCCTCGGAAATCACGTAGATCTAAAAATAATCATATGAGACTCAACGCTCGTTACTCAGGTGAGACGGAGCGGTTCCGCTGGTAATTCCCGTCTCTTCGTCTCTGTAAGGCACTCCTATCCTCCTTGCGACACGTAAGTCTAACGCCACAAGTATACCCCGCGACAATCGACTTACATCTGTCAATTTCTCTGGTACTTCAAATTGCCAACTGTCGCCGACCTGAAAGCCAAGCGTTAATCAATCGCTTAATCCAACAACCACGTGACTTACCCGCGCCTCATTGAAATCAGTCCAACCTGGCCACTTTTGGAGCAAGTATTCCATGATTTTCTCCCAAGGAAAGTCTTCGTAAGCTGGGTAGCGATCTTGGATTCTTCCCGCAGTCGATGCTTCGCCGAATGGAATCGTATTTCTTCGCCTCGAGGCGCTTTCATCAACCAAGGTTGAATCGCCAGTATTAGTTCTCCTCCATGGGCGCATTTTCGAGTCGTAAATTGTGGAGCCTCGTTTGGGGCTCAGAATTTCGCCCAGATAATTGTTTTCGACACGGGTCAAACAAGGTGAAATGGCCCCTTACTTCTTAAGCCTGCCATGGGAAGCCTGAGATTTTATCTATGTGAGACTTAGGAATCAATGCGAGCGTTGGGGTTGAAGAATCTCGTCGCCCTCTTTCGCCCTCTTTCTCTGGCTGGAGAAGGCAAACGTCTTGTGTAACGAGGCAAACGATGGCTGACCAGTCAAACGGTGTGTGATTGGTTGGATGATTCTCAAAAGTCGGGATGCGAGGCCCTCTCATGCTACCAATATGAGCCTGCAAGTAGTGAGGCAAAACGTGTCAAAGGTCACCTTTGACCAACACATGATGCATGTGTTGTTAAACCAGGCATCAGATTGCCCCGTAGAAACTGCTCCTCAGATGCATAGCATCCTTGCGGCCGGGCGCATGAACTTCAGTTCCCACGGCGCTACAAACCCGGAAAACGGGGGTTGCACGCTTCGGGCCTCGCCCCGGTCCGTCGTTTCAGCCTCGTTCATCAGCCGCACTTCAACCCTTAGCGAAATTTCAGCTTTCTGCCTTGTGAATAATGTATCCTCAGCCTTGCTTACCAGACTCCGCCCATTCCACTACATAGAGGCCTCACTTATGCAATACCTCTGCCCCATAAGCGGATTATAAATTACTACCTTACGAATTAACACACTTGTTCCCGCTTGCGGAATTCCAATTGGAAAGGACGCATTGCCAGTCTAATGTTATGTACATACTGATTGGATGGGCGGGTGCAATAAATGGTAGCGTATACGACCGAGAATAAATTGCAGTTTCTTTGAGGGCTGATGAAGGGTTCTGATTGCTTCGATGTTTTACAAAGGACGTAGGTCAAATAACCAGTAAACCAGGAGGATTGCCTAATAGCTTAAGTAGCTTTTCCGTCTGTCCTAGCATAGCGTAACAAGCGTAGTTCATCGATCCTGAAGGAGGCGCATCCCGGCTGCTGTACGAGAGTGCTCCAGAGTTGAATATTTCGGTGGATCTGTCGAAGCGGTTGTGTTAACAAATGGACCATTGGAAAGTTGCCTGTTGTTTCTAAAGAGGCTTGAAGATTAATCGATGCTGCCTGAATGAATAGGGCCAAGTGGCTCGAGGCAAGCTCTTGCAGGCATTAGCGTAGCCACTCAAGGAGTCGGAGACTATAGGGATTCTTGAATATCTTCGACCATGAGACAGCTGTTGGATACTGCCTTGGGCATTGCTCAGGCGTGAACATTTCCTTTCCTTGCCTGCTATTATATTAATTAAATCCAGAGGGAAGCGGAGGTGGGGTTGTTTGGAAATATGGGTGTATCTAGGTGAGTTTGCGTCGTAATACGTAGCTAAGCTCTAAGCTGTGGAATAGGGAAATTACATATAAAGTTATAAATGCATCCTTCACTTTCCTTTCCCCTTCTCTCGGGGAATTCATCCTCCATAATCTCGATCCTAAAAAATTACAGCTCCCGCTCCCCTATCCCTCTCCCCCTCCTTTCCCCACCCCCCTAAACGACTGAACCCTCAAGTCGACGCAATCGGCCCCTTCATCATCGTCTGCTTAAACACCTGCAGCGCAAGCGCCGGCTCTGTCCGCCCATTAGCCATCCGAACCCCGAAGTCCAAACACCCTAACTCCCTACCCCCGAGATTAGAGGAAAAGAAAAAAAAAACTCACGATAATAAGGCACTTCATGCCCAGCTCCAAACACACGCAAGAACGACAAGTTCGATACCGTCTTGAACGTGCCCCCTTGCGCGCCGTTGACCGTGTACGGCGCCAGCGTCTTGCTGGCGAATGTGGATTGGCCGGAATATTGGATCGAGTTGGCGACGTCGAGGTTGCCGAACCAGTTGCAGATCCAGCTGTTTTTAGGGTTAGGAAGTGCTGAGAGACGGAGAGAGGGACAGAGCGAGAGAGAATGGGGGCAGGAGATGCGATGGTAGAAAAGGAACTTACTCAGCGTCACCGGCCCAGATGAGGGTGGTGAGGCCGGTCGAAACGACCGCGCTCAACGTCGACAGGAAAGAGCGGGCATCTGGGCATGGTCAGCATGCGGGAAAACTCGTTACCGGTTTAGAGGGGGCAGAATAAAGGGGATGAGGCAAGGGAGCTAGGGGAGAAAATCTTACCGTCGCCCGTCGTGGAGAACTTGTTGTACGGCGCATTCGGGCATTCCTGATACGTCGACTTCGCGCCAATGGCCTTGACGACCGCCGAGCTCCGCAGATACGTGACGTACGTCTCCGGCGGATAGGGGTCGTCGCTAGGCTCGCGGATGTCGTAGACGTCGAAGTCGGCGGCCTGGCTCAGCGGGCCCTCGATGTCGTTGTAGCACGTGTTGTCGGCGTTGGAGCAGGCCGAGTTGGACCGGGAGCTAGTGCAGGCCTGGATCGCCGGTAGGCAGTCCGAGTTGTACCTCGACATGTACGAGTTGTAGCTGGACTGCGAGATCAGCGACTTGTACGTGTTGTTGTAACTGAACTGGATGTAGGCTTTCTCTTGGATGGCCGGGTCGAACCAGCCGTTGTTGATGCCCAGCGCCACGAGGTTGATCTTCTGGCCTGTCACCGAGCCGGCGTCGATGGCGCTGTTTTGCTGCTGGATGTAGTGCGCGAATTCGGGCCCATAGTGGCCACCGTAGGATTCGGTGAAGATGCCGAAATCGCGGTTTTCGTACCGTGGGAATTGCGTGTAGAATGCCTGCAGCAGCTTCCAGACGTACGGTGCGGCGGTGACGGTAGATGTTACCGAGTCAGTGCCGTAGGAGAAGCCGACACCAATGGGCTGGTCGACGTACAGCATGTTTGCGTACTCGTTGAAGCTGTATGGATTGAGTGATGGCGTGCTTGCGTCGTTCACGAAATGATAGGGTCCATTCTCCTGGAAGAGGCCAATCATACTCGAGCACCCCGGCCCACCGTTGAACCACGCTGCAAGTGGTGCTGCTGTGGGATTACTCCGAGCCTCAAAGAACCTGGCAACGTTCAGTATCGCCCTATGTTCAAAGAGTCACGCGAGTCGTACCAGAACCACATGTTCATGTTTGTCCCCACGGACAGATAGCCAGAGTACTGGTTCACTCCAGTGGTGGTCTCACAGATGCCCGAGTTCCTCACGAACTCCAGCTTTGCGTCAGTGGCGGCATGTTCAAAGACTGTATAGTTCACGCCATCTCTTTCAACGAATGAACGTTTGTCCTTTCCGTTAGCCAACGGAGCAGCGAACGACAGGCCTGCCAAGGCTGTGGCTGATGCAAGGAGAGCTGGGAAACTGATGAAGCGCATGATGGCCTGCGTAAGGAACTTTCGTACTGCGCATCATTCCGGCAATGCTGGCGGTTATATAGTGATGAATAGAGGTCGTATGGAAGTGTGCTGTATGCCAAACAACAGGATAGTGTAGAAACATGCCAAACTTAATATAGCAGGTGTTCCTAGCGCAGGTCTATTACATGGTGCTCACAAGTCGACTCCAAGGGTTCCCAAGTCACGGCATAACATGAGGCTCCTCGTCCCATTAGCGGAGCTGTTATCGCAAGGGGGAAGGTGGGGAGATGGGCTATGCAGGTCATAGAAGACGGACGAATGGGGCAGCTGTTGTTGACAAGAAATGCCATGCACGGCTTCCCCTTGGCACGATTTACAGGGGAATGCCGAAACAGATGAGGGAACCACACAGGATCAGGAAGCTGTCAGGGCCCAGCGGACCTGGGGCCAATGACGGGCCATTGCAGGAATAGTAAAATCGATCACGAGGACGGGAGGAACAGTGATGCGATGTGTTGGCGCTGTCATCTGCGCGTGCAAAGACCAGTAGGCATGTTTCTCAAATTTCCTTACACTAGTTGGAGCTAATTTAGGAGGCCTGCAGGGAGTTCGAATACGGCTTAGAGGATGCTGATTTGGGTGAGAGACTCTGCAAGGGAGCCATGCTTAGCTTCCTGCACAAGCTGGCGCCGAGCCTTGTATTTTTTGAGGTTTCAAAATCGTATAATAAGCCTATCTTACGTTGAGCTTCTTGTGGTAACAAAACGACGATCGTGACGTCGCGCGGTTTAGATCTTAGTTAAGCCTCCTGTCGATCAAATTAAAGCTTTGTTATGGCTAAACTCGTACTTAAAGCCTACTTAGCTTCTTATCCTTATTATCTACCTATTCCTTATATTAATCAACTATGGCTACTAAGTTATCTCGTGAAGCTTTTATAGCTCTACTAGTTAGCGCTACTACTATTGCTATAGCCGCCTCCTCTATTACTACTTTAACCGCACTTCTACTGAGTGAATTTAATAACGCTGAGTTCGAAGATAAGGATCTTAAGGAGGGTAATGAATTGCTTCATTATTTTATACCGCGCCTATGCCTGGCTCTGCCTTACTACTAATATAACTTCCTGCTATACTTTCGCGAGGAGCTTACTGAAATTGGGTGTTAGTTCTATATGCAATTTAGTAAGGCTGAGATTATACAACTCGCAGAGTCGCTAAAGCTTAAGGATATTACCTTTGGCAATTGCCAATTTGTACCTCTAATTACTACCCTCTACGTAGTCCTTTGGCGGCTGGTGACGCCTTATTGACCCGAGGTACGAGTGGTTTATCTCATAAATCAGACGCTCCGTAGTAGAATTTTAGCCGAATTCAGTTAGATTAGCACGTGCATGGTTACGGGGCAGGCAGGGCAGAAAATCACTTATATCTGCTCCTTATATTTTAAAATTCTAGAACGGAGCGTCTGAGAGCTTATGGGCGTCGCTTTGGTGTGAAATGAATGTTTTAAGAATTAATTTTTATCGCTTTTTGTAGACTATAGCCCAACCACAATAGTTATAGTAGGTTTGTTTAATGTATTAGAATCTCTAAGTAATTATCTCCCTCCCTAGATATATTAGAGCCCTATATTTGTCGTATTAAGGCACAAGATACAGCGTCACAGACGGAGAGTTAAATTTTAAAAGGAATCTTCGTAAATTTTAGACCGATCACCCATATCTAACTTTTGATATAATATAGCTACAATATAGCTACTATGTAGAGGAGATAGAGAAAACAGAGAGCTTATACCTCGTAGTATTTTTAAAGTAATTAGACGTGGGGAAGGTAGTAAGGTTTAGCAGTGATTTGGTAGTGTAGCAAGTTT
>Ga0307515_10015111_pt1 | contig 14245 bp, 16 predicted proteins | sample 17_EM_MG_FD_194513 | JGI IMG/M metagenome (GOLD analysis project Ga0307515, IMG submission 194513) | Populus trichocarpa ectomycorrhiza microbial communities from riparian zone in the Pacific Northwest, United States - 17_EM | ecosystem: Host-associated > Plants > Roots > Unclassified | place...
AAACACAGACCAAACACAGACCAAACACAGACCAAACACAGACCAAACACAGACCAAACACAGACCAAACACAGACCAAACACAGACCAAAGACAGAACAAAGACAGACCAGAGACAGACCAAAGACAGACCGGAGACAGACCAAAGACAGACCAAAGACAGACCAAAGACAGACCGGAGACAGACCAAAGATAGACCGGAGACAGACCAAAGACTGACCAAAGACAGACCAAACACAGACCAAAGACATATCGAAAAAAAGCGACCGAAGACAGATTGAACACCAATTGACCGAAGACAGATTGACCAAGAATTCGCACAATCATGCATGCTAGCTATCACCACCTTACATGCGCCCCTGTTGTTCTTCCTCAAATGACCTCTTCAATACAAGAATTTACCCCCTCAAGTATTCAATCTTCTTCTGTAATTCATCAATGTCTACCTGCAGGCGACTCTTGTCCCTCTCTAAAGTGCCGAATTTCTTTAGCAATTCCATGTTATACTGTTCGGTAACCTTCCAGACCAGTTCTGCTAAATTCTTGTGCTCCGTTAATTGTAGAATATCTGGGACACCAGTTGCCATAGTCTGAGAGGTAGCTTGGAATGCGAAATGCATCTCTTCTAATAATAAGGGACCTCTATTATCTATTAAGGTTAAAATTCCAGTGTTAAAGAAACAGTTTAATGATTAATTCTTACCAAAAATATTCTCTTCGGGACTTCTAGGCAGGGTTGATATGTTTTGAGGGTTTGTGAGGCAGAATTAATGAGGACTGAATTCAAATTTGTCGCAGCTACAGATCCTCCTCCTTTCATACACATGAGCCATAAAACTTTGAGCCCAAATTCAAGTTCCCCACCCACCCCCTGCCCCAAAACTATCCGTTCATATTTTTAACTATGGGAACAGTACTTAATGCAGATCATGATTAGGGAACACCAAATGAATAGATAATACCAACACATCATAAAGTCCGGCTTGATTTCAGCCAGCATAGCCTCATCATCGCTGCCCATCTTCTCGCTCAAGTCATCCGCTGTTGAGTATTAGAAATTTACAAATTGAAATTGTGTCCCTCACCATGTAGTATATCCGTACCCTCCCAATAAATGTCATCGCCTGACTCTTCACCTGGGTCTTGCTGTTCACCTGGTACCAAGTGTTTGCCTGGGTGGTTTGAGTGTTAGCTCAACACACAGACCGGAAATACGTACCTTGACATTGTTGCATGCCCAACACAATCGTCCTGAACAATGTGTCTGTGAATTCCTTGCCTGCGGCCGTTCTCCACCCGCCGTTAATTTAATGGGTCTTTTCTGACAGTTTGGCGCGCATGCAACAAGCATTGAGGCTGTGAATGTACCATTTGTCCTTGAACATGTTGGAGATTTGCTCGAACGTCTTTCATCGTGAGACATACTGAATCACGTATGCATCTTCAGTTACATTCCACTTTGTTTTTGTGGTGTGTTCATCGATTTCAATTGTTCCAAAATAATGTGTTGACGCTTGGTCGCCAGCATAGTTACTTGGGGTTTCCAGTGCTTGATGGCATAGTAGGTATAGGGGAGCGAGAGCTGTATCTTTGAGATCAGCTTTTGCTTGGTCGGGGTTCTGTGGCCTATCTTCTATCATATTCTGTTGCTTATCCCAAGTCATAGTTCAAAACAACCGCTGGCTGACTGGTAACCATTTAGTACAAGTGACTACGCACTTCAACTGGAGTCATGGTGAAGGGTATGAGCAGCAAAACCCATTTGATTTAGTCAGATGAGAAGTGTATAATATGGCCTCCACTCCACCAGCTTTTGAAGACTGGCACTTTACCTTCAGCATCATCACAAACGATCACTCAAGTATTCCTACCTTCCTCCCAGCAAGCAACATCCAAGAGCGGGCTAACTCTACCATACCTCCGATTCAATGCGCTCAAAGATTGACAAACAACGACTTGAACAGATAGTTAAGGATTTGGGTTTGGGTTTGGGCAATCAAATTGGGGAGCAAGACAGGAACAGGATTAAAGACGATTACAATAAACAAGCCCTGGGAAACCCCTGAACGCAAGAAGCATTGCGATCATTCTGGAGGCGTCAGATCCAGAGATCCCACCAAACCTGAGACAGCATGACGTCATATGACAACGTTGACAGTAAGAATCACCTCGACAATATGGACTTAGCCTCTCAGGCTACAGCGCTATGCCACAAATTGGATTCCCATTCAACGTGGCTGATTTATTATACCAACAAGAATAGTGGTGAGCCCATCTGGCCCTCCGGATTGGTAGTTAAAAGTTGCACAAAGTCGGAGATGGGGATGGATGAATATGTGTTGCATTACTTTAGAGATCTGGAAGAAAAATCCTATGTAAAATGCAGTGAATGTAAAATGATTTAAGTCAAGCAATGTTATGGGTTCAATTAGCTCATGAGTATTTCCTCCATTCACTTGATGGTTGAATTCACCATCCCATCAAACCCCGATGAACTGCTGGTTGCACTAATGATACAGCGTTCCCTCCGAACAGGTGCCATCATGTGGCCTAATACAATGTGATTACAAACAAACCAAAGACGCGCAAGCCCAAGAGAATGAGAGGGCACTCCGGGAAGAGACACAGAACATAGGCAAAATCACTCGTCTCTCCATACGGATTAAGTATCTCAATACGGACTATGCACCAGTGGCCAAGATCCTCAACCCATCACTCAAACATCATGAGATCACTTAACACCTTCTGTGGGCGCTGCGTCTTCCAAACACCCTGGATTACACTATCTGTGCGAGGTCCAATGAGCATCATTGCCTCAAGCTTGACCATAGTGTATATAAACAGGACATGCAGTGCAGTAAATTTTTCCAGTTGAATTGTGATTATGTGGACGTCAATGGAAAATCTTTCGGAGAAGTGCAGGCGAAGATTGAAATCCTTACGTTTGTGGGAAACACTTGTATTGACAGCCTACCAGCATTCCTGCAGGTTCACCATCCCAATAATGAGCAAGTCAGGAAGAAACTCATCGCCCACGGTGGCATATTCTTAACGCTTAGAGGAACTCACCAAAGGTTCAATGAATGACTCGCGTTTTTCCCAAGCAAGAAGAATTTGGCTCAGCTCAATGATTCCGTGCGAATAATGTTTGACTGGCTGGCGTTCCGAAAAATGAATCTGAACTATAATATGGCTGAGCGACCTGCTTTAGAATCGCAATAGTGGGACGAAAATTCCGATGAAGATGACGATAGCGACAATGACAGAAAACTGAATGTTATCCCGCACAAACCTATGCTCATGCAGAGGTCGCAAAAACGACTCCTGATATGCTCACCGATGGTTGTGGGATCCGGTGTTGAGGACAACATATTCCTCGAGTTTTCCGTCAAACATATTCAGGATATTGTGTTCACTCCTTCCGCATTTGACAGCTTGGTTCTAGCAGAAGAACAGAAAATACATATCTGTGCTCTTGTTGAGAGATATACTAACAAGTCAGGAAAGAAACTGCCCAGTATTGACAATATTATCAGAGGTAAAGGACAAGGCTTGATGCCGCTTCTGCATGGGCGTCCAGGTGTGGGTAAGACACTGACAGCCGAGGGTGAGTGGGCTTTACTGTTCCCATCTCTGGCTGATGACATCGCCAACAATCTCCAAATATCTCAATTGTCTACACTATATGATCGGCGTTAACGAGCTGGGGACGGACCCGCAAACTCTGGATGCGCAGCTGCCTAGGGTATTGGATGTTGGTAAAATCACACTGCTGTATTCCTTATTCCAATTCATATTTATCACTTTACCCTATGCATGGGAAGCCGTTGTTCTCGTGGACCAAGCAGATATCTTCCTTTAACAACGCAGTGCCCATGATATAACACGGAACTCTTGGTGGAGAATCTTTTTGAGACAGCTTGAGTACTTTTGGGGAATTTTATGTATTACCACCAATTGTTCGTTTGCCTTCCAAAACGTCTTCATACCTGCTAATCCATGTTTCTAGGCGTTGAAACATTCAAAGAAGTAAATCCCCTACGGAACTCAGCATTTCCTTCTTCTTATTGGTTAGGCCTTTCGATCATGGATCCATATCGCTATCCGGTACAGTGGGTAGCATAGCAAGGCTCGAAAAACAGTTTGGAAGACATTACTTGACACGGCTGCACACAATGAAACGACAGGCCAAATCACGTTGGATGAGGAACTCGACAAGCAGGCTCATCATACTCTGAATAGCCGACAGGCATGCTCCGTACACTGAAGTTGTGTTGCAATATGTTGACCACTTTTCCAAGATTCAGAATAGAATGAAGAGCTCACAGGCACTTGCAGTTTCGAAGGATGAGCCATTGGCAATTGAGCATATCAAGTAGGGACTAAAGATGACCAAGGAGTTTGACCGCGATTTGAAAGGATCTGGACACGATGATGGTGCATACCTTTATAACATAGTGCGGATATTGCTCACTGACAGTAGGCATGATGAGCTATGCTTAGTGGACGAGTTCACATGTGCAAGTTTACACAAACAAACGTTATTTTTGTCAGAACTTGTTTCGCTTTGGGCTATGATTGTCTTTTGTGCTTTTGTTATATGGCTAGAGAGGCATCCGCATAGAGTCTGTTGTGTTTGGTCTGAAGAATTAGTTTTTATCGTGATTCCCACACTTTTGCCTTTGGAATTCCAGCGGTACCAAGCTCTTTAGCATCAGATTTCAGAGAAGCGGACATCAGGTGACTATTGGAATGGATTCAGTATTACTGGTAAGCACAAATGAAAGGTTGATGATTTCTAGAGTGAACCATCACCAACAACTGTGTTATGCAAACAAGCCGGCATATGCGGCAAAGAAACCTATTTCGCTAACACGAACCGACATCTCCCTAAGTGGTTTGTTCGATTGCTCTGGTATGATTCGGAAGTATTACCGAAGTTGCCTGCTTCGATTGAGACACTTCATCTGATCTGCATATGACATTTCATGACAGAGTAGGAAGCTGATTCTGACTGACAACCTATTTAGCTGCATCTTGCGAAGATGTTGAGGTGGATTGTGCGGTGGGAGTTTTTGTGAAATGGCCAGCTTGCTTACACCCCTATATCTCGTTCATCAATGATGCGCTATATGCTAACACTTCAAAGTCCGATGTTGTTTGCAACGACATCGCTCTGCAACGATCTGACAACCTAGTGAATAATCACGAGGCAAACATTCAACAAGGAGAAAGTGACCAATATTGTTGAAACTCACATTAGTTGCTAGCGGTAAATTCAAACCTAAATATCACTTGTTTGGCTGCTAGTAAATTGACTGGGACAAACACATTCTCCGCCCTCCATTTCTTTGGGCTATTATATGCCACAACGACAGCAGCAGCACCAATGATTGAGCTAAGTAACTTATTAAATAAAGATGAAGGTGGCACTCCATTTGTTTCCGCTCTGGGATCCTCTTCGAATACTTTCTCTGCTCCATCTGATCCAAGATCCTCTTCCCCTCATGTTGCATCTGTTCCAAGATCCTCTTGGAATCCTTTCTCTGCTACTTTTGATCAACCATCATCTTCGACCCATTTCGCACCTTTGCCGAGATCCTCTTCGTATTCTGTCTCTGCTCGTTCTAATCCGACATCCTCTCCGACTCAGCTCTCACCTTTCCCAGATCCTCTTTGAACACTTTCTCTGCTCGTTCTGATCCGACATCCTCTTCGACTCAGCTCGCACCACTTCCGATATCCTCTTGGAATGCTTTCTCTGTGCTTTCTAATCCAACATCCCCTTCGACTCACTTTGCACTGTTTCCGAGATTCTCTTCGATTTCTTTCTCTACTCTTTCTAATCGAAGATCTTCTTCAACTCGGTTAGCACCTGTTCCAAGATTATGTTCGTCTGATCGGAGCTTCTCATCGGTCGAGATCTAAACAGTGACTACACAATGAGCTAACCACACCGAAGCTTCAGTATGCTACGGCAAGGTTAAGACACCGGAACGAGAGGTATTGTAGAGGGATTACTTGGCATTGAAGGAGACATTCAGTTGTGTGGTGCAGATGCTCGAGGGATCGCAGGCTGAGTGCCATCGCCTGCATGAAATGCTCTATTCCAAGTAGGCTTTGATTATTTTCATTTCTTATCTTTGAAAATTGCAACCTGTATAAACAAAGAACGAATCAAGTTGTTTGTTAAAGCCAAACAGTAGCTACATGCTGAGTGACAGTACCTGATACAGCCCGGAAAGATACCTAATCTCACTAGTCTCGTGAAGGAGCGGGGGGAATCTATACGATGGTGAAATTGGTTGGGAGATAACTGAATGGCAACCCAAAAATCGATTCAACGAGTTAGAGCACCCATTAGTTATACACATGGTTCTCAGCTCGAAGCATTTTCATTGCTTGACAGTGGTACATACATACTTGCTGTGGCTGATATGTGGTACATACTTATCATCAAATTGAGCTTGAAATTAAATCAAGAATCGCCCACCTGATTAAATCTATACTCGGCATAGTGCACTGTGTTATTGAGCGCCGGAGTATGAATCTCGGAGGTCTGGGTGCAAGACAAACCGTACCATGTGTGAGGCCTAGTGTTAGCAACGGTTCCGGGTTACCCGGCTGCGGTCCGGGTTTGGAACCGGACCAGATGGTCCAGTCCGGGTTGTTACCCGGAAAACAGGGGTACCCACCGGGTTCGGGGACAGGTTGGAACCGGACCACGGTTCCATATTACGGTTCCTTCAACTTTGGCTCCAATTAAGTATCTGAGTTCTGATCGTATCGTGACATGATCAGTACGTAGATTGTGCAGTATGAGCCCCTCTTTCACCTCCCGCTGTCTGATTTGCGATTGGAGGAATATTCGTTGAATCGCTGTGAAAGAAGGTCATATTTCGGCCGAAAAGTGCGGGTTTTCGATAGTGACTCAACTAATATTGGTCCGATCGCAAGTATGACAGCGGGAGGTGAAAGAGGGGCTGAAACTGCACAATCTACGTACTGATCATGTCACGATACAATCAGAACTCAGATACTTAATAGGAGCCAAAATTGTAGACTTGAAATGCCGGGTTTTTGGTGAAAACCCGTTGCAACGGTCCGGTTCCGGGTCGGAACCTGACCCGGAACCGAACCGGGGAATTGGACCCGTTGCTAACACTAGTGAGGCCGGGTAACACGAAAAATTTGATATTTTTTTGTTGTCACACAGGAACAAATTAAATGTGCAAAGTTTTGGCCAAGTGTTGAGAGATGGCAATGCTTACACGCCTCGGTGGTGGAAACACAGCGTTCTGCAGGGTTGAACTTGACGGAGGCAAAACTCTCGTGGCCAGTGGGGGAGACATATAATATTTTGAAATATAATGTGATTGGATATCTAACACCGATAGTTTGGTATGCAGGCCTACCTGGACGTATGAAAATATTTATTTTGCCGCGCATGATGACAAATCTGCTGAAACCAAATACATAAGTATTACCGCAAAGCACAAATGAAAAGTCTCGGTCCGGGGCACACCAATTATGCCAAAGACTTAGATGAAATAAGGCAACAGCAAGGTGAGATACAGTTATTTGCGATCATTCCCCCACAAATAGTTACCCAGATCAAGTCGCAGCATTAGCGCAGAGTATAACTTATCTGTATCAGTCAGTCACCGTTGCACTAGATATTCCCAATTTCGAGAAGGTTCCAGGGTCTGAGGAAAAGTTGGTTGCTGTTGTGAGGACATTGCATTCAGCAATGAGGCGCGATTTTCCAGCATTCAATTCACAAATGAAGATTCAGGGGCGCACAAGTAGACCTAAAACCTAATTATGATACCACGATTTCAGTACAACTGAAAGGCCGCAAACTGCAGCCTCCGGATGCGTACCGATATGGATGGTAATAAGCTGGATACGGTTGCAAACGTGGAGTGGAGTGATCGTATGTAAAAGTGTAAGGTAAGATTATTGCTAGAGATCTAAGTTTTGTGGTGAGCCGACTATATAGAGTGGCCGTTACCCGGCCCGGGACACATCACGTGCCTCCCGCAGGAACCCTAACCACCTGCCGTTACATCATCCCCCTCGTCAGGAGCAGACCCCCTGCGCTGCAGCCACCCATACAAGGAAAGGAAAGGAAGAAAACAATCAAACAAATGTTCCACGTACGTACATGTACGAATCGGTAAGTCCGACTACCGGTTGGTGCCGCACAGGGTAACCTTTTGGCGGATCTGGCGCACGGGGACACTCCACTTCCAGTGGCAGGTGTTAAAACCCATGCCGACGCCATTTGTACCGGGCCGCGATCCAAGTAGAGCAGAAGAGAAGGGTTAAACAAAGAAACATCCAAAAGCGATCCCGTCATCCATATCTACTATTCCGAACCATACTACAACAACCATCATTCCCATAGCTTGTAACTCCGCGTAGGTCATTATTAGAATCATCACGGTGGTAGAGAGCTTCCACTCGTGGCTCGGCATTGATGGAAGCTTCCGCTGCCGGCATTGTTTGTAGCCTTTGGTGATCATCAATTGTATACATCAATCGCATGGTGTGAAGTCACACCTCCTGCGTCGACATCTACCACGTAAGCTTTTCTAAAATGGTTATACTTACGAAGTTCAAGCACGCTAGCGCTGTGTGTGCTCTGTGCAGTGCGTCCACATGCTCTGTAGAGTATATCTTGCAGCCAGTAGTCACTGGTACTCGGCATTGACTCGTAGATTCGTCGATCCATCTTGATTCATTCATCATCTTTCGAAGTCCGCTTCGGTGACCATCCGATCGGCTTAATGGGTACGCTCTCGATAGGGGACTTCATGGGTGTGCTTTCGATAGGTGCCTTCAGTTGAAACTTGGTCGACTCCTCGGTAGACCTCTAGGTCGATTTCATTGGTGCGCACTCTCGATCGGCGGCTTCAGTCGGATGTAGGTCGACTTCTCGGTAGACTTCTAGGTCGACTTCATTGGTGCGCGCTCTCGATGGGCGGCTTCAGTAGAGTGTTGGTCGACATCACGGTAGACTTCTTGATCGACTTCTCGGTGCGTGTTTCGGTAGAATGCCTCCACATGGGCTTTTGACTTGTCTATAGGACTTAACTGGTCTGACACGGCTATCTCCCTCTTTTTGAAAATTTGGCGCTCCGTCGACGACTTCTCCATCATATGGATTTGTCGATTGTCATCGTGGCCGGTAGCGGTGTAATCTTGATTCGGGATTGTCATCGGATTGGAATTGAGATTCATCGGTGTAGGTGTAATTTGGCGCACTCTCGCTCTCGGAAGCCGCATTGTACTGAATCTCGGAGCATCTTGACTGCATAATAATCACATAGACTGCTTCTCGGTTGTGATCTTTCGGAAGAAAACCTTGGTGACTCTCCGGTTGGTGTCTCGGTCGACAACTCTGCAGACACCTCGGTAGTCCGTTAGGTAGGCTCTCTGGTAACTTGGTCGGTAGGCTCTCTGGCAACTGGTTCGGTATCGTGATTATATTCGCACTTCTGCTGATATCAAGTGGGTTTCTCATCTCCCAGATGCTAGGTGCGTATGGTCATTTTTCTGGTACGCTCGTCCCCGCTCTCCGGGTGCCGCTGGACTTCGCGGTCATTAAGTGCACTCTGGTCTTTCATTCCGGCACTGCGGGTAGGGTCATCCCTCTTTTTAAAGGTCGTTGCTCTGCTGATGACTTATCTCCTCTATGTGGTGTTGTAGCTGGTGTGTTCGTCAACCCAAACAGCATGACTCTGTACTCAAACTGCCAGTACCGGGTGGGAAACGCGGTGTTGTACTCGTCGCCTTCCTTGATTCGGATGAGGCGATAGGAATTGAGAATTTTCAACTCGACTATTCTATCTTTCCCAGCTCTTGGTCTCACTCGCTCTTTCCGAGATTTCGTAGATCGACCCAATGTGTGTGGTTCCTCACGGCCGGGTACCGTGTCATTTCCTCTCACCCTCTTCAAACGCTCCTCGAGCGAGAACCGCTCTTCCTCACGAATTCCCTCTGGATGCCTTCAATGTTGCAGAGTGAGAGTTGCCATATCTTTTGCTGCATACGTCCACATAGTCCTTCTTTCTCAATGTGAAGTCTTTCGGCAGTGCTATCTGTCGCTGTGAGATCTTGGTGATCATCTCTCGGTAGGTATCTTGACTGTCTCTCGTGATGCCATTCGGTAGGCTATTCAGTACGTCCGGTCGTCATATTCAATCTCGTTCAGGACCAATTTGGTAGTCATATCACAGTCGTTTGTTATCTCATCCGGAACTGCTTCGGTATCTGTATTTGCACTCTTTCGGCATGGAACAAGGTTGTTTGGCTTATGATCTTTTCTCCGGTGTATTTGCAGGTATATTGGACGTCCGTCATATGCTAGGTGAGCTTATCATCTCAGATCGCAGGGTGCGTTCGCTGGCTCTCTGCCGGGTGTGCGAGTTGATTCATCTGTAGGTGTTCATGCAACCACTTGACTCGGTGCACTTATCGTCGTTCGCTGCTAGTCTTTTCAAATGATGAATGAATTTCACGGAGCTTTGTTCCTGCACTTCCGGTACAGTAATTGTCTCCGGTAGAGGTTGTGATTCCAGTATGGTCATACCCCTCTTGACAATCGTTGCTCCACTGACGACTACTCTCATACGGCTTGGTTCGGCGAAATATCGACTCATCATCGTGGTTGAATGACTGGTATATCGTTCGTCCGTAGCTCAGTAACACAGGATCTTCAAATCAGCGTCTGGATCGTATTCGGCATTTGGCTTTGTAGTTAGGTATCTGTGCATAGTGCTCGGGAGTGTACTCGGTGGAGTTATGCCGCTGGTATATCACGTATCTGTGTCTCCGTATATCTTCTGCACTCATTTGCTAGTCTTGTAACTTGTCATCAAACGAAATGGATCATGAAAAGGGTTGAACTCCACATACCCTCGTGTGTCGCCAGAGGCAGTAGATCGTATTCCAAATTACGTGGCCTCCGCCATAGCTCTCAGTGGCTCTGTAAAGATCACCTTCTGCATGACCGATATCATTGGTGGCATGCATGTATATGCGAAAGTCTCCGTGCCGCGGTGCCTTTGCAAAGACTCTACACAGCCTCAGGCCCGTCTCACTGCCAAGATTCTGTCTGCGGTATCTTCAGTTGTCTGTACTCCATTCTCACGGTAATCCGGAGACCTCTGATTGTACGGCCTCCAGTGACACTATCGGTGTCATCGCATTTTTCAACTCCATCTAGTCGTATCAGTCCAATTGGTAATGCAAAAAAAAATGGAAGTGGTGAAAGGTAAATCCAGAAGTAGCGATACAAACATATGGTCACAATGGAGCCATACGCAGATGGCTTGCTCCCTTCGTGTCTCGGTGAGCCAGTAGCAGTCATTCAAGGATCCCATCAGTGGATACTCTTCTGCCGCAACGACTGCCGCTGCTCCTGCTCGCTTGTCCGGCGCACAAGGGTATTCACCTCTGTGAAACCGCTCTCCCGTAGCCCTCAGCAACCCTAGTGCAAACTCCCAGTCAAACGGCGAGTGCAATGATGCGCAGCCTGCGGGATAGGTTGCCATCTATGCGGTGCTCCCAGGATAGGACCTCGGAAACTTTTTAGTCCTCATTGCGTTATCTTTCTAATGCAGAGTACCAACGGGATCAGCCTTTAGAACTTTTGATGAAATGTAATTCGGACTGCAGAATACAGTTGAGATCTGCAGCCAGATCTTGCCCCTTCTCCACGTAGGTCCTCAGGACCATCAAGCCCCTTCTCTACTTGGAATCCTCAGGACTGTCCATCCTCAACGAGATGTGACGAGTTACAAAAGTATATATATATAAGCAACACGCTGGCCAACCGGTCCTTTAGGCATAAAGCCAGTGATCTCAGATGCTCGGCCAAGACTAGCTGGATCGATAAAACTCCGGGTGTGTGAAGCACAATCCGTGGAGGGTGGAAACTTGACCGAGGGTTGGACACTTGGCCGAGGGTGGACTCTTGTCGGAGGTGGAATGAAATCTTGCTCGGTTGCCCATCTCGTGACCGCCTGACTTGATATATGAAATTTCCCGTTCTCGTATCTGCCGGTACATTGTTCGACTGACTGTTGTATGGCGGGATGGAGGTTTAACTTCGCCACTGCCGATAAGATATTGGGTGTCATCCGATTCCTCCATCCGAATTGGTCGGAATTGGTCATCGGAATTGACCATCTGATTGGTTTGCTTCTGTAGGCGGTATTCATCGAAATGGTGACCCGATCTGATCTTTCATAATGGAGGTGATCTTGGTAGTATTCATAATTGTAGTCAGTCTTCCTCATTGTGTATGGTTGCACTGTAGGTGGGCCTGAATCGTGAAATGATTTTCCGCCGCAAATGAGCTTCGACTGTGGACTAACTCCTCTCTTTTTTACTAGAAGTGGGCATCAACTGTGCTGGGTCTCCTCCATAAGTGCGCTCTCGTCTTGTCCGTTGGCGTGATGAATGTAATTGTAAGTGAACCTGGTTGTAGAATACGTGACTAAGTTGACTTGTATATTGTTTCTTCATTTCGAGGGGCTTCTGCCATGAATTGACGCGTTCAGCAGTAACGTGATCTTGTAGTTGCAGCTTCCCCGAAAGTCGGTTCTCAATTTCAGTCGTTGGTATAAGTATCTGGTTCGATCGTATGCGATTTCTCTTGTTCCATGTGCTTAGACTCTTCGTGAGTGGGAATTGGTCAACTTGATCACTGAGGCGTGTCACTGGCAAAGCGGCTTCCGAAGTCATCTATGCTTTCCTCAATTGACTCAATTTGAGGTAGACTTGTCCATATGATCATCGTTATGATTGGTAGATCTCTGAATATGTGTGGAGTTGACTTTCATCATCTGATTGTCGAGTTGTAGCGACGCGTCGGAAATAGAGTAAAGTGTCATCACGAAATCCCGTGAGTGAAACGCATCCGTTTACTGAAAAACGCGATAATAGTGTAAGGGTGCTTACTCCAGCCTCCGGCTGCATACCGATATAGATGGTAATTGGGTGGATACAGTTGCAAACGTGGACTCGAGTGATAGTATGTAAAAGTGTCAGGTAAGATTATTGCTAGAGATATAAGTCTTGTGGCGAGCTGACTATATAGAATGGCTGTTACCGGGCCCTGGACACGTCACATGCCACTTGCGGGAACCCTAACCGCCTACCGTTCCAACAACTGAGATTGTCTCCTGACTATATGCTACACGTGAAACGAACACAATCAATAACGAAACTTTCCTTTCTTTCTCAACGCTGGTCCGCCCAAAGCCACTTTCTATCATCAGAGTGATTGGTTGAGCTCGGAATGTATCTTCCGTGCTGTGATAAACACACTGCAGGATATCCTCTATGTGCACGGAATCCTCTGACAAGCTCTGATCCTGAGATTTAGTTGAACAAGCATAGTTAGATGTGCAAGCCATGAAACCTCACAACGGACATCTCAAAGCAAATCCGGATCCACCATACAACGACTTCATATAACAAAGCCCGTTCCTGACTAATAAAATACGTTTATTTTGAACACTCACAGCAGGACACACATCATACAGCAATAGGCGGATATTCATCGAAAGAATGAAATGACAAACATTGTAGCATTGGCCTTCCTGACGATCAGTTTCTACAATTGGGTAGCGGTGAGGTAGAGTGAGGAAGCCACGTAGGAATCGATATGCTACAGATGTGCAGTGGTCAGTTCGTATGGGGCAGACCATAACTACTTCTCATTCTGGCATCCCCGTCTTCGTGGGGGTTCCATTTCTATCATCCAGTCAGTCCAGCACGAATTCAGAGGCACCATCACCAGATTCCTGCGCCAGTGGCAGTAGTAGTAGCATCACTGTCAGACCTGCTGTCTTTCCAGACATTGCACGAATAAGACAAATTTGCATCAAAGGACATCCTGATGATCCCACATTTGACTATCTCTGGAGCCATTGCCACGAGTATCCCAATGATAACTACATCTTCTGGCAACAAAAGCTCAAAGAGAATCTTTTGGATCCTAGATACACCATGCTGGTGGCTGGGCATCGAGAAAATCCGCTCCCCTCTCCAAACACGGTAGAGCTAGAAACCATAATTGCTTTTACTTTGTGGGTGTAAAGATGCGTACGCCTACGTCTCGCCGCAGACGTATGAGATGGTATACGGTTGCACACGAGAGCGAGTGAGTATAGATGGAGAGTATAGTGGTAAGATATTCGATACTGATCTAAGTGTGGTACCGGGCGATC